>Ga0209744_1000004_pt1 | contig 87171 bp, 67 predicted proteins | sample BarGraNGADG00311_2_FD_184494 | JGI IMG/M metagenome (GOLD analysis project Ga0209744, IMG submission 184494) | Arctic peat soil microbial communities from Barrow, Alaska - Barrow Graham LP Ref core NGADG0004-311 (SPAdes) (version 2) | ecosystem: Environmental > Terrestrial > Soil > Wetlands >... | reverse complement strand
GATACACTTACTGCTGTTGTGGTAAATGAAACATTTGTTAACAGAATGGGCTGGAAAGATCCGATCGGTAAGAAAGTGGAGGCAGGAGATGCAAATACTTTACGGGCAAGAGTTATTGGGGTAATGAAAGATTATCATCAGACAGGTATGTATAATGGTATTGAATCTCTGCTTCTGGCGTATCGTCCTACTCTTAATAATATCATATATATCAAACTCAGTGGAAATGAAACCAAGCCGACACTCAGTTTTATTGAAAACAAATGGAAAGAAGTATTTCCTGGTCAGCCATTTGTCTACACATATCTTTCAGAGAGGTTTAACAGACAATTTGAAGCTGATGAAAAACGCGGATTGATATTTACAATATTTACTATACTGGCAATTCTTATTGCCTGCCTGGGATTATTTGGTTTAGCATCTTATATGGTGGAACAACGGACCAAAGAGATTGGCATAAGGAAGGTATTCGGTGCAAATGAGCGTACAGTACTCGGTTTGATTTCGAAAGATTTCCTAATACTCGTTCTGATCGGAATTGTAATAGCAGTCCCGGTAGCATATTATTTTATGCATAACTGGCTTGAGAATTATGTTTACAGAATGAAAATAGGTGTACCAATATTTGTAGTTGCCGCTCTACTGACCATTATTATCACCTTCATCACAATAAGTTATAAAGCATACCAGGCCGCAATCATGAATCCGGCAAATGCCTTGAAGACAGAATAAGTGCATATTTTTACAATAATATTTCCGGCCATTTAATCAAACTGTAACAAAATGAAGAAGTACTTTCCCGCTTTTTTCATCCTCTTATCACTTATTTTCTCCGCATGCGGAAAACAGGAGGTAAATACAAATTATAAGGGTAACCCTAAGCCATTACTTCCTAATGCTTATATAAAATTACCACTCGGAACCGTAAAACCGGCTGGCTGGCTAAAGTCACAGTTAGAAGCCCAGGCAGCGGGTCTTACGGGAAATCTTGACGATTTCTGGCCTGACCTTGTAAACTCCTCATGGCGGGGAGGTAATGGAGAGGCATGGGAAAGAGGTCCGTATTTCCTCGATGGTCTGGTTCCGCTTGCATATCTTCTAAACGATGACAATCTTATCAATAAAGTAAAAACATGGATTGACCCGATACTTGCAAGCAGCAGTGATACAGGCTGGTATGGACCTGCCAAAAACACTGACCGATGGCCATTGGCTGTAGCAAATAAAGTTCTGATGCAGTATTTTGAAGCTACCGGTGATAAACGTGCGATCAATGTTCTGACTAAATATTTCAGATATCTTCACGACTCAAAACCTGATTGGCCCGACAAGGAATGGCGGGGAATGAGGGCAATGGAGAATGCAGTTACAGGCTACTGGCTATACCGGCAAACAGGAGAACAATGGATTCTTGAAACAATAAAATCGATTCAGCAAAACAGCTCTGACTGGACAACCTATTATGAAAAATTTCCATGGGATTCAGTTGCCTCAGCCGATAAAAAGATACCACTCAACTGGGGACCTGATGGTTTAACGGCACATGTTGTAAATAATGCAATGGCTATAAAATATCCCGGGTTATGGTATCAGCAATCAAAGGATGAGAGATTTAAAAAAGCTGTTTTTTCAGGTATTAAAAAATATGATCATAATCATGGTCAGGCAGGTGGAAGATTTTCTGGAGATGAACATTTAGCAGGAAAGAATCCCAGCCGGGGAACCGAGCTATGCTCAGTAGTGGAATATATGTTTTCACTTGAAGAGCTTTATGAAATTTTTGGAGACAACACATTAGCTGACAGGCTGGAGCTGCTTGCATACAATTCATTACCCGGAACAACAACTCCCGACATGTGGGCTCATCAGTATGACCAGCAGGCAAACCAGGTGTTTGTTTCAGGATCAAAAAGAGACTGGAGCACAAACGGAGATTACTCAAATATTTATGGCCTAATGCCCAACTTTGGTTGCTGTCTGGCAAATATGCACCAGGGGTGGCCCAAGTTTGCAGAGACCATGTGGATGGCAACAAATGATAATGGCCTTGCTCTGGTAAGTTATGGACCATCAGTTGTTAAAGCCAGGGTGGGGAACGCGAAGGATGTAACAATTACAGAAGAGACAAACTATCCGTTCAACGGATCTGTCAAACTTACTATCACCACAGGTAAGACAGTAAGATTTCCAATCTATCTCAGGGTTCCCGGATGGGCCGATTCGGTAACTGTTAAATTTAAAAAGAAAACTATAAATGTGAAAAGCGGTTCAGTTTTTAAAGTCAATGAGAGATGGAAGAATGGTGATCAGATATTTGTGGAAATACCAATGAAGCTGCGTTTTGAGAAGCGGTACAATAACTCGGTAGCTCTATTGTGCGGACCGCTCTATTTTTCCTTACGAATCGACAAAGAGTATAAGGGTGTAAAGATCAACTATGACAATTTTAGTTATAAAGGAAGTATAGACTGGGAAATAAATCCGAAAAGTGCCTGGAACTATGGCCTGCTTATTGACAAGACCAATGTCATGCAGGGAATGAAAGTGACAGAGAATCTTATCGGCACATATCCTTTTTCCGATAAGGGTGACATGATCTGGGCAGCTGATTCCGGCAAATATATTCTATCGACCCAGGATGCACCGGTTACAATTAAAGCAAGAGGTATGAAAATTCCGGAATGGAAAATGATAAATAACTCTGCCGATGTCCCTCCGTTTAGTCCTGTAAAACCGGAAGGAGATCCTGAAATAATAACTCTGGTCCCTTATGGATGCGCCCGGTTACGGATTACAGAATTTCCGGTTATGGATATTGTACTTATGGAGGACATGATGAAGCCGGGGAAATAGAGGATTTTTACCTCGCTTCATTAACAGTTCAATGGGGTTTGAGCAAGGTGCCACAATAGTGTGCTGTATTTCCCAGGCGGAGAACGATATCTGATATAATAGAGCACTAAATAGTGTATCGCAAAACAATCCAGGAATCCTTTCCTTTAAAATCATCTTCTGTAAGATCAATTGTGACTGTATTATCCGGTGCAATTATAATCTGCGATGAGATTCCACTAATGGGCTTTGATGATCCTTGTATTCCGGTTAGGTTGATAGTCATACCTCGCATGATGATGGGAAATCTGTCACTTCCTAATTTGATAGTTACCGCATTGTCGGTTGTCGATTTATTGTATCGATGCCATTCATCCGGGAAATCATGACGCAGATCGATGAGCAGCCACAACCCTTCATCAGTTTCTCCATATGCCTTAAGTTTGTTTAGACTTGTTATGTTGTTGCCATTTGCTGCTATCGCCAGTTGTTCCCCACCATCACGGGCGGTATAGCGGAAGTGCAATAATACATCACTAATCGTGTCGTAATCAAATGGCCAGAAGTTTTTAGGCAGCGCGAAATGCCAACGTGAAATGACACCCGCCCCTTCAAATGGCAGATAACGCTCGTCACGGAAGTTGAGTTCAAAGACCCCTGCATCATTCTGCCCGGTACTGGTGGCAATTGACTGCGTTGGCAGATAGGAAGTTTTATAGTTATCTTCATTGGCGTATGTGCCAGTGGTCTTGTCGCGAACTTTGCTCGATAACAGCGTAAGCGTGCCACTCATGCTGGCATATGGCCCCACCACACAAGGAACAGAGACACTGACACTCTTGATACGTCGGAAATAATGGCCTGGAAAATCAAGATCAAAAAGCACCTCTGGAACCTCAAATTCACATTCACCAGTATCACGGAGTTGCATCAGCGCAAGCGGATCTAGTTGGCGCAACGACACATGCTTAGTGATTTCAAGTTCGCGCCGATTTCGATCAAGATGCGCAGCTTCCATACGACGGAGGTTTTGACTGAGTCTTTCGCCAGATAGTAAACCCTTGTGCATGTTATCCCAATTCCCAAATTGCACAAAAGTGGAGGATGGATCACCCAATTCAAATTGGTAAGCCCGTTCGGCCTTCTTCGCAAGTTCATAAGCCATTTGATATGCCGCGAAATACAAGCCTGCAAGTTGGCTCTCCATCCATCCGTAGAGCGATTCACCAGAGAACTTTAGATGCCGCATGAAATCGTCGATATTTGTTGCATACTCGATTTGCTTGCGGTGATTATCAAGTTCTTTTTCGACAATCGATTTGCGAATTTCAAGCGAAATAATCTGCTTGTCGATCTGACGGATCTCTTCGGCAGTCATTCTGGATTGCTGGACCCACTCGTCATGGCGACGCTGCCAGCCGGCCAACATTCCAGATCGTCTTTCCTGGTGTGCTGCATTGGTAGCCAGCATACCAATTGCATCACCTGCTGCTGACGCCGCAAAGCCAAGTGCTTCAATGGGCTTAAGTGGAACATATACACCAACTGCATGCAGTACACCAGCTAGCGCCCTTGATCCACTCGACACAAGTGCCCAATCGTTGCTTAATTGCATCCATACTATCTGGTCAATCTCAGACTTAATCAACGACAGAGAATTAAAATCATCGGGCGTTTTAGTTTCTTGAACCTGCGTCATGAGTGATTGTTCTACGATTGGGGAACCTGACGTATCAAACGTGATTTGATTCTTACCCAATTGACGTTGCAGGAAAAGGAAGCGGTCTATCGAGTTGCTTCTTGTTTTGCTTAATGAATCAATATTAGCCCGCGCTTCCCTGATCTGCTCTTCCTTAATTGATTCGACTAGCTTAAGCATGGCAATTTCCTGGCTGGACCGCAGTAGTGCAAGATGTTCCGCTTCTTTCTTCTCAATCGCCGCTAGTATTGCGTTTCCAAGAATCTTGACTTCACCGCAGAACTCATTCGCCTTTTGCGACAATACCTGGAAACGATAGTGAGGTAATGGTGCAAAACGGTCAGCCAGAACATCCGCCAAATCCAAACCAGCCGCCGTCGCGCGAATCAGCAACTCGGGATCTATGGTTGGCTCGTATAGAGGCAAACTGCGTGTTATGCCTTCAATATTTTGGCAATGCCTTATTTTGAACAAACGATCATCAACCATATCCCATAATTCAGGAAGTTTATCATTGGGCGGCACACAGAAATAGAGTGAGCCAATTGATGAGAGCTGTTCGAGATCTTTCCCGATTGGCTGCAGATTTAGCCCTTTAATAACAGGACTACCTGCTAAAGTTAACCAGGTGTTGGAAAACGCGTCCAAATCACCCTTTAGCGTTTTTAGGGCGCGGTAGCTGAGTGATTGCTGAGATACACCTCGCGAGCGGATTATCTCCGGCCTTGGACCCAAAATCTGAGCAGCCATGATATAGAGCAATGTCGCTTCGTTGATCGATTCGCGAGTATCTCTACGGAAAAGTTGATCAGCCCAAGAAATAAGATTCCTTATATATGTAATTACTGTAAACCATTCAAAGGAACTTAACCTCAGCCGGGCAACAGCAAATGGATTGAAGGGGTCTTGCAGCCACGCAGTAACCTGATCTTGTATATTTTTCTTTCTTTCATTATTGGCTGGTCTACCTGCCAACACTTCGAGAAGCTGTATAATTGTGTCTGGCACTTGCGCATTCCGAAACGGAAGGAAACGCCAGAACCGTTCCCTTCCATTGCTCACATCATTCGTAGTAGGATCAAATATAAAATGGAACCATCGCCTTGCATCCTCGAAACGATGCTGGCGCGTCAGGTATGTCGCGACAGCGATTGGCACATGGTAGAAAACTTCCCAATTGTAATTAGCAAATGGCTCTTGCAGATCAAAAGCAAGAAGGGGTTTGTCGCGGGGATCGTCATGTATCTTATGGATGAAACCCCACTTGCCCAATAAATCAACCTCGAACCACGGATTGACTCCCTTGTCTTGTGAAATACTGCAGAATAGGTTGTCAAATGAGACTGAAGCCCATTTTTTGTATAGAGATGCTTCAGCATAGCTCGCTGGATAGATGGCTTGCACGAAAACTCTTTCTGAGTGAAAAGCTTGAGAATCTTTCCAATGATAATGGAGCTGTTTCATCCACTTCATTCGGTTCTGTCTCAGAGACATTCTCAAAAAGAATATTTACGAAGGCCCATCCTAGATCAAACTTTTTACAGCTCATCTGTGGTATGTCTACTGTTATTGATTGCCCAAAAGCGGTTATGGACAGCTTGAGGCTATAGACGCCCGGAACCATATTGAAACTTTGAAATACCTTCTGGTTCACAATCTCAATGTATGAATCTCCGTCGGCTGCCCTATAGATGGGGCCGTAGGCTCTGTAATTCTTGTAGGGATCATTCGCAGGATCACTGGCATAGACGAATGTGACCTTAGTAAGTCCATAGATGCGCACATTGCAATTGGTGAATGTTGCTATGCGACCACTATTGTATTTTACGAAGTACGCCGACGATATCTGAAGTGTCCAAGGGAAATTACCGTTCATTGTGGACGAGCTTGGTACTTGTCCGACCGTTGGTATGTTGGGCTTGTCAGGAGAGTCTTCACTCTTAATTTTCGGAACTGCCCTATATGCATTAATGATGATTCTATCAGGTTCTGTTGATACTCCAAGCCGGAAAGTTACCAAGCTCTTCTTGTCGCGGTTGAATAATTTCTTGATTTCCTTGCTGTTCGCTCAGAATACCTGATAATCCTTCATTAAATAAATCGGTGAACTGGTTTTGCCCTTCATCCAGTCCCGCGGGAGCATGAACTAAGTTCTCAGTGGATATTTCTTTTACTTTTTTATTCCAATTATGTTTCTGGTAAGTGAATTCTGCAGGCGGAAGATTTTTTTGAGAATAACCACCTGCTTTTTTGATATACCCGTATGCAGTGATTGATTTTAAAAATGTAAAATCCTTATTTGCAGGTGAATAATATTTAAAATTCATCGATTTTACCAACCCATCGTATTCGTTGGGCCCTTTAAAATGATGAAAAAGCAGAACCCTTTTACTGAGGCGGGTGGTACGTATTTCAAAATCTGCTTTATAATTTGAATAAGCATCTGTTCTGAAATCCCATGTATTTATTTTCTCTGGTGAATCATTGGTTTTTAAAGTGCCATAATCAAAAACTGTTTCAAATAAATAGTTATCGGTTACGGGGAAATCATCTCCAAATTTTTTATAGGGAGCTTTATTTCCATAAAGTATCCTATCCAAATAACGATTGGTATAAGTTAGGAGGTTATTCTTAATTCTGTTTTTATTATGTAATCTGTTAGCCTCGAAACCAACTTTATCTTCCTCTTTATAAATATATTGTGAACTATTGCCCCTGTCGTCAAAAACAAATTCTGGCAACCACTCAAAAATCCTTGTATTATCTAAAGGATCAAAAATTCTTGAGTTATCACTCCATCCAAACAATGTGGTGGTATTGTCTTTAGTGATGACACGCCATTTTAATTTCCCTGATTTTATTTCAGACCAGCGTTCAATCCTGGCAAAAAGACCTTCTGTTCTAGGCTTGTAAAAGCGAATTGTAAATAATCCATCCAGGGAAAACTTCTCATTTATTATGTAATCACCCTTGTTTAAGGCAAAGCTGCCATCTGTCTTTTTTTTAAATTCAGGAACCAAATCTTCTGCGTCCGAAATAAGAAAGGTGTCTGATTCTATTGCATCAAAATATTGTGGAAGTCCCTTATCGGTTTTACGCTTAATAGAAGCTAAACTTAAATTCCAACCTAAACCAAAAATTCCATTACCTGCTCCTGAATTATAAGACAAGGAGAGTGAAGGCGAAGCTCCTCTTGCAGGAGAAAAGGGGAGTGGAATGGAAAATGAGGCAGTACCATTGACTGCATTAACTGAAAACTTTTCATCAATTCCTTTTATAGCACCACCACCCTTTGGTAAAGAAATAGAAGGGATTTCAATAGAATTGGATTTTGTCTTTCCTCCATCTGAATTAAGAAATTGAGAAGATGAGTTGTTTTCTGTTTGCTCTTTCATTTTACTCCATATAAGTGTTTGGGTAAAAGCATATGTAGTACAACTTTGTTGGCTTCCAGTAGGTATCACACATCTCTTGATTTTGCTGAACCGAATGCAACATTTTGAAAGGCTTTCAACAGACATGAGATTCGTCTGCAATTTGTTGCCTTGTTTTGACACCACCATTTTGATTTTCCATAGTGGTGAAATTTAAACAGTTAAGTTAAGTTAATCAGATCACAAGATGTATTGCATTGCAAAATCAACCAGCATCAATAACTTAATGAAAGTTATTTATTTGTGCAACTTAAGTCAAGCATATATGACATTTATCATGTTTTACTGCTTTCTAGTTTGCTGAAATGATTAGAAATTTGATATCAGCCTGCCAGGATTCTTATCAGAGAATTAAATATTATTAACAAAAAATTTTAGGGTGGTGTAATGCTGAAAAACAGGTGGTTATCTGATAAGCTTTTAGAGAGGCTCTGTTTTTTCCTTTAGCCAATTCCTTTCCACAACTGTTAGAAATGTGTTGAGTTTTTCATAAACTTCTTCATGATAGGAATTTAGCCAGCCAATCTCCCTCTGATCAAGCAAGGAAGTGTCAATCAGAGATTTATCGATATAACACAGTGATACGGTATCAAATTTTAAAAAGTGTCCGAATTCAGTCTCCTCATCTTCATAACATAGTATCAGGTTTTCAATTCTGATACCGTATTCTCCTTCCCTGTAAACTGCAGGTTCATCAGAAATAAGCATGCCAGGCTTAATGATGGTTGCTGATCCTGGTCCGACACCAATATTCTGTGGCCCCTCGTGGACATTGAGGCAGAAGCCAACACCATGACCTGTCCCATGGCCATAATTAAGGCCATTCTCCCACAATGCTTTACGTGCAAGTATATCAAGCTGGTATCCTTTGGTTCCTGCCGGAAATTTTGCAAGAGCAAGGTTTATAGTTCCTTTCATCACATAAGTAAAGTCTCGTTTCTGCTGTGCGGTTGGTTCTCCGATAGCAATAGTCCTGGTTATATCTGTGGTACCATCAAGGTACTGACCACCTGAGTCGAGAAGGAGAATACCATCTGTTTCTAAAATAAAATCTGATTCAGGGGTTGCTGAATAATGCGGTAATGCGCCATGTTTGTTATAGGCAGCTATCGTCGAGAAACTTGGTCCCAGATAGTTTTCCTGCTCAGACCTTAAATCGTTTAACTTATCAGCCAATGAGAGTTCTGATATTGGCTCTGAGCCAGAATACCGTTCCAGCCAATAGAAAAACCTGGTTAAAGCCACGCCATCTTTCACCATCACTTTTCCGATGTTTTCAATCTCAACTCCGTTTTTAACTGTTTTTAAACAAGTTGGTATTGTGAGATCTTCAATTATTTTCATCCCCTCAGGGATTGAATTAAATAAAGTATACGATGTCGTATATGGATTGATAAGAATTTTTGAATCTGGTGACAAAGCCGATAATATGGCAGCGGTTTCTTCATATGGTAACATAACGATACCAAGTTTGTCGAATTCTGATGCAAGTTTCAACGGGATTTTATTTTCATCTGTAAATAACATTATCTGCTCTTTCCCGGCAATTAAAAATGATGTCAGCAATGGAGAGTATTTAACATCTTTTCCCCTGATATTAAGCAACCACATAATATCATCGGTTGAAGTAAGCAGGTGATAATCAACTCCCCTGATTCCCATTTTTTCACGAACTTCAGCAATCTTCACTGACCGCTCCTTTCCACAATAAAGAGTAGAATGATCAAATGCTTGTGACCCTGGCATTGAAGGACGGTCTGTCCATAGTACGGAAATAAGGTCGCAGTCAAAATTGAATGATACCGTTTTATCATCTAATGTCTTTTTTAACTTCCTTATCTGTTCAATTGAAAAGATCCTTCCGTCGAGCGCAATTTTGCTTCCTGTATCAATGTTTTCAGCTATCCACCAAATGAAGTCTGTCTTGTCAGGATGAGCAGGTCTCATTAGCTCAAAACCCGAATCACGGAGTTGGACTTCAGCCTGGGCATAATAGCGTGAGTCAGTCCATAAGCCGGCAAATGATTCAGTTACGACAACTGTTGCAGATGAACCTGTGAAACCTGTCAGCCAGGCAATTATGCGCCAATGATCTGGGATATATTCTCCAAGATGAGGATCAGTTGAAGGTATTATATAAGCGTCAATTTTCTTTTCTTTCAGTACTGCTCTGAGAAGAGCCAGTTTTTCTTTGAAAGAGGTCATAAGCTTTTTACTTCATTAACCAGATTTTGCAAGGTACTCTTTGCATCACCAAATAACATTCTGGTCTTGTCATTATAGAACAACATATTTTCGATGGCAGCATAACCCTTACCCATACCTCGCTTCATAACAATGATATTTTTTGCATCGCGAGCCTTGATGATCGGCATTCCGTAAATTGGGCTTGAAGGGTCATCTTCAGCTGCCGGATTCACAACATCATTTGCACCTATTACAACAAGGACATCCGTATTTGGAAGATCAGGATTGATCTCTTCGCTCTCAATCAGCTGTTCATATGGCACATCAGCTTCTGCCAGCAATACATTCATATGTCCGGGCATACGACCGGCAACCGGGTGAATAGCATATTTAACCTCTACTCCTTTCTCTTCCAAAAGCTTATCCAGCTCATGACAGATATGCTGAGCCTGAGCAACAGCAAGACCGTAACCTGGAACAATAACCACTTTCTTTGAATAGCTTAAAAGTACGGCAGCATCTGTGATTGAAATCTCTTTCACAGAACCAGTGATTGCTACATTCGTTTGGCCACCTCCTCCAAATACTCCAACAATAACATTAAGCAAAGATCTGTTCATTGCCCTGCACATAAGAATAGTCAGAATTGTGCCTGCTGATCCAACGAGTATCCCTCCTGTAAGCATAACCTGGTTGTTATAAAGGAATCCTCCCATAGCGGCAGCAACTCCTGTAAATGAGTTCAACAGCGAAATAACCACAGGCATGTCAGCGCCTCCGATTGGCATTACAAACAAAACACCGTATATAACTGCAATGACAAACATTATATATATTACTGGTGTCAATTCGTTGCTGGCCTGCACATGACGGGTCATTATATATACTATAAATCCGATAAGGACAGCAAGAATTGTAAGATTCACATACTTCATTGCTTTTATACGCATATCGCCAATCCATCCATCAAGCTTGCCAAAAGCAATCATACTTCCGGCCCATGAAACAGTACCAATCATAAGTCCAAGAAGGATTGCCAGGACATGTCCGTTTGCCATACCGCTTTTTGCGATCAACTCAGGACTGACATGCGGAAATTCCATCATTGAGATAAGAGCTGCAGCTGCTCCACCCATACCATTAAAAAATGATACAAGCTGTGGCATGGCAGTCATTTTGACCCGTCTGGCAATGACCCACCCGATAACAGTTCCGATTCCTATGGCGGTAAGAATTAGTGGTATATTGCCAATCGGTTTGCCATCTTTCTGATGTAACAGGATTGTGGCGATAATTGCCATCCCCATTCCAATTGCTGCAAGAGTATTACCCCTGCGGGCAGTAAGAGGGTGGCTTAACATCTTTAATCCTAAAATAAACAGTACCGAGGCAATTATATATGTTATCTCGAGTATTGAGATTCCGGGATGTAATTGAGATAGCTGGTCCATAAGGCTGATCTTTTTCGATTTTTACTCGGGTTACTACTTCTTCTTTTTAAACATTTCCAGCATCCTGTCGGTAACAACAAATCCACCGACAACATTAAGAGTACCAAGTACAACAGCCAGAAATCCGAGTATCATCGACCCGGTTGTATCAGCATGTCCCATTACTATGATAGCACCAATAATCACTACCCCGTGGATTGCATTAGCCCCTGACATAAGCGGAGTATGCAAAATGGCAGGAACATGGCTTATCACTTCGATACCAAGGAATACTGAAAGGATCACAATGAAAATAGCCTCTCTGTGCAATAAGAAAAATCCAAGAATATTATCCATGATATGTTATTTTATATTTAGCATTTGTTTTACTCTCTGACTGATATATTCTTTGCCATGAACGGCAGTTGTTCCTTTTATGATATCATCCTGCATATTAAGAACAAGATTAGCATCCTTATCGATCATAATCTTAAGCAGGTTAATAATATTACAGCCAAACATTTTGCTGGCATCAGACGACATATCGGATGGATAGTTGGATTTCCCGATAATATGTACACCGTTAACTATAATGTTTTTCCCATTCTCTGTTAATTCGCAGTTACCGCCTGTAGAAGCTGCAAGATCAATTATAACTGAACCTGGTTTCATTAAATTAACTGTCTCTTTTAGCAGAAGAACAGGAGCTTTCTTACCGGGTATCTGTGCAGTGGCAATAACAACATCAGCTGCAATTGCACGCTGTTGAATGAGTTCCTGCTGCTTCATTTTAAATTCTTCTGTTTGTTCGACAGCATATCCACCTGCCGCAACATCTTCCCTGGCTCCTTCAACTTCAACAAACTTTCCACCGAGACTTTTAACCTCCTCTTTTACTGCAGCTCTGACATCGAACACTTCAACTGTTGCTCCAAGTTTTCTGGCAATTGCCAACGCCTGCAATCCTGCAACGCCGGCGCCTAAAACTAGCACACGCGATGGTTTTATAGTACCGGCTGCTGACATAAACATTGGGAAGAATCTTGGTAGCAACGATGCAGCATCAAGAACAGCTTTATAGCCTGATACTGTTGCCATCGATGAGAGGATATCCATTGACTGGGCCCTGGTTGTACGTGGTACAAGGTCGAGCGCCAGAACTGATAATCCCTGAATGCGTGCTTTTTCAAGCCATAAGCTGTTCACAACAGGATTAAGAACCGAGCATAATACCTGCCCTTCTCTGAAGGAATTGATATCATCTTCAACCGGAGGATTTATAGAAAGCAGCATTTGAGCTTTACCAATAACCTCTTTTCGGTCAGCCATCCGGGCGCCGGCTGACTGGTATGCAGTGTCAGGAGCAAAAGCCCGTTCGCCGGCACCAATCTCGACTAATACATCGATACCTATTTTCTTCAGGGCAACAACCTCTCCGGGAAGGATGGCTACCCTGTTTTCAGTTCCTGTTTCTTTGAGGACGCCTATTATCATAAGTCTGGAATTTGGAGTATGGAGTACCTAAAGTTTTGATCAGAATTTGGTTACCAAATTAATAAAGAATACTCATCCTTTATACAGAAGGCTAAACAAAAAAAAAATCAGGGATTAAATTTATTTAACGTAACTTCAAGTATCAGAGTTTCACCGGGAGAGATTACAAAACGTTTCTTACCGGGAATCTCTTTTCCGTAGTATCCGCTATTTGTTCCGTAAGCCAGATCTGGTGGCACTACAATAAGCCTTCTCTCCCCTGGTTTCATATCCATTAATGCCTCCTGTAACCCTTTAAGCAATCCTCCTTTTCCAATAATATGGGAAAAGGCCTGAGGTTTTGATCCTGGTACCGGTTTCCCGTTGTCTTTTGAACTCACAAAGCTTAAACCGTTAATTAATCTTCCGCTATACATTATTTTAAGTACAGACCCTTCGACCGGACAGTTACCTTTTCCCGGTACCAGCACTTTATATCTGAGTCCATCGGGAAGTGCCGTCAAACCGTGATAATTTTCAGCGAGAAACTTCTTCTCCCTCTGTTTTCTTTGCTCCTTCTCATAATTTACTTTTCTCCATTGCTTATCTACCATCTCTATAAAAGTTTCATCATTCACAACGAACTTTTCAGCTTCGGATCCTGAACGGACAATAGTAACTGAAAAAGTAGTGTCTCCCATGACAATTTTATTTACAACATCCATACCATCAACTACTTCCCCGAAAAGTGTATAATTGCCATCCAGGTATGATCTGTCTGCCAGGGTTATATAATACTCACATGTATTTGTATGCGGACCGCTATTAGCCATGCCTATCATCCCGGGTTTATTATGACTCAGATCGCTGATCTCGTTTGGAATTTCGTAGCCTGTTGAGTTGACCTCTGTGTTTGCAGGATCTTTAACAATTGCCGGTTCACCACCCTGTATTACATGTCCTTTTACAACCCTGTGCCAAATTGAACCTTTAAAAAATGGAATTCCTATTGGATAAGAAGCGTTTGTTATTGTTCCTTCGGAAAGTCCGATAAAGTTTGCTACGGTCATCGGAGCCTTTTTATAATCGAGCAGAACAGATATTCTTCCCTTGTTTGTATTAAAATCAGCATAAATTCCATCGGGCATAAAGCAACCATCCCTCGAAAGCAGATGATCAAGATTGGCTATTCCATATGCGACTACTGCTGTTACTAAAGATGAATATTCCTGATATTCGGGGATAACCTCATTATAAGTATCGAGCGTTGTATGCCAGGTCCTGCCATACTGTTGCTCACCCTTGGTACTGAAGCCGAATGCAGGCACATCTTTCTGCAAAAATGAAAATGTATCTGTTCCGCCTCTGCCTCCTTTTCTGATGGGTCTTGTCCTTTCTGTAAGCTCAAACGGATATTTTGGCTGGAGGCCCAGAACCGGTTTAACAACCTGCTGAAAATCGGCCATCATAGCTTTTGATACGCTAAGTCCTGATATACAATTTGTCCCTCCATCCCGGTTAAACACTGCGGATATCCGTGGAAGCTTGTCGGGATTCTGTTTTACCCATGCAGCGGAGCCCAGAAGACCAAACTCTTCGGCAGCCCATAACTGTACCATAATTGTACGTCCTGGTTTACCGCCAGCTGAGAGTATAAGCCTGGCTGCTTCCATTGCGACAGTCGCGCCTGAAGCATTGTCAACAGCCGCCGTGGCTCCTGCCAGTCCATCAAGGTGACCACCAAGAATTACATATTCATCAGGGAATTTTGTACCAGGAATCCAGCCAATGACATTGTAATATTTTACCGGACCTGGTCTGAAATAGTTTCTTATATCAAATTCAAGTTCTACCTTTTTCCCTTTTGATACCAGTTCTTTGATCTCATTGTATTGTTTATCAATAAGTTTGATATCTGGCAGGGTCGGAAGGGTTTCCCACGAATCAACTCTCTGGTATAATAATTTTATAGGAAAAATTGTAAGCTGTATTGTGCCCAAAGCGCCTGCCTGACGGATCAATCGGGTCAGCTCGGATTCACCGCCCCTGTCGCGTGGCCAACCTGAATTTACTCCGGCTATCAATACCCATGCACCTTTAATACTGTCCTTTATAGTCCGGAATTCTTCAACTGTCCCGGGAGAGATCACAACATGACCTCGCTGACGGCCCTTAGTTCCGGCTGTATATGCCGGTGTGCCGAAATCGAGAGTTGTTTCATCTGGTGTAATCATCTTTCCAGACCAGGGACCTCTGTTAAAACCAACCGGAATCTCCCCTGCCTCCTGCATTTCAGCCATCATGCCCCATGATTTCATAGTACTCATTGCCCAAACACAGGCGCTGTAATAATTGTCAGATCCAGTAAGCCTGTCGCCAAACCGGTTTGAAAGATAATCCATATGCTCCATCACCTTGTTATCGGTATTTCCCAGATCAATTATTTTATCAACTACAGGATCTTTAACAATTTGATATTTCTGGCCGCTTGTTGCAAGCGTCACCAACAATAGTGTATTCAGGATAATAGTCCGGATAATATTCATTTCAATAAATATTATGATTTTTATATTGCACTCTGATTTAAGTAAGGTTTTCACTAGGGATCACTAAGGCTATCCAAAGAGTATATGAGCTTCTTACTTTCCAAAGAAATTCCTTAACCAGAAGTTATTTGCTTCGTTTTTAGAATGATTGGCTTTTGCCCCGCTCCATCCATGACGTCCTTCAGGGTACAACATGAATTGGAAAACTTTGCCTTCATCCTCTAACCTGGAGATTAGGTATATTGAATTCTGCAAATGAACATTGTCATCCATATCTCCATGAGTTAAATATAGTTTACCCTTGTAATTTTTAGCAAAAGTAAGAGTCGAAGATTCTTTATAACCTTCAGGATTATCTTTTGGAGTATCCATATAACGCTCTGTGTAAACATCATCATAAAGACGCCAGTCTGTTACTGAGGATCCTGCAAAACCGTGTGTCCAGTAATCAGCACCTTTAGTTAAAGCCAGACAGGTCATATAACCTCCATAAGAACTACCTGTGATACCCATACGGGTAGTATCAACAAAAGACTTTGAGCGCAACCACCTCACAGCATCTTCATAATCAAGAATTTCCCACTTTCCGAGAGACCGATGCAGATAATCAAGACCCTTCTTACCAAACTGACCTGAACCACGGTGATCGACAGTGAAAGTAATAATTCCATTCTGTGAATTAAATGAGGTACTATTTCCCTGCCATTTGTTAGATACATTTTTAAAATCAGGACCTCCATAGATAGCAAAAATTACAGGGTACTTTTTTGAGGGATCAAAATTGAGTGGATAAGTTATGATTGCCGGCATATTGAAAAGCCCATCTGATGTCATGATCTTTACCATTTCTGATTTTGAGTTCTTTGAAGGATCGTAAACCTGCTGGTCAAATTTATAGATCTCTTTTATCAACTTACCGCTTTTATTGTACGCAATAATCGACCCGTGGCTGATAATACTGCTCCAGGTATCGATGAAGTAAGTTCCTTTAGGAGAAATGCTTACAGTATGAGTTCCATCACCTTTGGTTATCTGCAAAAGGTTTTTGCCATCGAGTCCGATCCTGAATGCATGACTATCAGTAGATTCAGGACCTGTTGCAGAAAAATATACTACTTTAAGATCCTCATCTACCCTGTCAATACTTGTTACTCTGAAATTAAAATTTGTAATTTGGGCAATAAGTTTTCCATCCCAGGCATAATAATAAAGGTTTTCCCAGTCACTCCTGGAGCTTCTGACAATATAGCCGGATCCGTTCTTCATCACGTAAATATCCTCATAGAATTCGATCCAGGTCTTTCTTTTATAATTGTAGATCTGGGTATAATCACCTGAAGATGGGTCAGCCAGGATTATCTTATTTTCATTCTGGTCACGGTTAACTACCTGTATTGCAAGCTTTTTACTATCAGGTGTCCAGAATGGCCAGGCAATATACTGGTCAACATTATAATCAGTTTTTACCCAGGTTGTTTTAGAAGTTCCCAAATCTGCTATTCCCATTTTCACCTTCGGATTGGGATCACCGGGTTTGGGATATGGTGTAGCCTCAATGAGTCCACGAATACCATCAGGTTCATCTAACCTGTTCAGGGTAAATACAGGGACCTCGGTTTCATCCGTTCTCAGGTAAGCTAATTTATTTCCGTCAGGTGACCACCAGAATGCTGCATAGTGACTTGTACGTCCCAGTATTTCCTCCATGTATACCCATGAAGAATAACCATTGTAAATCTTATCAGAGGCATCGAATGTAAGCCTTATCTCTTTGCTGGTTACCAGATCATAAACATAAAGATCCTTGTTTTTTGTATAGGCTAACTTTTTCCCGTCAGGCGAAAACCTTGCATTTACTTCAGGAGTTTTGTCGTTTGTTAATCTCTTTAATTCTTTATCGCCTATTGTAAAAAAGTAAAGATCATTATCTTTATTTATGACAGCACTTTTCTTATCAGGACTAATCACATCATTCATGGCTAATGATGTTCCTTCGGGAAGTGATTGAATCAGAAGCTCCCGGTCAGTTTTTGCAGGGGGAACAACAACCTCTTTCCCGGTTTTAATATCAACACTCTTAATAAAGAGGTTTTTATCCGAATCAAATTTCCTGATCAGAAAATGAGCATCATCAGTCCAACCCATTAAAGCTACCTGATTTCCCCCGCGTTGAGGCATTTGCGCCCTGGTGGGATTAACCGGCAGAGTTGCATATACTAAGAGGCAAATTAGAATCTGAAGCAATTTATATCTTCTCATGAATATTATATTTTAAAATGTGAATTTTCATAAACAGGAAGGCAAAAATATGAATTTTATATATAAATTCCATCCTGGTTATTTAATATCACTATTCAAAAAGCTGATAAACATAAAAGTTGATTTATTGTCCTTGCGATTGAGAATGGAAGTATGTAAAAGAAAATAATTTATTAAGTTATTTTACCTGTTTAAAAGCAGATTGAAATAATTATTCATGAATTTGAAAAAAGATTATATTTATCCCTATGAAACAAACCTTATCAATATGAAAAAGACCTTTCTGGTTGCAGTGGCTTCCGTAATGATTATTGCGACTATACAATCCCAGACAATAAAATCGCCTGATGAATTCCTTGGATATGAACTTGGAACTCAGTTTACTTACCATTACAAAGCAGTTGAGTACTTCAAATATATTGCGGATATCTCGCCTCAGGCAGAATATAGGGAATATGGAACAACCAATGAAGGCCGTCCCCTTGGTGTCTGCTTCATCTCAAGCGAAGAAAACCTTGCTAATCTTGAAGAATACAGAAAGAACAATCTTATTAAAACCGGATTATTAAAAGGAGAGTTTACAGGGAAGCAGATTCCGTTTATATGGCTTGGCTATAATGTCCATGGTAATGAGGCTGCCGGAATGGAAACAGCAATGAAGACACTTTATACACTTGTCACAGGTTCATATAAGGGAGTCTCGGAATATCTTAAGGGATGTATAATTGTAATTGACCCTTGCCAGAATCCCGATGGCCACGATCTCTATACAAACAGATACAGGAGATCCATGAATGTCATAATTAATCCTGATGGAAAATCATGGGAACACAACCAGGGCTGGCCAGGGGCACGCGCAAATCATTACTTATTCGACCTTAACCGCGATTGGACATGGCAAACACAGAGTGAGACTCAGCAGAGGCTAATTTTTTACAACCAGTTTATGCCCCAGGTTCATGCCGATTTTCATGAAATGGGACCTGAATCAACTTTTTTCTTTGCTCCCGGGGCTGATCCATGGAATAATTCTATCACTCCATGGCAGCGTGAATTCCATAAACTTATGGGAAACGGTAATGCATTTCTTTTTAATGAAAAATTCAGACTCTATTTTACCAAAGAAAATTACGATCTCTTTTATCCAAGCTATGGGGACACCTGGCCTCTGTTAAACGGAGCAATAGGTTTCACCTATGAGCAGGGTGGTGGTGGCGCATCGGGACTGGCATATAAACAGGAATCGGGCGATACTCTTACATTGAAAGAAAGAATTGATGGCCATTTTACTGCATCAATGGCAACTCTCAAAGTATCATACGATAACAGGGAAAAGTTGCTTGCCGAATATAATAAATACTTTGCGGATGGAGTGAATAATCCATCATTTCAGTATAAGTCGGTTATTATTAAAGGATCTAATGAAAAATCAAACATAAGCGACTTTCTTAAACTACTCACCAGAAACCAGATACGATACAGTTATGCCGGAAATATTGGAAAAAAATATAAGGGATTCAATTACGATTTTAATAAAGAGGGTGAAGTTACAATCGAAAAAGGAGACATACTCGTAAGCGCTTATCAGCCACAGTCGCACTTTATGCAGATATTATTCGAGCCCAAAAGCAAAACCCTGGATTCGCTTAGTTATGATCTTACTGCCTGGGCCTTGCCATATGTCTATAATCTGAAAGCTTTTGCCATAGTTGACAAGATCACTCCAGATACCGCCAAAGTGGAACCCGGAATAATTGTCAATGATGCCAGCAGCATTAAACCTTATGCGTATGTGACAAACTTTTTCGGATTTGATGAACTGAAGTTTATGGCAGCACTATATAGAAAGAATATCAAACTGCGTTATTCATTAAAACCATTTATATTAAATGGTACCAATTACAACAGGGGAAGCATTATAATTGCCCGTGGAGATAATAAGCATAGTGAAGCTGATTTTGATAAAAAGGTTACAGTGGCAGCCAATGAATGTCAGGTTAAGCTGATTCCAACAACTACGGGATTGGTTGACAGCGGCAAAGACTTTGGCTCAGAAAAATCACCACTTATGAAAAAGAGATCAGTTGCATTGCTGTGTGGTGAAGGTACTTCGGCAGGCTCGGTTGGAGAGTTATGGTACTTCTTCGAAAAAGAATTGAATTATCCTTTAACCCTAATAAATACAAGTACTACAGAAAATATTGATTTGAAGAATTATGAAATTCTTATTCTGACTTCCGGTACCTATTCTAAACTTAAAGACACAATTATTGATTATGTTAAAAGAGGAGGCAGGGTAATTGCTCTTGAAAATGCGATCTCTCTGTTTGCAGGTGAAAAAACATCTTCCCTTGCAAAAGCGATCGAGACAAGAACTGCCGAACAGAAGATCGCCGAAAAGAAAATAAAGAGTGATGATTCTACACTTCTAAAAAAATTCGAATATGAGAATGATAGAAGATACAACCTGTCCGAAAGGTCTGCAGGAAGTATTTATAAAGTAAAACTCGATGATACCCATCCATTTTCATTTGGTATGGGTAAAGAATGGTTTATAATGAAACGGACTGCAGGGTATCCCTTCCTGACAACAGGTAGCAATATTGGCTATATCCTTGACAAGGAGCCGGTGTCTGGTTTCGCGGGGTTTAAATATAAAGACAAAATAAAGAATACTTTAGTTATCGGAATGGAAAAAATCGGTTCTGGTGAAGTCGTTTATATTACTGACAATCCATATTTCAGGGCCTTCTGGAAAAGCGGCAGGGTATTGCTGGGGAATACAGTACTCAGGTAGGGTTTGAAATACTCATAGAAGACAAAAGACAAAAGATAAAAAGTAAAAACTAATTTCTGGCAGGGAGTTTAAACAAACAGGAGTTGAATCCGTATTCCATTTATATTCGTTAATCAGAAATGATTTTTGGCGTTAAATTCTTCTGTTTTACATCCGATAACAACACTTTTTATATCAAGCTTCTATAATATTTATTTAGAATTATTACAAATTTGTGTTATTTTATTAACATTGTTATATTTTTCACACTAATATATTATCTTTGTACCAGACAACTTTTCGATTCATAATACAACAAATAATATCTGAACCATAAAGAAAAAATTGAATAAATTTAAGTGAGCAAATCGAACAACAGAATGCCACTTATAAAAATTAAATTTAACGGATAAAAGCATGTCAAAGATCACATCATTTGCAGATCTGAAAAAGAGACGCGAAGAATTAAAGAACGGGTTGGACCTCCGGATTAAAGCCATTGATCCTGAAAACGTTGTTCAGGTGAAAGTTGCTATGGCAACATGTGGAATAGCATCTGGAGCTAAAACGATAATGGAATTTTTTTCTGAACAACTCGTAAGGAGAAATGTTGCAGCCATTGTGTCTCAGACTGGCTGCATGGGATATTGTTATGCAGAACCTACCATTGAGGTTAAGCTTCCAGGTCAAGACCCTGTTGTATTTGGTTTTGTTGACCTTAAAAGAGCTGACCAGATAATTGAAAAATACATTAAAACGGGTGAGCTTGTTGATGGGATCATCCCGGTAAATTACCAAACTATTGATTTAAAAGCATAAGGAGGAAAAACTATGTCAAAATACAGTATGCATCTTCTTGTTTGCGGTGGTACCAGCTGCCACGCTTCAGAAAGCGATGCTATTGTCTGCAATTTAAGAGATGAACTCGAGGCAAAAGGATTGATGGATTCTGTCCAGGTTATTCTGACAGGCTGTTTTGGTTTTTGTGAGAAAGGACCAATTGTGAAAATTCTGCCGGACAATACTATTTACGTTAAAGTTAAACCTGAAGATGCACAGACTATTGTCGAAGAACACGTGATAAAAGGAAAGAAGGTGACCAGACTTTTATACAAGGATCCTTTAACCAGGGAACCCATATCTGATTCAAAAAACATGGGTTTTTTCAAAAAACAGCTTAGGATAGTTCTCCGCAACTGCGGTTTTATCAATCCCGAGAATATTGATGAGTATATTGCCCGTGACGGTTATCAGGCTCTGGGAAAAGTATTAACTACAATGACTCCTGAAGAAGTTATCAAAGAGGTTAAAGATTCAGGTCAAAGAGGTCGTGGTGGTGCCGGTTTCTCAACAGGCCTTAAGTGGGAACTGGCCCGTAAAAACAAGTCCGATGAGAAATATGTGGTATGTAATGCCGATGAAGGTGATCCCGGAGCATTTATGGATCGTTCTGTCCTTGAAGGTGACCCGCACTCTGTTCTCGAAGCAATGGCCATCTGCGGATACAGTATAGGTGCAAGCAACGGATTGATCTACATTCGTGCCGAATACCCCCTTGCAATTGAAAGACTAAAGATTGCAATAAACCAGGCAAGAGAAAATGGATTACTTGGCAATAACATATTTGGTACCGGTTTTAACTTTGATATAAAACTTCGTTACGGCGCCGGCGCATTTGTATGCGGCGAGGAAACTGCTCTTATTCATTCCATGGAAGGGCTTCGTGGAGAGCCTACCGTAAAACCACCCTTCCCCGCAGAAGCAGGGTATCTTAACAAGCCTACAAATGTTAATAACGTTGAAACTTTTGCTGCAATTCCGGCAATAATCCTGAAAGGAGCAAAATGGTTTAGCAGTATCGGAACTGAAAGGTCAAAAGGGACCAAAGTATTTGCACTTGCAGGAAAGATCAACAATGTCGGACTGATTGAGGTCCCGATGGGAACCACACTCAGAGAAGTGATCTTCGAGATCGGAGGAGGTATCAGAAATGGTAAAAAATTTAAAGGTATTCAGACGGGAGGTCCGTCAGGAGGCTGTCTTTCAGAAAAACATCTCGACACTCCCATAGACTTTGATAACCTTATAGCAGCCGGATCGATAATGGGCTCAGGAGCGATGATTGTACTTGATGAAGATGATTGCATGGTTTCAATGGCAAAATTCTTCCTTGAGTTCACTGTTGAAGAATCATGCGGGAAATGTGCCCCGTGCAGAATAGGGAACAAGAGGTTACATGAGCTTCTTGGACAGATATGTGAAGGCAAAGGATCTTTGCAAGATCTTGACAGACTGAAAAACATGAGTGTGGTTATAAAAGATACTGCCCTGTGTGGTCTGGGACAAACTTCACCAAACCCCGTGCTCTCCATGATGGATAACTATTATGATGAGTATGTTGCACATGTAACTGATAAGAAGTGTCCGGCAGGTCAGTGCAAAAGCCTGATGGAATATGTAGTAAATGCTGAAAATTGTGTTGGTTGTACTGCATGCGCAAGGGTTTGTCCTGTAAATGCTATCTCAGGTGAGAGAAAAGAAGTTCATCTTATTGATACTTCTATCTGCATAAAATGCGGTGCCTGTATGGAGAAATGTAAGTTTGATGCAATATTTATCAGATAATCAAAATAATAATGGAAACAATTAAGCTCACAATTGATAATAAAGAGATTGATGTACCAAGGGGTACTACAATATATAAAGCTGCCAGGGAGTTGGGAATTGATATTCCTACTCTGTGTTATATGGAGCTGCATGATATGAACATTGAGAATAAACCTGCCGGTTGCCGTATTTGTGTTGCAGAAGTTTCGGGAAGAAGAAACCTTGCTCCGACTTGTTCTACAAAATGTGAGCCCGGGATGGTGGTCAAAACTCACACTCCCAGGGTTCTGAATGCACGCAGGACTGTAATGGAATTTATCCTTTCTGACCATCCTAAAGATTGTCTGGTATGTTCAAAATCAGGCACATGCGAACTTCAGGCAATGGCTCACCGCCTGGGAATTAGAGATATACCGGGTGCTGAGTATGCGGCTGTTTCCACATACAGGAAAGACACTTCCCCGTCAATTATCAGAGACCTTGATAAATGTATTATGTGCCGTCGATGTGAGATGATGTGCAATGAGGTTCAGACTGTCGGCGCTATATCGGCTGTTAACAGAGGCTTTATGGCAACTGTGGCTCCCGCATTTGAACAGAATCTGGAACATTCGACATGTACCTATTGCGGACAATGTGTATCTGTTTGTCCAACCGGTGCTTTGACTGAAGTCAACCATGTTCCGCAGGTGCTGAGAGCTCTTGTAGATCCTACGAAGACCGTTGTTGTACAAACTGCTCCAGCTGTCCGTGCTGCTCTCGGTGAAGAATTCGGACTGGCACCAGGAACACTGGTGACAGGTAAAATGACTGCAGCTCTCAGGGCTCTGGGATTCGATTATGTATTTGATACTGACTTTGCTGCTGACCTTACCATAATGGAAGAGGGTACTGAACTTCTTGACAGGCTGAGCAGGCACCTGAAAGGAGATAAAAGTGCTAAGATCCCGATACTTACATCGTGCTGCCCGGGCTGGGTAAATTTCTTTGAGGAATATTTTCCCGATCTCAAGGATGTTCCGTCAACGGCAAAATCACCACAACAGATGTTCGGCGCAATTGCCAAAACATACTTTGCAGATAAGATCGGTGTAAACCGTAAGGATATGGTTGTTGTATCAATTATGCCATGTCTTGCCAAAAAATATGAATGTCAGAGAGATGAGTTCTCAGTCGATGGTAATCCTGATGTTGATTTTTCAATTTCAACAAGGGAACTTGCATCATTCATCAAACAGGCTAATATCGATATCAAAACTCTAAATGATGAAGATTTTGATTCCCCGCTGGGTGAATCAACTGGAGCCGGTGTGATCTTTGGTGCAACAGGTGGAGTTATTGAGGCAGCCTGCCGTACAGCATATGAACTCTATACCGGTAAAAAACTTGAAAGACTTGACTTTACCGAACTCAGAGGCATGGAAGGTGTGCGTTCAGCTACAATAGATTTTGATGGCCTTCCTTTAAATATTGGAATCGCTCATGGACTCGGTAATGCAAGAAAACTTCTCGATGATGTAAGATCAGGAAAATCTCAGTTCCATGCAATAGAGGTTATGGCCTGTCCCGGAGGATGTATCGGTGGAGGCGGACAACCGTTGCACCATGGCAATTCGGAGGTTATCAAGTCCAGAGCAACTGCACTTTATACAGAGGACAGGAAAAAGCCGCTCAGAAAATCACACGAAAATCCATTCATAATAAAACTTTATGATGAGTTTCTTGGAAAACCGGGAAGTGAAAAATCTCACCATCTGCTTCACACTCATTATTTTGACAAGAAGAAAAAGATCATGATTAAAAAATAGTATTAGAATATTCGACAATAATAAAATTCACGGTTATGTCTCATATAAAAATTGAATTAAGAAAAGAAGATGTGGACTTTATAAAAGGAGTATGTGCTACTTTTAATAATGATCCCCAGGAACTTATAAACGTTCTTCACACATGCCAGGAACATTTCGGCTATCTTCCGGCTGAGGTTCAGGAGGTCGTTTCTGATGGCCTCAGCATGCCGGTTGCAAAGATTTATGGAGTAGTAACTTTCTACTCATTCTTTACAATGACTCCAAAAGGTAAACACCCAATCAGTATATGTCTTGGTACAGCATGTTATGTCAGGGGAGCAGAAAAAGTCCTTGATGAGTTTAAGAAAGAGCTGAGAATTCAGGTAGGAGAATCGACAAAAGATAACAAGTTTTCCTTATCCAGTTTGAGATGCGTAGGCGCTTGCGGTCTTGCACCGGTTGTACTCGTAGGTGACAAGACCTATGGCAGGGTTGCTCCGGATGACGTTAAAAACATTTTAAAAGAATACGAATAATTGATTGGGATTGTGGATCGGAGATTGCGGTTTGAAAAATACAAAATCCTCCGCCAGTTGGCGGATCCTCGCAATGACCACCAACTTTATTATGTACGTTTCAATCCCATAACCAATTATTATTACTTGCACTGTCATTGCGAGCCCGACGCAGGAGGGCGTGGCAATCCCCTTCTCACTTTTCCAACCAATTTGCCGCTGTGCAGTTGTGCCATTGCGCCTTTGCGCCATTGAGCCACTGTGCCGTTGTATCGTTGGTCTTTTTTATACCAGAAAAAAGACTCCTTTTGTCTCCGTTTCTCTTCAATATTCCTAGCCACATAAACCTTCTTCCGGGTATATGGATCAAGTCCGGTATAATACATCAGTGTTGAAAGTGTCATTGGAGTTGGTGTAAAATCCTGAACCTGTTCCGGTCGGATCCTCAGGCTTTTCAGCTCCGCCACAAGATCTTTCATATCTGCATCTGTACATCCGGGATGTGAAGAGATGAAATAAGGAATCAGCTGATATTTAAGATCATGTGTTTTAATAATATTATCAAACCTCTTCATCAGCTTTTTAAAGAGGTCAAAAGAAACCTTTCGCATTTCGTACAATACTCCTGGTGAACTATGCTCAGGAGCTACTTTTAGCCGACCCGATACATGATTTGTAACTAATTCCTCTAGAAAATCCCTTTCATCCTTACCGGCACTCTTGTTCCATTCAGGAAAAAGTATGTCGTAACGTATTCCGCTTCCGATAAATGATTTTTTGATCCCCTCCATCCTGTCTACCTTCTTATATAGATCGGTAAGCTGTTTATGACTGGTATTCAGATTTTTACATATTGCAGGCCAGATGCAGGAGGGCCTTGAGCACACCTGACAAAGTTTCATATCGTTGCCTTTCATCCTGTACATGTTCGCAGACGGGCCTCCCAGGTCTGACAGATAACCCTTAAAATCAGGCAGGCGGGAGATTTTTTCAACTTCGCTCAGGATGGACCTTTCTGATCTGCTTATAATTTGTTTCCCCTGGTGAGCAGCTATTGCACAGAAACTACATCCTCCAAAACACCCGCGGTGAATATTCACTGAGAATTTTATCATCTCATAAGCAGGTATATCTTCTTTCTTATTATAACGTGGATGAGGCAAATACATATACGGAAGATCAAAAGAGCGGTCAGCTTCTTCTTCCCCCATGGTGGGAAATGGCGGATTAATTATTACTTTCAAATCTGCAGAATCTTCGTTTAATCTGGCAGATCCGATTTTATTCGATTCCTTTTCAAACTTTATAAAATTATCAGCAAATACTGCTTTATCCTTCAGACTTTTTTCAAATGGCTGGAGAGTGATATCCTTCCACCCTTTCTGTACAGGCAATGGTTCATTCCGTTTTAATACGATGCCCGTCTGAGGAATTGTTTTTAATGATGAAAACGGAACCCCTTTCGAAAGAAGTCTTAAAAGCTCTCTTAAAGGTTGTTCTCCCATTCCATAAATCAACATGTCTGCTCCACTGCTCACAAGTATGGAAGGCTCCAGTTTATCTGTCCAGTAATCATAGTGTGTCAGCCTTCTCATGGAAGCTTCAATGCCTCCTAAGACAACCGGAACATCAGGAAATATATCTTTGAGAATTTTAGTATAAACAATAGTCGGATAATCTGGCCTGAACCCGGCTTTACCTCCTGGTGTATATGCATCATCGGACCGCAGACGCCTGGCGGCAGTATAATGGTTGACCATTGAATCCATATTCCCTGCAGTGACCCCGAAAAAGTATTTTGGTTTACCCAGTTTACGAAAATCCCTTAAATCGTCTTTCCAGTTTGGCTGTGGTACAATTGCCACACGAAATCCTTCATCCTCAATTACTCTTCCGATTACCGCTGTACCGAATGATGGATGATCAACATAAGCGTCACCACTGAAGATAATAACATCTATTTCATCCCACCCAAATAACCCTACCTCTTTATTAGTGGTGGGCAGCCATTTTTTATTATAAATTGATTGTGTTTTCACGCCGTAAATTTACCTAAAATAACTATCTTGCTGATAAATGTGCTAATAATCAGCAGTATTAAAATTTGCCTTATATGAGCTGGAAGTCTGATTCACTCACAAAGTATTTTCAGAGAACTTTATTAATAAATTCCTTTTTCTGTCTTTTCATTTTTACCTACACGGTTAATTTATCAGCTCAGGAAATCTCCATAAGACCAAAAGTAGGTCTTGTTCTCAGTGGAGGCGGTGCGCATGGAATAACTCATCTCGGAGTTATTAAGGTTATGGAAGAAGCCGGATTGCGACCTGACTATATCACGGGGGTCAGTATGGGTAGCATTATAGGTGGTATGTATGCATTAGGGTATTCAACAGATAGCCTCTACAAGATTCTGAAAAGCATAAACTGGAAAGTTATTCTGTCAAATAAGATCCCGGAAAACAAAGTGATTTTTCTCGAAAAATCCCATTTTTCCAATAGCGCTATTTCGTTGCCACTGTCATTCAGAAAAGTAGTACTCCCCTCTGGTCTTATAAACGGGCAACAGGTAGAAAATACTCTTAGTTACTTTGCCTGGCCTGCCGCTGATATAAATGATTTTTCAAAGCTTCCGATTCCTTTCATGTGCCTGGGAACTGATATAATAACCTATAAAAAAATAAACTTAAAAACCGGGTACCTGCCAGATGCAATAAGGGCAAGCTTTGCAGTTCCGTCAATTTTTACTCCCCTTAAGATTGATAGTCTGCTTCTTCTTGATGGCGGGTTAATAAGAAATTTTGCTGCATCTGAGGTCAGGGATATGGGAGCTGACATTGTAATCGGATCCTATGTCGGTTTCAATGGTTATAAAGAAGAGAAACTTCAATCAGTTTCCGGAATAATGGAGCAGATAGCAATGTTCCGAAGCCTGGATGATTTTGAAGAGCAGAAAAAACTGGTTGATGTGCTCATCATGCCCGATACTCAGGGATTTTCAATCTTTGGATTTGAAAATGTGGATTCACTTATTCAAAGGGGCTATGCGGCAGCACTTCCATATAAAAAGTACTTCAGGAAACTTGCAGACTCACTTAACCGTATTGGCGCTCAAAAACCAATAGTCAATATTCTTGATAAACAAACATATATTTTTAACAAGATTGAAATTAAGGGTAATAAAAGCTATTCAGATGAACAGATACTTGGTGTGCTGGACATCAATACTGAAAAAAAAGTTGATAAACATCTGCTGACCGACAGGATTGAACTTCTGTATGGTAAAGCATGGTTTGACAAAGTGAAATTCAAGGTTATTCCCCGGAATGATTCCCTTATACTTGTTATCGATTGTATCGAGAAACCTCAGGCAATGCTTTATGGATCTGTACACTATGATAATTCACTACTTTCCGGACTCATATTTGAAATGTCGGTTAAGAATCTTTTAACTCAAAGATCTGTAATCAATTTTGGTTCGCGCATAGGCCAGTATTACAAGTTTGAATTAAATTATCTCCAGTTCATCGACAGAAACCAGATTTTCGGATTTTCGCCAAATTTATATTCCGATAATACCCTGATACCTATGTTAGATATAAGAGGTGATAAAGGGGAAGTGCTCAGCAGGAATTTCACACCCGGACTGTCAATCAACAGGAGAATAGGACTTAATAATATGATGAGTATTTCTGTAGACTATGAGAAACTGAACCTGGTATTACATTATATTTCTGATATTCATCTGAAAAACCTTTCATACAATTATTTAACTACAGCTTTTGATTATCAGGTTAATAGCCTTGATAATAAACATTTTCCTGACAAGGGAACAATTATTAACATATCAGTAAGCACATCTAAACTCGTGTCTGCAGGATTAAAAACTGATTCATCAAAAGTAGAATTCAAATGGAAAAATAATGGGGAGTTCATCTTTAATAGATTCTATACATTCCATGGATCTGTTAACCATTATTACTCCCCTCCCGGCAGAGTTACATTTTTATTCGGGGGAGATGTTCTTTTAATTACTGATACCGATTCAGTTTCAGCACAGAACCATTTTTATCTTGTTGGTGGATTTGAATCGGTTAATAAAAGGTCAGTCCCAATGGTTGGTTTCCATTCAAATGAAATTCCGGTAAAAAAACTTGCAGGTTTCAGAACGGGTCTCGATATAGTACTCTTTGAGAACCTGCATATGAATTTTATGGCTAACATCTTTGCTATCCAGGAAGTTAACCGTAACAAAGGATTTTCATTGCTTACCGGACTCGGTGTTGGTGCAGGTTATATGTCAATTATCGGTCCGATAAAGGTTGGAGTAATGTATGGAAACTATAACAGGGAAAAATATTTCCATAAAATTAAAGGCTATATAAGTATTGGGTATAATTTCTGAAGAATAGCCTGATTCATTCTCATACACTTTTCTCTCAATATTTTATTTACCTCATCCCCCGAGGGGCAGAGCCTGCCCCGCTTCAGCGGGGGATTTAGGGAGAGGTAAAAATAAAAAAGTGAGAAGTTGGTAATTTTCAAGTTCATTTTCCTAAACGGTCTGATTGTTGCATAGAAGATTTATATACTATGAAATGATTTTTTGTCAGATATCATTTCAAAAGAAGAAAACATATGGATGTATCAAATGTAAATCAACAACACAAAAGACTCTGCAACCTTGTTTCTGAAAAAAAAATAAAGCAAAGTCTTGATATTCTTGCCGATATGATTGCCAATTCGGCATCTGGTGATATGCGTGATGAGTATGATAATATAGAAATGACCTATAGAAATATGCTCACCTATACTATTGAAGGAATAAAAGATCCCGAGCGAAATAAGATATATCTTAAACTCATTCAGTCTATTCTTGGTCTATCCGACAGGGTGAGACAGGACATATTGTCACATAATTCCGGATGGCACACATATTGGGTAAAGCAGCAAGCCGAAAAAGAGATGAAACTCAGTGGCAGAACAATTGTGGAAACTGTTGATGACCTGCTGTTTAAATCGGAGCTTGATGAGTGGTTGAAATTGAGTAATGAGATTAATCCAAATCCCGATTCGGAGATCTCGAAAAAACACAAACAGCTTATTAAAAATATTTTCAACCACCTCTGGTTAACAGATTATTATGGAGAGGCTGAAAACAGTCTTATCAATATTATTCTGAAATCGGGCAAATTCAGGTGGTTTGAAGCAAGTATTTTCACAACTGCCATTACCTTGAGTTCTTTCAGAACATACCAATCAGAAAAGCTTTTCCATCTGATAAATCTTTATGAATCAGGTCAGGAACAGGTTATGGAAAGGGCTCTGTCGGGTCTGATCCTGAATTTACATTATTATAACGGGAGGATATTATTGTATCCTGAAATTACCGACAGAATCAGGGAAATGAGCCAGAACAATAAGTTTAAGGAGCATTGCAGGATAATTGTTCTGCAGATTATCAGATCGCGGGAAACAGAGAACCTCAGCAAAAAACTTCAGGAAGAGATCTTACCCCAGGTTGCCAGGCTAAAACCTATGATCGAGGAAAAACTTGATCTCGATAACATTCTTCCAAAAGATAAAAATGAAGAGAAGAATCCTGACTGGGCAGAGATGTTCAGTGATTCGGAAGAAATATTCAAGACAATGGAGGAACTTACAAAACTCCAGATGGAAGGCGCCGATGTTTATATGTCAGCTTTTGCCAATATGAAGCATTTTGACTTTTTTAAAGACTTCCAGAATTGGTTTGTTCCTTTTTATCCCGACCATGAGACAGTTGATGATATATACAGGGATGAGATCCTTGGTCCGGGGACAAATGAACTGGCAGAGGCATTATACAAGACTCCTTTTATCTGCAACTCAGACAAGTATTCATTGCTTCTGAATTTAAAACATCTCCCTTCATCACAGAAAAGTATGATGTTAAAGGTATTCCGTATGGAACTTGAAGGGTTGCAACAATTAAACGATGAAGAATCGGCAACCGATCCTTATAAAGTATTCAGAACAACCATTACACAGTATCTGCAGGATATTTACAGATTTTTTAAACTATCACCCTATAAAAAAGAATTCGAGGATCTGTTTATCGGGAAACTGGATATTTACAATTCAGAATTTTTCAGGATGACATGCAATGCTTCGGAAGCTGAAGCCGGTCTGGCAGACTATTTTTTCAGTAAAAACTTTTATAATGATGCTCTTCAACTTTTCCTGAAACAGGCGAATGAGAAGCCTTCGGATGTACAATTATACGAAAAGATAGCATATTGTTACCAGGAAAGCGCCGATTATGAAGATGCACTAAAGTATTACCGGAGAGCGGAACTAATTGACAGGAAAGTCTGGACTATCAAGAAAATAGGGTTATGTCTGCGCAGGCTTGGAAAAAATGAAGAAGCTTTGGAGTATTATCTGCAGGCGTATGATCTTGAGCCGGAAAATATTCATACTGTAATAATGACAGCACATTGTTACCTTGACGTTAAGAATTATGAACAAGCCCTAAAATACTATTTCACGGTTGAATATAAAGAACCGGGTAACCTTAAGATTTTAAGGCCTATAGCATTTTGTTATTTTGCACTTGGAAGATTTGATGAGTCGGAAAAATATTATGATCGTCTATCTGCCGGAAAACTAAATGCACATGATCAGATAAATAAGGGTCATCTGGCACTATGCAGGGGAAAAAAGAAAGAAGCAGTTGATCTTTACATACAGAGTATACTAAGTGGTGAATTGTCAAGAGAGCAATTTGTATCAATTTTTTCGGAAGACAAACCTTTACTGATCTCTCTCGGGGTCAGTCCTGACGATTTGCCAATCCTTTTAGATTACCTTCTATTTAAAATCGGGTAGTCTGGTGGTATCATGATTATGGAAAGGAGGCGGTGGTCCATCGGGTGATGGTCTCCCATTGGGGTTATGTCGCCTGCCATCTCTCATATTAAGAGTATCATTATCATGATTTTTCCTGTTTTGTCTTGACATTTCCTGACGACGTTCGTCCATATCTTTTAACCTTGCCAGCTGGTCTTTAGACAGGTTTAAATCAAGCTCTTTCCTGAAATCCTTCATACTGGCATCAAGTTCTTTCCTGAAATTATTTTGTAAATCACTGTTTATTTTTGCATACTTATCAAGAATCAGGTCAATTTTTGCTTTCTGTTGCCCATCGGGTTGAATAGTCCGGTAAAATCCATCCCTGAATCTCTCTTCTGAAAAAAACACCCTTACGGGTTTCAGTTTATGATATCTTATCTGGGCAGAAGTAAGCATCCCCAGAACGAAACCTATTACTAAAGTTAACAGAATAACTATGATTGATCTTGCTTTCATTTTATACTAATTTCCGGTTAACAGACAAACAATACTTTCATCGTAGTTATCGCTAATTCCAAGGAATGAATTAAAAGAGAGGGAGCCTTGCATGAGAAAGATAGAAATGAGCAGAATTACAATAGCAGCTACTCCGGTAAGTGCAATGCGATAGAAAGCAAAATTCATGTATTTTACAAACTCCACTTCACGTTTTACAGTCAATCCTGCAGAAAATAGTTTATCAAGGACTTTATCTCCGAATTTCTCACTAAAATTATACGATATGCCCTCCTCTTCCATCCTCCTGGAAACCTCACGGGTATTGGCATCCTCACGCAGTGAGCTCATTATCAATTTTTTAATCTCCGAGGTGTTCATTTTATTTATAGTTTTTCTAAAATATTTCTTAACTGTTCCTGTGCCCTTGACAACCTTGAAAGTACCGTTCCGATAGGCAGATCAAGTATTTCTGCTGTCTCTTTGGTGGAATATCCCTGAAGCATTCGCATGGTTACTATTATTCTAAACTTTGGATCCATAGCCAATAATGCTTTATTTACTATTTCCGATGCCTCTTTTCTTTCTTCAATGTCATGATCTGCAATTTCAAATTCATGCATTTCATTGTTTGCTTTATGAGTAAACATGGAAAAGAATCTTTTTCTTCTTTTTATCTCATTCAGAGTCAGATTCACAGCAATTTTCTGGATATAAGTTGAAAGTTTTGATTCTCCCCTGAACTCCGGTAATGAATAAAAAAGTTTTATAAATACCTCTTGTCCAATATCTTCTGCAAAAACAGTGTCTCCAAGCATACCTTTAACCGTACGTGCAACCATTTTCTGATAGCGGTTTACTATTTCTCCAAATGCTTTTTTATCGCCATCCAGGGATGCCCTTACAAGTTTATTTTCCTCGATTACATTGTACGGCTCGTGGATCATACTTCAACAGATAGACAAATAATGACCTTATAATATTCCCGATTGTTAATTTTTATTAACACAGAAGCAATTCTGTTATCCATGCTTTAAACTTTTTAAAGAATCATTTTTGCTGATAACTATCATTCTCCTCAATTAACTTAACTATATAATCTTTTGTATATCTGATCATAAAGAGCTTCTGATTTTCAAAACCATCACCAGTATCTTTTCGCTTAAAGTCATACTCACTTTGTAAAAGCTCAGGATTATGTATCTCAGGATGCTCAATAAAACTCTTTCCGTGCATAGCCAATCCACTTAAAAAGTAGTAAGCAATGTCAAAACCCTGCCATGCATAGCTTTTTTCTAAGGGTTGTGTCAGAAATTTTCGCCTGAAATTTGAATTAAACTGTATTACATTATTCCTCGAATAATCAATCCAGTTTGGAGAATAGACCATAAGATCCATATCGAAGAGTTCTTTCTGATCGATTCTGTCAAGATCTCTGATAACCGGATATCCGAATAGTTTTATGTTAAATTTTCGTGAAAGACCGCTGACATTATCTATTATCTCACTGATTACAGGAGCCTCTTCTGAAGCTATGATAACGATATTGTTAGATTGTTCAGAAAGTGCATGACTTAATCTGTTTATAGAGTCACTGTTAAACATAGCCCTGGAATAGAATTTAAATTCTTTAAACTTAATATCTTCATAGGGAAGTTTAAAACTCAACTCATTAAATATCAAATTCTTAAATCTCATAACATCCTCGTCAGCCCCTGTAGTATCAGCATGAATAAATACAATATTATGATCATAAAATTCACTTATTTTTTTTGCAAGTGCTTTTTGGGCAATTTCAAGTGAAGAGCTTGCCATAAACAGAGTCGGATTTTTTACCAAAGCAGAATTATTGAAAAGTGGAACCGGCGATACTACAGGGATACCCAGGTCTCTCGCGTACGCAGAAACAATACTGAGATTATTTGAATAAACAGGTCCGATGATAAGATCCATATCAGCCAGTTTTCCTGTCAGGATTAGTTTTGAAATTTCAATTGTATCCTGTTCTATGTCGTATGGATGCAGATTTATGTTCAATCCCATGGTACTCAATGTATCAGAAGCAAGCAATATTCCTTCCCACATTTCCAGAAAATCAATGCTGCCCGGGTAGATCCAGTCATTCTGCATTTTATTCATTTTGTATGCTTTCTTACCTTTCACCATCTTGGAAGAGTCTATTTCTGTCCGCCTGACGTTCTCCTTAAAATAAAAAGGAAGCAGTACAGCTACATTTAATGACCCTTTGAGATCTTTCACGGGAGTAAATCCTGCGGATCTCTCAATACTAACCGGTGGTTCTTCTATAATAGCTGGAGCAGTATCGGCCTTGACCTGCTCAATCTCCTGTATTTCAGCTATTTTACCTCCCGGGATCCTTACAAAATCACCAACCTGAGGAAACCTTAAGTCCCTGTTTTCCCTCCGTAATTGTCTTACGGTATATCCATATTGTTTAGCAATAGACGCGAGTGATTCCCCGGAAAGCACTTTATGAAAAATATACTTTTTTTCCTGATCATCAAATTTCTGCTGGTTGTTCATGAACTCCCTCTTTGGAACAGCTATTTCAACACCTACAGATAATTTATTAATATCTATTCCAGGGTTACTCTGTACTATTTCATCTTCAGAAACGCCGTATGCTTTCGAAAGAGAGTAAACTGTTTCTCCGGGTCTCAGGCTATGAAATATGAATTTGGTTTCATCGCGTTCTCTTCTAACAGGTACAGTTTGTGAAGGTTTTGCGTCGGTAACCATTCTAACCGGAATTCTGAGTGTTTGTCCCTCATTTACACCATAAACTGCAGGAGGATTCTCCCGGGTCAGATCCTCAACAGTAATATTGTAAGCTCTTGAAATGGAATATGCAGTTTCTCCTTTTTTAACCTGATGTATATAATAAGCGATCCCGGAAATAATTACTTTATCTTTTGATCTCTCAACAACAACCTGGGAATAAACATTATTATTGCAGATCAGAATAGATATTAATATTGGCAGGAGTTTAATCCAGTTGATAATTTTCATTAGATTTATTTATTAGTCTCTTTCCGGTTTAAAATGATTTAAGAAATGCTCTGCAGTTTTTTTCAATTCGCTCAGGAACATTACTAATATCAGCTCTGATGAATTTTTCACCTGTTATCTTTTCATAAAGTTCAATATACCTTTCAGATACTTCATTCACAAAGGTATCTGTCATTTCAGGGACTTTCTGCCCTGATTTCCCCTGGAAACCATTGTCCATCAGCCATTCCCTGACAAATTCTTTCGACAATTGTTTCTGAGGAAATCCTTCATCAAAACGTTCCTGGTATGTATCCAGATAAAAATAGCGCGATGAATCAGGAGTATTGATCTCATCTATAAGGTAAATTTTCCCGTCCTTTTTACCAAATTCATACTTTGTATCAACAAGAATCAGGCCATGTCGCAAAGCTATCTCAGAGCCTCTCAGGAATATATCCATTGCATATTTTTCAATCAGAGTATAGTCTTCTTTAGAAATAAGTCCGCTGCTTATTATTTCGGACCGGGAAATATCTTCATCGTGTTTGCCTTGTTCAGCTTTGGTTGTAGGAGTAATAATGGGCGTCATAAAGCGTTGATGCTCTTTCATTCCATCAGGAATTTTAATGCCACAGATCTCCCTTGCACCTGCATTATAAGCCCTCCACGAACTACCTGTCAGATAGGCCCTTACAATCATTTCAATCGGAAATGGTTCGCATTTATGTCCAAATGTCACAGTTGGATCCGGAGTTGCGATCTTCCAGTTTGGAACAATATCACTTGTTGCATCCAGAAATTTTGCAGCTATCTGATTAAGTACCTGTCCTTTATAGGGTATACCTCTGGGAAGGACGACATCAAAGGCCGAAATCCTGTCAGATACTATCATCAGAAGGTATTTATCGTTTATATCATAGACATCTCTGACTTTCCCTTTGTAAATGCTCTTCTGGCCAGGGAAGTTGTAATTTGAGCTTAAAATCGTCGTGACCATGTTATTTTTTATTAATGTTTTTCAGTTTATCGGATTCGTTTTCTTCATTCTCATATGCCCTTACAATTCTCTTAACCAGTTGATGTCTGACAATATCCCTTTCGTCGAATTTTATTATTGATATGCCTTCGATATTGGTCAGAATACGCATTGCCATCAGCAGACCGGAATCATTTTTTCTGGGTAGATCAATTTGGGTAGTATCACCTGTCATAATGAATTTTGAACTTACACCCATCCTGGTTAAGAACATCTTAAGCTGGCTGACAGTGGCATTCTGTGCTTCATCAAGAATTACGAAAGCATTTTCAAGTGTCCTTCCTCTCATAAAAGCCAGCGGGGCTATTTGCACTGTACCGTCTTCCAGCCATGTTTCCAGCTTCTTGAATGGCAACATATCATGCAGGGCATCATAAAGAGGCTGAAGGTAAGGATCAAGTTTCTCTTTCATATCGCCCGGGAGAAAGCCAAGTCTTTCACCCGCTTCAACAGCCGGTCTGGTAAGAATAATCTTTTTAACTTCTCTATCTTTCAACGCTCTCACTGCCAGTGCAATAGATGTATATGTTTTACCGGTACCGGCAGGTCCCTCAGCAATAATGAGATCATTGGTTTTATAATCATTTACCAGTTGCAGCTGGTTAACGGTGCGTGCGCGAACAGGTTTTCCGCTTGTCCCAAAAATGATAACCTGTTCAAATTCTCCATTTGATGCCGACTTCATGTGCTCAGCATCAAAAAGATATTTTTCGATGTCCTGTTCGTCGAGCCGGTGATATTTTCGATAATATTCTATCAGTTCATTAAACTTTTCAGCAAATATCGTTATCTCTGTCTCTTCTCCCATACATTTTATCTCATTGCCTCTTGCCATGATTTTAATTTTAGGAAAGAAACTACGGATTTTATCAAGCAGCGAGTTGTTTGTGCCGAAGAAGACTACAGGGTCAATATCCTCAAGAAATATAATTATCTCTGTCATTAAACCATACAAAAATTAATGAACTTAACTGCCCTTTTCCAAATAAATGAGGTAATATGGTAAATAGTTCATAAAAAAATTCATTGAAAAGTACAAAGTAAGGTTATTTTTTCCTTAGAAGATTATCTTTGTTATAAGTTTTTTCGTATGCCGGTAATTACATTGACAACAGAGTGGAAACCTGATGATATCTATTACGGAATCATTAAAGGAAAGCTTAGCAGCAGGTGTCCGGGAACAGTTATTATCGATAACGCCGGAAACATTCCTGCATTTAGTATATCACAAGCATCTTTCATTATAAGAAATACCTTTAATAATTATCCAAAAAATTCGGTTCATATTATATGTGTTCATTCGGAAGCACATAAGGATGAGGATCATCTGATTGTACGAGCCAGGGACCATTTTTTCATTGGAACAGACAATGGAATTTTCAATCTGATACTGAATTCCGATCCTGACGAAGTTGTGAAAATAGACCATCATGGAACGTCAGACGAACTCGAAATATTTGCAACTGCTGCATCTGAACTTGTTGCAGGGAAAAAACTATCCGAGCTAGGAAAACCTGTTAAAATCCTGAGTGAACGAGTTCCGTTAAGGGCAACTATCGATAAAGATGTAATAATCGGCAGTGTTATCTTCATCGACTCCTATGGAAACGCAATCTCTAACATTACAAAGGAAGTTTTTTACAGGGTATTTGAAAATAAAGCCTACAGGATTCTGATTCAGAGCAATAAAAACTACACGGATCATATTTCCGAAAAGTATAGCGATGTTCCTGTTAATGAGATGCTTGCAAGATTTAATCAGCTCGATCTCCTTGAAATATCAATTAATGGAGCTGATTTATCCGAAGTACTAAATCTTTCAGTAGGTTCTGTGTTAAGAATCGATACTGCAAATAATACCGCATCTCCTAACCGCCTGTTTTAAAACCGTAACAAATGAATGATAAAAACAAAAGTCTGGAAGAGTTTAACAGGCTTCTAAACATCATAGATGAACTCAGGATTAATTGTCCGTGGGATATGAAACAGACCAACGAAAGCTTGCGTAAACTCACAATTGAAGAGACATATGAATTAGCCGATGCAATTTTCTCGGGAAATGATGATGGTATCAGAAACGAACTTGGCGATCTAATGTTGCATTTGGTCTTTTATGCTAAAATTGGCGCTGAAAAAGGAGTTTTCACTATGGCAGATGTCCTGGAGGGTATCAACAATAAGCTCATTTACAGGCATCCACATGTTTTTGGCGATGTAAAAGTTTCAGGAGCTTCGCAGGTTGAGGAGAACTGGGAACAACTCAAGATCAAGGAGAATAATGGTTACAAACCGGTACTTTCAGGTGTCCCATCTTCATTACCGGCAATAGTAAAAGCCAACCGGATCCAGGAAAAAGTCAGGGGTGTCGGATTTGACTGGGAGAAACGTGAACAGATATGGGACAAAGTTCTTGAGGAAATATCAGAGTTAAAAGAAGAGATTGAAAACTATAATACCGAATCAATTGAATCAGAACTGGGGGATGTTCTGTTTTCGATTATTAATGCATCACGACTGTATGGAATTGATCCGGAAGCAGCACTTGAGAAAACAAACCGGAAATTTATTAAGAGATTTAATTATCTTGAAAAAGAGACGATCACCAAAGGCATCTCACTACATGATTTGAGTCTTGATAAGATGAATGTGATATGGGAGGAGGCAAAGAAGGAGGATTGAGGTATGTACCAGGTAGAGTAGATACAGGTCTGAGACCTGTATCTACCTCGCAAAACGATAACTCAATAACTGGTATATTATTTTCGCAGCAATAAAATCCGGAGATTTATTCGAATCAGAGGGACATAATTCAACAACATCGAATCCGACTACATTCCTGGTTTTTATTACATCTCTCATAAAATGCATCAATTCAAAATATGCCGGTCCTCCTGGTTCGGGAGTCCCTGTTGATGGCATTATTGATGGATCAAATACATCAAGATCGACGGTGATATATACGTTCTCCGAAAGCTTATCAATGGCGTTTTTATAAAGACTCTTATCATAATATAAATAATGCGAAAAGAATATCCTGTCCTTTTCAACGAATGGCAGCTCTTCTATTGACATGCTCCTGATCCCAACCTGAACAACAGGGGCAAATTCCCGTGCCCTTGCCATTGCGCAGGCATGATTATACTCCGACTCTTCGTATACCGGTCTCAGATCAGCATGAGCATCAAGCTGAAGTATGGAAAGATTCTCAAAATACTCTGAAAAAGCTTTAAAAGCGCCTATTGAGACGGTATGGTTTCCGCCAATAATTACAGGGAATTTATTATCCGATAAGAGAGACAAAATCCTGTAATATACATCTTCGACCAGTGCTTCAGGTGTTTCTTTCTGAAGTAGCGGATTGATTGTGAAAATCCCTTTCAGATGAGCTTCTGATTCAGTTTCAATATCGTAGAATTCAAGATTGACAGATGCTTCCAGTATGGCATCAGGACCCTTATCGGCTCCTTTCATCCATGTGCTTGTTTCGTCGTATGGTACAGGTACAATTACAATACCTGATTCCGTATAATTATAAACTACCTCATTACCGCCGAAGTTCTTTGATCCTGACATATGTCTTCTTTAAACGAGTACCCCCTTTCTTATTTCCCCCAGGGGGGAAAGGTTTTGATTTACCCCTTCCCCCGTGAGGGAAGGATGGGAAGGGGGTCAAAAAATATTAAATATGACGTTTTGGATATTATGAATACTAAAAAAATTCTATACTATTCTGTTTTTGGTTTAGGAGCTGTCTTTTTCTTTTTCTTTTTCTTTGCAACGGTCTTAACCGGTTCTTCTTTATCAGAGTCAGACGCAACTACTTCAGGTTCTTCTTTGACAAGAAGGTTCAGGCTATGAAGAATATTATACCATTGAGCAACTTTTTTTATATCGCTCATATAGACTTTATCTTTTGAGTATTCCGGAAGAATTCCCTCAAACCATACTTTAAGTTTGCCGGCATCTGCTTTTGAATCGATTGCCTTTCCGCCGTTCTCCTTTTCGAAAATCAGATCAAAAACTTTTCCAAGAGGCATATCCTCTTTATCAGTAAAAATCGCAATATCTTCGAGTGAACTCACCTTCGCAGAACTATATGCACTGGTTCTTTTTTTTGTCTCAAGATGTTCAATAATTATTGCATTTTTCCCCTGAGCAATAAATTTGAAGAGTCCGGGTTCACCCGAAATTGACAGAATATCTTTTAATATCATCTTTTATCTTATTTGAGTACAAATTTAATCCTTGTTATGTAATGTAGGTTTTTTTTCAGGATTTTTTTCCTAAATGAAATTAAACCAGATTTCTTTCCTTTTTAATCTTTTCATATGCTTCATTTACCCTTGCAAACTTTTCATCTGCAGATTTTCGAAACTCCTCACCAAGATGACTTACTTTATCAGGATGATATTTCATTGCCATTCTTCTGTATGCTTTTTTTACCTCTTCATTTGAAGAAGATGGATCAATTTCAAGAATTTTATATGAAGAATCTGTTTCCGGAATAAACATATTTTTTATCGACAGAAAATCGCCTGAGGCAACTCCAAGATATGCTGAGATTTTTTCAATAATAGCAATTTCCGAAGGATGGATCACAGTATCTGCAAGAGAAACATTAAATAAGAGATGCAACAATTGAAGCCGTGAAGAATAATCCATATTTCCTTTTATCTGGATACATACATCCCTCACAGGTATTTCCTGTTTGAGTATGTCTTTTAACATCAGAAGAGCCTGTTTTGCAGAATCCTGACCGAATTGTCTGACAAAGAATTGTTTGACATAGTCGAGCTCGGATTTTACAACTTTCCCATCAGCTTTCATCACCGCTGCTACAAGAACCAGCAGGCTCATTCCGAAATCACCCTGGCTGGTCTGGCCGGTTCCGGAAGTGTAGGATGAGGTATGTACTGTAGTACCGTCTATCATAGATCCTACAAGAAACCCTAACAGACCCCCTATCGGGCCTCCCATTACGAAGCCAAGCCCTCCACCCAGCCACTTTCCAAAGATTCCCATATTCAGGATTGAGTTTTAATTATTGTCAGAATGTCATTATGAATATTCAGGATAGCAGGAATGATCATATCATTCTCGGAATTATGAATTACGTAATCAGATAGTTTTATTCTGGCTTCATCATCCATCTGATTCCTCATCCTCTCCAAAACCTGTTCTCTGGAAAGTTCATTCCGCCGGATAATCCTTTCCACTTTCTGTTCAACAGGGGCCACAACTGTTGCTACTTTGTCAACAATTTTTGAAGCTCCGCTTTCAAAGAGGATAGCTGCCTCCATAATTACATAGGGTGCTGTTTGTTCCAATACCCATCTCCCGAAATGATCAAAAACAACTGGATGAACCAGAGAATTTACCTTTTTCAAAAGGACGTTATCATTAAAGATAATTGCAGCCAGTTCCATCCGATTGAGGCTCCCGTTGGTATAAAGGTCCTTTCCTGCAATAGAATTAATTCCACTTATGATCGCGATGTCGTTTTCCATTATTTCCCGTGCTTCCCTGTCAGCTGAAAAGACAGGCACTCCAAGAGCGTCGAAAACCCTGCAAACAGATGTTTTACCACTTCCGATACCACCTGTAACGCCAAGTTTAATCCAAGGTTTTCTTTCTTTTATCATCTGATCGACATCATGACCAAAGGTCATCGGTTCTTTTTATTTTCAGCCTTAGTGCCAGTTATAGCCGATGAGTTTTCAGCTACCCTGTCAAATGTGAAAAAGAGCGTATCAGGTTTAATTGAAGTAATCTCACATCCTGATCTCATCTGTACAGTCAGGCTTTTTGTAAGTCCCGATGTGACAATAAAATAAGTTAAAGCCTTACCACCCGGTGCTCTTTTGTAATTGACTTTCGAAATATCAATAATAACAGGCGCCTTTTTACCGGATACTTTGAGTTTCAGGATTGAATAACCGGGACCTTTTAGAAAAAGATTCAGGTCAGATGGTTTTTCTTCAATTATGATCCTTTCTTTAGGAAGGTTCGTGTACTTTACCTGATACCTGATACCGGCTTCAATTTCCTTCCCAAGAGAATTAAGATACCAGAATATAAACGAAAGAAATAGAAAGAAAGCAAAAACAGCAACATCCCTGTTGATTACTCTTACCCCCTTCTTCATAAGGTTCCCTGTCCGTATCCCATATTTACCCTTCACAAAAGGCTTATTGTAAGAAATTTAATTTCTATTCGTCTGCAGTTGGATCTTTCAGCAGAGCGTTTTTGTCAATTTTCAGTTTGATATCTCCACCTACATCTACAGTTACATAGTTGTCTTTCACCTCATATACTCTTCCATATACTCCTCCGGTGGTTATAACTTTATCGCCTCTTTTCAGGGAGCTTCTATAGCTATTCATATCCTTCTGCTTTTTCATCTGAGGTCTGATCATGAAGAAATAGAAAACAACAAAAACCAGAATCAGTGGAAGGAAAGTTACTAGCGGGTTACTCTGACCGGCAGCTCCTGCAGGTTGACCCATTAAATACAAATACGCAAAATTGGTCATTGTCTCAATTATTAATTATTACTATTTATTAGTGGTTACTACTTCTGCAGTTATCTTTAATAAAACAACGGGTGTTGATGCGTTTGACTTAACAGTAATGGTTTTTGTCTGCATCCCGTTTCTTCCTGAAGTATCAAAAATTACCTCAAGACTTCCATTGGCCCCAGGCGAAATGGGTTTTGTATCATATTTGGGAACTGTGCATCCACAGGTTGTTGTTGCTGAAGTAATAACCAGGTTACCAGTTCCTTTATTATCAAATGTGAATGAATAACTTATCTTCTCTCCCTCAGCAACTTTTCCGAAATCGTGTTGATATTCCCTGAAGACAATCTCACTGGTTCCGGCAGAAGTGGCTGCGGAAGAATTGGCTGACTTCGAACTTTTTCCTCTGCCACAATACGAGGCGGTTAAAGCTATCAGAACCAGGGATACTATAATGATCTTTCTCATAATACTTAATAAGTTACTTCATTAATTTTCGTCTGCGGGTTCTTCACCGACCAGCCCTCTTCCAAACTTATTAAAAAGTCCTTCATCTCTGATTTCTTTTACTATATTATCGAGAATTCCGTTGACAAATGTACTGCTTTTTGAAGTACAATAGTACTTGGCAATTTCAATGTATTCATTCAGTGTAACCTTCACAGGTATTTCCGGAAATTCCAGTATTTCAGTTATAGCAAGCTGCATAACAAGAATGTCCATCAGTGCAATCCTGTCAACCTCCCAGTTGGTTGTATTTTTATCGATAAGTTCAGAACATTTTTTTGAATGAAGGATTGCTTTTCTGAATAATATCTTCACAAAATCTTCATCCTCATCGTTTTTAAACAAAGGCATAAGTGGAGTTTTTTCTCCTGAATCAGCTTTGAATTTTTTCAGAGTCTTCTCAACCATAGACGAAATGTATTCCATATCATCATTCCAGTATATGCTTTGTTCTTCAAGGTTTGACTTGAGATCTTCTGAATTTGAAAATAATTCTGTGATAAGCCTGATGGTGAATTTTTTGTCAGATGAATAATTATTGCTTCCCGACTTCATGTACTCCTCATATTCTTCCCAGACAACCATTTTATTATATAACAAGCGGGGAATATGTGAGTTATTTACCCAGGAAAGCTTTTTAGAAGATATATAGTTTTTAAATGACAGGTTTTTTCTGATCTGTTCGATAACCTGATTATCAATGAACCGTCGTTTCGGATTAAGATCCTCAGCAGAAGGCATTCTTTTCTGAAGAGCCTGATCGATTTTCTCTGTTGCAATATCAGCGATTTCAAGAACAAGCAACAGCAGATAGTGATAAAGATCGTAACTCTTTCCAATGCTGAACATCAGTTCTGTCTCGGCCTGGGCAAGATTCTCATCCTCCCTGCGGTTAAAAGCATAAAGAGCCATCAGAGCTTTTATACGTAATAATCTTCTGCTTATCATTTATAAAGAACCTCAAATTTCCGCTGCAAAAGTACTCTTTTTCCCTTTCCCTCAAAACAACTTGTCAAAATTTTGGTTTCAGGATAAATACTTATATATAATGTTTTATTCTTAACCATCTAATAGTCACTGTAATATAAATATTTGCATAAAAGCTTTAAAATGACATCTCTTTTCGGACAAATAACCTGCAGGTTTTGATTTGATAAAATAATTGTTACATTTGACAATACAAAACAAAACCCTAACACTAACTGACTTAGAAATGGAAGAAGAAGCCGGAATAAAGGAAGTCATAAACGGGCATGATGAAAAACTCATAAAAGAAGAAATTTTCACCAAAGTGGTGCGTGCCGGAAAGAGAACCTACTTTTTTGATGTGAAAGCCACAAGGAAAGATGATTACTATCTGACCATTACTGAAAGTAAGAAACGTTTAGGTAAAGAAGGAAAGGTGTTTTACGAAAAACACAAAATCTTCCTCTATAAAGAAGATTTTGAGAAGTTCACAGAAGGATTAAAAGATGCTGTTACATATATTGATAATGGCAAGGATGACTTCAAAGCTTCTGAACCAACAACCGTTACTGAAATGGGAAATGAAAAAAGCACTCTGACAGAAGGTGAGTTCACCAACGTCGAGTTTGAAGACCTTGGCAAAAAGTAAGAAGGTCTCATTGAAGTTCATTTTTCTAAGGATATTATAAATGTCAGATTATATACTCCTTATTCTGGGGATCATTTTTATGATCATAGGGATAATCGGGTGCCTGGTTCCTGTATTACCTGGGCCACCTCTTAGTTTTCTTGGTTTGATTCTACTTCATCTGACAAGGTTTGGACAGTTTACGACTACTACATTAATTACCCTGGGGGTTATAACCGTTATAGTAACAGTTCTGGATTATTTTGTGCCGGTGTGGGGAACAAAAAGATTTGGCGGCTCCAAGTACGGAACTAAAGGTGCCACTATCGGGTTGATAGTTGGGCTTTTTCTGGGTCCGCTTGGTATTATTTTAGGACCGTTAATCGGCGCATTTATCGGGGAAATGATATTCAAAGATGACCTGAGTTATGCTTTCAAGGCCGGTTTTGGTAGTCTTTTAGGATTCTTAACAGGTATCGGTCTTAAACTTGCTGCATCCTTTGTTATGACTTTTTACTTTGTGAAGGAGCTGATTTCCTGAAGGCGCAGGGCACAGGGTGCCGCATCTATTAGAATTAGTTCTTACTCTGTGCTCTGAGCCCTGAGCTAAAAAGTTCCCAGTGTAGCCACCATCACAGCCTTAATTGTATGCAGGCGATTTTCTGCCTCGTCAAAAACTATTGAATGTTCAGATTCAAATACATCTTCTGTCACCTCCATCCCATCGAGGCCAAATTTCAAGAAAATATCCTCACCGACTTTGGTTTCCCTGTTATGAAATGCCGGCAGACAATGAAGAAATTTCACAGAGGGATTTCCTGTTTTTTCAATTACCTTCATATTCACCTGGAAAGGTTTCAGAAGTCTGATTCTCTCTTCCCAGACCGAATCAGGTTCACCCATAGATACCCATACATCTGTGTAAAGAAAATCAGCTCCTTTAACTGCCTCATCAACCTTCTCGGTAATAAGGATTTTTGCACCGGTTTCCTTTGCTATAGACTTACATTTTGCTACCAGCTCTTCCGATGGCTGATAAGCCCTGGGAGCCGCAATCCTGAAATCAATTCCCATTTTTGCAGAGCCAACCATAAGCGAATTACCCATATTATATCTGGCATCACCCAGGTAACAAAATACCATCTTATTAAGTTGCTTCTGCGAGTGCTCCCTCATTGTCAGGAAATCGGCAAGTATCTGAGTAGGATGAAATTCATTGGTCAATCCGTTCCAAACCGGCACTCCTGCATATTTAGCAAGCTCTTCTACAATTTTCTGACCATAACCACGGTATTCAATGCCATCATACATACCTCCAAGTACCCTGGCAGTATCTTTCATAGACTCTTTCTGCCCGATCTGGGAACCGGTAGGTCCAAGATAGGTTACATGTGCTCCCTGATCATAAGCTGCGACCTCAAAAGCACAACGTGTGCGTGTTGAAGCTTTTTCAAATATCAATGCAATATTTTTACCCTTAAGGTATTGTTTCTCAGAGCCGTTATATTTTGCTTCCTTCAACCTGGCTGCCAGATCAAGAAGATATGTAATCTCTTCCGGAGTAAAATCAAGCAGTTTAAGAAAGTGATGGTTTTTAAGATTGGTAGGCATAGTTTTAGTATTTAAAGATAAAAGACAAAAGTAAAAAGACAAAAGTAAAAAGATAAAAGTAAAATCAAAAGAGCGGCCTATCGTCGGTCATCCTCATATTCCATTGTAATCTTGGATCCGTATTTCTTATCGGCCAGCTTAAATGCTTCAGTGATAACGCTTTTTCTTCCACCTTGTTTTATAAAGTTCAGGCATGCCTGGATCTTGGGCGCCATACTGCCCTTAGTAAACTGACCTTCGTTGAGGTATTTAAGAGTATCGTAATAGTTGAGAAATTCTTTAATCTCCTGATCCGGCTTTTTATAGTTAATATATATATAAGGAACATCCGTAAGAATATAAAACTCGTCAGCACCGACCTGTGTTGCCAGAAGTGAAGAAGCCAGATCTTTATCAATCACTGCCTCTGCCGGTCTTACATTGTTCTTTTCATCGATATAAACCGGTACACCGCCTCCTCCGGCTGCAATAACGATATTCCCTTTCCGTGCAAGGTCACTTATAATTGATTCATTAATTACCCCTATAGGAACAGGTGAAGGAACCGCTCTCCGGTATCCACCCTGGACTTTTACCTCCTCCTTGAAGACCCAACCCTTTTTTAAGGATAGCTCATCTGCCTGTTCTTTCGAATAGATTTTGCCAACTCTTTTTTGAGGATCAGTGAAAGCAGGATCATTGACATCAACCAGGACCTGAGTAACAATGCAGATAACATTTTTATTAATCCCATGTTTATTGAGCACATTTCTGAACATCCTCTCAATCATATAACCTATTCCACCCTGAGAGTCGGCTACACAGATATCGATCGGCATCTGGGCAATACCATAAAGCTGTTCACCTGCATCGTTCCTCATAAGGATATTTCCTACCTGGGGGCCGTTACCATGGGTTATTACCAGGTCGTACCCTTCATTTATCAAAAAGACAAGATTCTCAAGAGTTTCAGTAGTGTTTTGTTCCTGTTCATCAATAGTCCCAACCTGATCACCTCTTAACAAGGCATTTCCACCCAGGGCAACAACTGCTAGTTTCTTTCCCATAAAAATGTTAATAAAAGATCACAAAGCTATCAAAATCCAATTAATTCTTATACTATCATACTTTGAATAGTAGGCTGTAAAACATATGTTTTATAGCATAATTTGCCCGGTCAGACTCATAAATAACGACTGATAGAATTGAAGTTAAAAAAAAATATTACATTTACATCATTCATATTAATACGATATTAGTGAGATTCAGCTTTGTGTTGTTCATTGCGGTAATCTTTGCAATGAGCGGATATTCTTGTAGGGAAAAAGGAGGAAAATATATTGATCAGGGTGAAATCCATTATACTATTGAATATATGGGTAGTAACGGATTTATACCTCAACAATACAAACCAAGAAATCTTGTAGTTTCATTTAAACATAATAAGATTCTTTTTGAAATCGTATCTCCTATTGGTAATTCAGGAATTATTAACCTCTCCAATCCGGATAGAGAAATATTTGATACCTATATCAGTCTTTTGAGTATGAGATATTATTATGCTGCAGAACCAGGAGAGGTAAATCCGGGATTTGAAGGTATGAAAGGAATGGAGATCAGGAAAACCTCAAAAAAATCGGTGATTTGCGGTTTCAACTGCAAAAATGCGGAGGTTACTTTTCCTAATGACAGAAGCAAGATATTTAATATATGGTACACTGAGGAGATTAAAATTAAAAATCCAAATGCTGCTTCACCTTTCAGCGAAATTAACGGGGTACTTATGAATTTCTTCTTTTTCCTTGGCTCTTCTGAAATGCATTTTTCTGCTGAAACTGTTTACAAAAAGGAGATTCCTGATAAAACATTTGAAAGAAGAGAAAAATACATCAGGGTTTCAAGAGAGGAATTAGACAAAGTCATTACTATGATGAATAGCCTGTAAGGCACAGGGCACCAGCCTCCACTGAAGTTACGGCTGGCAAAGCAGGGCACACAGTGTCCTCCGAAGCTTTAGCGTAGGAGGAGGGCAAAGGGCAAAGGGCAAAGGGCAACTACTCAGAACAATATCATTATTCCATAATTCCTAAAATATCATATACAATAACAAAATCATTTATCGCCTTTTTGACTGAGACTCAAAATTATTACCTTTGGGTCGCGTTTAAAAAGCGATAACTGCTTTTAAAAATTTTACCCGGCGATGAATAAAGAGAAGGACGAGATCGGTAAAAAGAATACAAAAACTACAAAAGGTTCTGTAAAATCCAAACCCTTCTTTACAGACGAAAGGATCAAATTTGTTATGGGAATACTCATAACAGGATTTGCATTATATCTGCTTCTGGCTTGTGTTGCATATCTTTTCTGGTGGAAAACTGACCTGAGTATACCTGATTCAGACATAGTTTCGGGTCCTGATATTGCAGTAAAAAACTGGTCAGGCAAGAGTGGTCATTTTCTTGCTAAAATGATAATCGGATACGGTTTTGGATATGGGGCATTTTTTATTCCTCTGATCTTTGGTTCACTCGGTCTATACCTTCTGAGTTTTCCAAAAATCAAACCTTTTAAACTGGTTGCAAAATTTACTTTTGCAGCGATCATACTTTCACTTATTCTCGGATTCATCTTTGGCCAGTCAAAAGGTTACCTGATAAGCGGTCCGGGCGGTGCCCAGGGATACATAATCACAAGGTGGATGAATGCTTTTATGGGTATGATCGGAACGGGAGTCATTCTGGCATTTATAACAATAACATACCTTATTTTTGCATTGAAAGTCAAACCGGAATCATTTGGTTTAAAACTGCCCTCATTCCTGAAGTTTAAAAAACCTGCTGATAATCAAAATGTTGTTTCTGCAGAAAAAACTATTACAGGTTCAGAATCAGATCGGGTTATTATAGCAGATAAACCGGCAGGTGATAAAGTTCATGAGGATCATAAAGTTGATTTTGTTGTCAGAACCACAAACCAGTATCTTGATGAAGACGATCTGGATGAAGAAATTCCTGAAATCCTGGGATCTGGTTCAATTATCCGTGATTTTGATAATGATGACCCCATTACCACACATAACGAAGATGTTCCGATAAAGATTAGCCGTCCCGATGTTGGGGACACCCTCCCCGATCATGAGGTTGATAAAATAATGGGAGACTATGATCCTCGTCTCGATCTGTCGAGATACAAATTCCCTCCTGTTTCAATTCTTAAAGAACACAAATCAGAGAGTGCTTTTGATAATTCTGAAGTTTTTGAAAATAAAGAGAATATTATCAAAACTCTGGGCGATCATAAAATCAGCATAAAAAGCATTTTAGCAACTGTAGGTCCTACAGTTACATTATATGAGATTGTGCCCGAACGTGGTGTGAGGCTGGCCCGGATAAAATCTCTTGAGGATGATATCGCCCTGAATCTTTCAGCCCTCGGGATAAGGATCATAGCACCGATACCCGGAAGAGGAACAGTGGGCATTGAGGTCCCGAACAAGAAGCCTGAAATGGTTTCCATGCGATCGCTAATCACATCTAAAGCTTTCCAGGAGACAAAGTTCGATATTGCCCTAGCTCTTGGAAGAACCATTACAAATGAACCTTATATTGTCGATCTGACTAAAATGCCTCACCTTCTAGTCGCCGGAGCCACCGGACAGGGAAAATCTGTCGGTATCAATGCTATAATAACCTCAATTCTGTATAAGAAGCATCCTGCTGAGGTCAAATTTGTGCTCATCGATCCAAAGAGAGTTGAACTGCCTTTGTATATGAAGATTGAAAGGCATTTTCTTGCAAAACTGCCTGACGAAGAGGATGCAATTATCACTGATACCCAAAAAGTTATTAAGACCCTGAATTCATTATGCATTGAGATGGATAACAGGCTGGAGCTTCTCAAAGCTGCACAGGCGCGCAATATCAAGGAGTATAATGAGAAGTTCATTTCAAGAAAACTTAGTCCGGAAAAGGGACATAAGTACCTGCCATACATAGTTTTAATTATCGATGAATTTGCCGACCTGATAATGACCGCAGGCAGGGAAATTGAAGGACCGATCGGGAGGCTTGCGCAACTTGCAAGAGCTATCGGAATTCATCTGATTATTTCAACTCAGAGACCATCAGCAAATATTATCACCGGATTTATTAAAGCAAATTTCCCGACAAGAATCGCATTCCGCGTTTTTTCATCTATAGATTCGCGTACAATTCTTGATGCTACAGGAGCTGACAGACTGGTTGGACGAGGCGATATGCTGGTTTCCTCAGGAAACGAACCTGTAAGGGTACAGTGCGCTTTTATTGACACACCGGAAATTGAAGAACTTACTGAGTTCATCGGATCACAGAAGGGCTATGCAGATGCTATGCATCTTCCCGAGTATGTCGACGACAGTGAGTCGGGAGTTCTTGACGTGGACCTCCGTAAAAGAGATCCTATGTTCGATGACGCGGCCAGACTTGTCGTTCAGCATCAGCAGGGTTCCACTTCACTAATCCAGAGAAAACTTTCAATCGGTTACAACAGGGCCGGAAGAATTATTGACCAGCTTGAGGCTGCAGGGATTGTCGGGCCTTTCGAAGGAAGCAAAGCCAGGGATGTACTATGCTCTGATTTTATTGCTTTGGAACAGATTTTGCAGCGTCTTGAGTAAAACTAATATAATGAGACCCAGTGTAACCATTCTTTTATTCTTTTTACTTTTTACTCTGAATGCAACCGGGCAGAATGATCCGGGAGCTGTCAAAATCCTTGATAAATTCTCTGCAAACGCTCTTGGAGCTCCTTCAGTTTCAATAAAATTCGAACTGGTAACCACTAATCAGACAGACAATACCAATGATACACTGGCAGGATCAGTAATTCTCAGCAAGGATAAATATAAACTTGATCTTCCGGATAATATTGTCTGGTTCAACGGCGAAACATCCTGGAGCTTACTTCCTGCAGAGAAAGAGGTTACAATAACAAAGGCTGACAAGAAAGACAATTCATTTCAGAGCCGCCCTTCATTGATTTTCTCAATGTACAAAAAAGGCTATAAGTGCCGGCTCATCGATGAGAAGGCTGATTCCTATATTATCGATCTCTATCCAGAAGATATTAAAAACGAAATTCTGAGAGTCAGACTTTCAGTAGGGAAAACTCTTCTGAATCTTAATAGTCTGGAATATAAAAAAAGAGATGGTATTATAATCACTCTCCATGTTAAAGAATATGACCTGAAAGTAAAACCAGAACCCGATACCTTCGTCTTTCAGCCTGGAAAATTCAGTGGAGTTGAGATTATTGACATGCGATAAGTTCCCATTTTACCCCCCAACGGAGCTGTTGAAAAAGTCTTTTTTAATGGATTTCAGCTTAAAGTTCTCTTTCAGGATATGCAATTCTAACATGATAAATATTAGAAAGTCTCTTCTTAAAGGCATCTTTAATATCAGAAATATCTTTGAAAGTAAGCGGTATACCGGAAAACTGTCCATCCTGTTCCTGAAGATAAACTATTCTTTCTACCAGTTCGCTTATAGCTTCTTCACTATATTTCGCCAGGCTCCGGGAAGATGCCTCCACAGCGTCAGCCATCATAATTATTGCTGTCTCCTTTGAAAATGGTCTTGGTCCGGGGTAGGTAAATTCTTTCTCCCTGCTTGTATCCCATGGGTGCAGATCGGTATATTTCTTAAAGAAGTAATAAGCAACGGTTGTCCCATGATGTGACCGGATAAAGTCAATAATCTGAACAGGGAGCTTAAAATTCTTTGCCAGAATTACTCCGTTTTTAACATGATTTATGATCACCTTCGCACTATCTTCAGGATTAAGATCATTATGAGGACTTAATCCATCAGTCTGGTTTTCAATATAGTAATTTGGATTTGCAATTTTGCCGATATCATGATAAAGTGCTCCGGTCCTTACCAGGAGGAGATTAGCGCCAGTCAGTCTTGCTGCCTCCTCAGCAAGATTAGCAACCTGCAGAGAATGTTGGAACGAACCTGGTGCCTCCTGTGCAAGTTTTCTCAAAAGAGGCTGATTTGTATCTGCAAGTTCAAGTAATGTTGTATCTGATAGAAAAAGAAATCCTTTTTCAAAAATATATATTACTGGATAACTTATAAGAACCAGTAAACCGTTGCCGGCAATAAGATAAAAAACGGACCATTTTACATTATCAAAATTCCCATCGTTCAGTAAGTTGATTCCTAAATAAAGAGTTATGTAAGTAGTTACAACCATCAGAGATGTAAAAAAAAATTTAGCTCTCTTGTAAATATTTGTCAATGTGAATATTGCAACCATACCCGAAATAAAACTCATAAAAATAAATTCGAAAGGATCAGGAATCATAAACCCGGCAAGCATAATAGTTATCAGGAGTATAAACAATGCCAGCCTGGCATCATAGAATGTTCGTATGACAATGGGAATGATTACAAAAGGAATAAGGAATAACACATTCCGGTTTGTAAAAGTAATTACAAACCTTGTTAAGGCAACAAAAGAAAGGATTATCAGAATTATAAAGAGTGTCTTGCGGGTAACATCAAGTACTTCGGAACGGAAATGTGAAAGGAAAAGATATAGAATCAGATAACATGACGATACGAGAATAAAAGTTCCAAGAATTTTCGGCCAATTATCTTTTGATCCGTGCGGCCAGATTGCTGTAACGATAATTATACTGAGAATAAAAAATATAAGATTAATATAGTATTTTCTGGTTGGCTTCCAGTTTTTCAGAATTTCAGACATTACCTGATAGATTTGATAACCCGGTATGAGATGGCAAAAATAGATTAAAAATTCTGGGTTTAATAAAAATATAATATTTATCTGTGTAGAAACAGGTCTGAGACCAGTCTCTACCGCTTGAATTAAGAACAACAAATGTTTTATGGAACGGATTTCAGGATATTTACTAATTTTGAAACAAATAATTGAACCATGGAAATTTACATATGTGAGAATGTCTTTATCCCACTGAGATTGGGCCCGTCGCACAAAGCGGAGATGTTGAGCCAGATCCTTTTTGGAGAAAAATATACTGTCATTGATAAAATTGGCAACTGGCTGAAGATAGAGACGGTATTCGATAAGTACCTGGGATGGATCGACATGAATCATCTGCAACAATCTCCTGTTGAGGGCAAATCCTGCGGACACGTTTTGAACAGGTCCCTGCTCTGTTACAAAAATGATAAGACAAAAATGGTTCTCGAAGCCGGATGCGAGGTTTTCAATCCTGATTTCGAGGATAAAGTATTTTTTGCAGGAAGCAATCTGTATACAACCGGCCGTGAATTCAGCAACAACTTTATATCAACAAATGATTCAATTGCTGATACGACAATGAAATTTATTAACAGTCCATATATATGGGGAGGTCGGGTACCTTCAGGACTGGATTGTTCCGGATTTACCCAGCTTGTGTACAAAATTCAAGGTACACCGATCCCACGGGACAGCTGGCAACAGGCCGAGGTAGGTAAAATTATTGACTTCATTGATCAGGCGGAACCGGGCGATCTTGTCTTTTTTGATAATGACAGGGGCAAAATTGCACATGTCGGAATGATTTTATCCAGAGGGTTGGTCATCCATTCCTCAGGCAGGGTAAGAATTGATACTATTGATCACCAGGGGATTTTCAAACCGGAGATCAATGGCTACTCGCATAAACTGAGAACAATAAGAAGAATTCTGTAATTAAGAAGAAGTTGCGTGGTGCAGGTTGCAGCGTAGAATTATAATGGACACCTAATACTGCTTTCACCATGCATCTTGTAACCTGCAACTTGAAACAAAAACAGATAGTTACTTAATTTTGATTTTTGTGTTAACCAATTTCAGGATTGCCTCTTCTGAAGTTGCCGCTTTTAACTCTAAATCCTCTCCTTTCGCAAGAATACTATCTACAAAACCTTTATCATGTAACCCGGATGAATTGATTTTTACATTCAGGAACGCACCACGGATACATGACCGTATAGCCAGTGCTCCTACTCCTGCATCGGTTATTGAATTCGGATTTCCTTTTTCAACCATTTCGTTGATCAATTCAAATCCTGAATAAGCAGTTTCCATGACTTTTAACGGGACCAATATTGCATTTTTTGTTGCATCCTGAATGGCAGTATCTCTCAGTTTTTTTTCTTCTACAGATTTTTTCGGAAGGGAAAATGCTTCCATTATCCAGTTAAACGCAGTGGTATCCTCATCAACCAGATGCAAAAGAGTATTCTGAATTGCTTTGCCTCTTTCTGCCCAGTCTGAAAACTCTTTCCATTTCGCGTCCCAACCCTTTTTATGACTTGAAAGATTAGCGACCATTGTGCCCAGGGAAACCCCCAGTGCTCCCATATAAGCCGAAATAGAACCACCTCCAGGGGCAGGTGACTCAGAAGCAGTCTCATCCATGAACGCTTTAAGATTCATGTTGATCAGTTTTGGTTTACTTTTATTTTCCATAACAAATTCAATTACTTTTTCTTCAGGTTTAAAGGGATGGATGTCATTTAGTCCCATGGATCTGATAGCAATCTTTATAAGCTCCTCATCAGATACTCCGCCGGAACGTTGTTGTTTAGCGAGAAAGTATCGTCCGGCATCAAGTAAAGACTTGAGAGGAATCAAGCCGACGAGTTCAGATCCTGTAACTCTTATACCCCGTGCATCAGCCTTGCGGCACACTTCGTCAAAAGCTATATGAACTGGTGTTACTGAGATATCTGTGAGATTCATGGATATCTGGGCAATCCCATATTCCTCTATATACCAGCCTATTGCTTTTACAGATTTCAATGAACCGGGTATCATAATTTTCTCACCGCTTTCATTCTTCATTATCTTACCGTTTACCGGATCACCTTCCCTTTTCGGCCTCCCCTTTTCTCTGACATCGTAAGCTATGGCATTGGCACGCCTGATAGATGTGGTATTAAGATTAATGTTAAATGCAACCAGAAAGTCCCTTGCACCTACCGCTGTGGCTCCCGACCGTTCATTAAATTCAGAGGGTCCGAAATCAGGTTTCCAGTCAGGATCTGAAAGTTTTTTCTTCAGTCCCTCATATTCTCCTGATCTGCAGCACGCAAGGTTTCTTCTCTGTGGTGTAAAGGCAGCATTCTCATAACAATAAACCGGTATTCCCAATTTATTTCCGATCCTTTCGGCAACTTCCCGTGCATACTTAACCGTTTCTTCCATTGTAATTCCCGAAACAGGGACAAATGGACAAACATCTGTGGCTCCCATACGCGGATGCGCGCCATGATGTTTAGACATATCAATTATCCCGGAAGCCATTTTAACTGAGCGAAAAGCAGATTCTGCAACAGCTTCCGGGCTTCCAACAAAAGTAACGACTGTCCTGTTGGTGTCTTTTCCCGGGTCTACATCAAGCAACTTCACTCCTTCCACCGATTCAATGGCATCTGTTATTTGCTTAATTATCCCCAAATCCCTTCCCTCACTAAAATTCGGAACACATTCGATTATCTTCTTCTCCATGATTATTTTGAATTCCCTCTGTGTAACTCTGTGAAAGCTCTGTGAACTCTGTGTCAGTTCTTATTTTTTTGTTACATAGTGAGACACAGAGGATTCACATAGGAACACAGAGGATTGTTATAAGTCTATTTTATCTGTAATTACTTAATAATTTGCCCTTTAAGTATAATTGTTTCAATCAAATTACTTCCAAAAGCATAAGGCATAAATTCATAGGATGGTATCTCTTTAGTAATAAATATGTTAGCCACCTTTCCCCGTGCAATCGATCCATGAGTTCCGGAAATGCCCATTGCATAAGCTGTATTGATTGTTACAGCGTTTATTGCCTCTTCGGGAAGCATTTTTAGCTTGATACAACCCAATGACATTATCATTTTCATATTGCCTGAAGGGGATGAACCAGGGTTGTAATCCGATGCAAGGGCTATTGGTAAACCTGCATTGATCATTTTGCGAACAGGAGGATCAGGCAAACCCAGGAAAAAGGCCGATCCGGGAAGAAGGGTAGGCATGGTATCCGATCCGGTAAGTGCGGCAATTTCTTCATCGCCGGTAAATTCCAGATGATCAACAGACAGAGCGTTGTATTTGACTCCTGTCTGGATTCCACCTGAATAATCAAGCTCATTGGCGTGGAGTTTAGCAATAAGTCCATGTTTCATTCCCGCCATTAATATCCTTTCAGTGTCCTCAACTGTAAAGAAGCCCTTATCGCAAAAAACATCAATAAAATCGGCAAGATCCTCAGCAGCAATTGACGGAATCATTTCATTAATAACAAGATCAACATATTCTTCCCTCCTGTTTTTAAACTCTGCAGGTATTGCATGAGCGCCCAGGAAAGTAGCCTTAACCTCGATCGGACTGGTATCTTTAATTCTCCTGATCACCCTAAGCATCTTGAGTTCATCAGACAGATTAAGACCATATCCACTCTTAATTTCGACAGCTCCGGTACCCAGAGAAATTATTTCATTTACACGTTTTATTGATTGAAGAAACAGCTCATCTTCCAGCGTTTCATGAAGTTTCATTGCTGAGTTAAGTATTCCGCCTCCCCTCTTTGCAATTTCAGCATAAGACAAGCCGCGAATTTTGTCAATATATTCCATCTCACGGCTTCCGGCATATACTATGTGCGTATGAGAATCACAGAATGAAGGAAAAACAAATCGGTCAGCCGCATCGATGATGTCAACATTTGGATTTTGAACCAGAATTTTACTTTTCTCAAGATCCATCATTTTGCCAAAATCGCTTATAAGTCCGTCATTGATATATAGATATGCCTCATAAATTGTTTTAACCTCCGACATATCAGATCCGGATACCTTTAATTTAGGTACATCTTCAGTCTGAACAAGACAACGTATGTTTTTAATGAGTAAACCCGTAAGCATTTAATCGTATAATTCAGGTCCTAAGGTAGCAAATATTAAAAAATGTGACTGATATTTCCATTTTTCTTTATCTTTAACAATATGAACTAAACCTTTAACCTATGAAAAAAACCTTTTTAGTTTTTCTTATATCGATGCTGGTATTATCGGTATCGGCGCAGGAGAAAAAAGCAAAAACCGGATGGAAGTTTGGTGGCGCCCTGCCAGCAACGACTTATGATTCAGATCTCGGATTTCAGTATGGCGCTCTTGCCGAGTTTTTTAATTATGGTGATGGCAGTAAATACCCCGGCTGGTTTGATCACACTTATACGGAGATATCCCGTTATACAAAAGGAAGCGGTATATACAGGTTTATGTACGAATCAAATCACCTTATACCGGGTGTGGAATCTATAAGTGACCTCAGCTATCTTCCTGACAAGGCAAATAACTTCTTAGGATTTAACGGGTATGAATCTGTTTATAATAAAGACTGGATGGATGACAAACTTGCAAGTCCTCCCTACAGAACAAGAATGTTTTACCGTTTTGAGAGAAATCTATTCAGATTCAAGAATGATTTCCAGGGCAAACTTTCCGGCGACCATCTCAAATGGAGCGCGGGTTTCGCTTTTCAGGATTTTACTATTGGTTCTGTTGACATAAACAAACTTAATAAAGGGAAAAAAGTCAAACTGCCAACTGTCGAGGCTGAGCCTGGTCTATTTGAGCGTTATCAGGTACTTGGTTTGATAGATGCCAATGAGGCTAATGGAGGCTGGGTTAATACTTTAAAGGCAGGATTGACATGGGACAGCCGTGATAACAGACCGAATCCGATGAAGGGGCTATGGACAGAAATCGGAATTGAAGTGGCACCAAAGTTCATGGGGAATGATTGGGGATTTTCAAGATTTTATATCACACACCGTCAATACTTTACATTAATTGAAAAAAATCTTTCCCTTGTTTACCGCTTAGGATACCAGTCTACATTATCAGGAAATGTTCCATTTTTCTATCAAACCCAGGTAATTACATCCAGGCTCACGGGTGCATTATCAGAAGGGCTTGGCGGTTCAAAGACACTTAGAGGAGTTCAGAGAAACAGGGTTGTCGGAGATGGTTTTTTTATGGGGAACATAGAACTGCGCTGGAAACCCTTATACTTTAAATTCTTAAAGCAGGATTGCTATCTGGGACTTAATGGTTTTTATGATTTCGGAAGAGTGACGAAAGATATCAAACTCCCTGGCAATCTTGAGACCACATTTAATAATCTTTATAATTCCGATGGTCAGACAGAGAATTACTCAGATTACTTTAAACCCGGAACAGAGAAATTCCATCAGAGCGCAGGAGTAAGCGTTATGCTGGTCATGAATCAAAACTTTGTAGTTGCCATCGATTGTGGTAAAGCATTCAATGAACAGGATGGCAATATCGGATTCTCTATCGGATTGAATTATTTGTTTTAGAAAAGTAGGGTCATGCCATGTCATGACCCTACAAAATTATAATATGGTTGTAGGGCCACGCCATGACGTGGCCTAAAATTTTTAATAAGGTCAAGGGGGCAATAAATTCAGATCAGAATCCCTTCAGGAAATATGCCAGAGCCACACCGAGATAATTACCAACTATATAGCCTATTATACCACCCGTAATTCCAGTTACGATAACGTCTTTATTCTTAAGAGCATTGGCTACCATTGGAACAAAAGGCGGAGAAAAAATAAAAGCAGCCGATGTGATTAAAAAATTATCAGCATCAATCCTGAATATTTTAGCCAGTATTATATGCAGTATGAGAGATCCAAAATAGCACCATGTAATAAATAATATCAGATTAAGCATTCCGATCCCAAACATGGTTCTGATGTTTGCCATTGAAGCCACTGTGAGAGAAAATACAAGGATTAGGTACATTCCAAGCTGGAATGTTTTTTCAATACGGTTAATAGATTTATAAAGTGACAGAATCAACCCCAGTGTGGTTATAGAGAGGATTACTACCACCATCATTGGAAGTCCTGGCAAAAGCAAGGCTAAACCACCTGAAAAGGCAAAAATCAGAATAGATATACCAAGCGCTCCGAGTAAAGGGAGGAAAACTCCTTTATTAAATATCCCTGAATAATCCTCCAGGCTATCGGTCTGACTTAAGATTTCAGCCTCATCTCCGCTGATTCCTTTTGATTCTTCGAATGGTGGTAAAATAAATCTGAAGATCCTTGGGGCAACTGTTATAAAGAATAGAACAAGAAAAGCGCCCACTATCATATCGTAAGTACTTACGATGACAAAAAGATTCGCATTCACATTTAATGCCATTTTGATCGCAACAAAATTTGGAGTTCCACCTGCGTAGATTCCTTCAAACATGCCTGCAAGTTTCCAGCTTTCAGGTATCGAATCTTTCCAGATAAAAAACCCTGCAGTAACCATTACAACACCTGCAATAAGAGCAAGTAATACCGAGATAAATCCTTTTCTCGCATAACGAAGCCACCTTTTTAGATTAAGCGAAAAAAGCAATAACGGAAATGCAAGTGGAACAACAATCGATGGGATTGTATCCTGAACAGTAGCTATCTGGTTAACAAAAACATCATTTTCTGTTGCTTTGCCCTGGCTGATAAGTGTTTCAACTTCATTTTTCGGAAGAGATGACTTTCCCTGCAATGCAAGCTTGTAACCATCACTTCCCTGAGGTAAAATACCGGCACTACCTATCAATAGACCAAATCCATAAGCAAGGACAATTGAACCCATTTTTTGAAGAAAAGACCATTGTTTGCACAAAAAAATAATGACAACAGGAAAACCAAAATAAAAAATTACCAATATTATAATCTTTATCATAGGATTTGATTTTAGGTAGTTCCAAATATAAAAAAAGCGACTCACTGAAAGGCAAGCCGCTTGAAAAATAGGTGTTTATACTTATTTACTTGTCGTCACAATCGCACTCTTCAAAGCTTTTCTGATACTGTTCAATTGCTCTCAGGCTCATACCCATACTTGAAAAGCCGCCATCGTGAAAAAGGTTTTGCATTGTTACTTTGCGCGTGAGGTCGGAAAACAGTGCAACACAATAATCGGCACATTCTTCTGCTGTCGCATTACCGAGAGGTGACATCCTTTCAGAGAAATCGATAAGAGACTCAAAACCATGAATGCCACTTCCCGCCGTAGTAGCGGTTGGAGACTGTGATACTGTATTTACCCTCACCTTTCTGTCGCGACCGTAAATATAGCCGAAACTGCGGGCAATAGATTCAAGGAGCGCCTTTGCATCGCCCATATCATTATAACCTGACAGAGTTCGTTGCGCTGCAACATATGATAAAGCAACAACTGATCCCCACTCTTTCAATGCATCAAGCTTATAAGATGTTTGCAGCACCCGGTGAAAACTAAGAGCCGAAATATCGAAAGTTTTCAGCATGTTTTCGTAACTGGTCTGCTCATAGGGGATATCTTTCCTTACGTTGGGTGACATACCAATGGAATGAAGAATAAAATCGAATTTTCCATCAAAAATCTTCATGCTTTCAGAAAGCAGGTTCTCGATATCATCCATCCTGGTTGCATCCGCAGGAATTACTTTACTGCCGGTAAGCTTTGCCAGATCATTTATATTGCCCAATCTTAAAGCAACCGGGGAATTAGTCAGAACCAGCTCAGCTCCTTCCTTCCATGCTTTAAGAGCAACCTGCCAGGCAATAGATTTCTCGTTTAAAGCACCAAAAATGATACCTTTTTTCCCTTTTAACAGTCCTTCTCTCATGGTAATCTGAATATTAATTAATTCCGGCTTTCAGAAGTTCGCGCGCATTTTTCATTGCTGTCTCAGTAATTTCACTGCCGCTTAGTAATCTGGCAACCTCAAGTATCCTTTCTTCGTGTGATAACAATTTTACACGGGTAAATGTTGAATTGTCTGTATCATCTTTATAAACATGATAATGCCTGGTTCCACGCGAAGCAACCTGCGGGAGATGAGTAATATTAATAACCTGCATATATTTCCCCATTCCGGATAATATCTGTCCGACTTTGTCAGCCACTTCTCCGGAAACACCGGCATCAATCTCGTCAAATATAATTGTAGGCAGATTATTATTCCTTGTCAGCAAAGATTTGAGGCTAAGCATAACCCTCGATAATTCGCCACCGGAAGCAATTTTAGCAAGGTTCTCAGGCGCAATCTGCTTGTTTGCAGAGAATAGAAAGTCAGCCTGGTCAATACCGGTTGGAGTGAAATCCCGTAATTGCGCGAGGGAAATTCTGAATTTTGCATTTGGAATTCCAAGCTGTTTGAGCAATTCTGTAATTCGCGACTCAATATCGGGAAGTACACTCTTTCTCTTGCCAGACATCTCTTCTGAAACAATCTTCAATGTGTTGGCCTCTTTTTCAAGAAGCCCTTCCAGTTCTATAAGTCGTTCATCTCCTGAAACTATGGATTTTATGAAGTCCTGAATCTCCTCTTTTTTATTGATGAGCTCATTAAGGTCATTAACTCTGTGTTTCTGAATTAATGCATATATCATGTCAAGCCGGTTGTTAACCTGATCAAGACGTTGAGGATCAGCTTCTATGGATATTGCCAGTTTCTCTATTTCAGCCGCAAGGTCATCAAGTTCTATCAACGAAGATTCAGTTCGTGAAAGAAGACTTTCTCCATCTGGCAAAAAGCTTCTGATTCGTCCTATGTTAGTCTTAACTTCCCTTAGCATTGACAGTATAGATATTCCTTCAGTAAAAAAGAGATTTGAAGATGAGCTTAATGCAAGTTTTATCTCTTCAGTATGCCCGAGCAATTCTTGTTCTGTTTCGAGTTCCGCCTGCTCATCCTTGTTAAGTTTTGCTTCTTCAAGCTGGTTAAACTGAAACTGATAATATTCCAGATCGGCTCTGTTTTTATCAGCTTTTTCTTTGACTATGCTGCACTCTTTTCTCAATTTCCGGTAAATTGAGTAGGTATAACTATATTTATTTTTCAGGTTAGCAATACCTGAGAATGAATCAATTAAACTAAGCTGGAATGAGTTATCGTTGAGCATCAGGGTCTGATGTTGCGAATGAATGTCTATAAGTCTGTCACCAAGCTCTTTAAGTAAGTTTACAGTAACAGGAGTATCATTGATAAAAGCCCGTGATTTCCCCGCAGGATTAATTTCTCTTCTCAAAATAGTAACAGCCTCATAATCAAGCTCATTAGAAATAAAGAATTCATTAAGTTCATATTCTTCAATTCTGAATGTACCTTCCACTATGCATTTCTCATTTTTATCGAGAAGGACTGATGAATCTGCTCTTGTTCCAAGAATTAGCGAAAGAGCACCTAAAAGAATAGATTTACCAGCACCCGTTTCGCCGGTGATGATTGTCAGTCCGTTTTCAAGTTCAACGTCCAGTTCTTTTATAAGCGCATAATTTTGAACGAACAGTTTTACGAGCATAACCGGTTATTATGGATTGGCTGAATTGATCTTTTCATATTTTGCCTTGTTTGCAGGGTCAATTTCTGTAAGTATCTGCACAACACGGCTTTTCTCTTCAGGGAATGCTTCTGAAAAAATATTAATAAGCTCGTCTGACTTTGCGTCCATTACAACCTGGACCAGGTACATGAATGGATCAGGTTTTTTTCTGTAGACATCCTGGATCAGTTTGAGACTTTCTACCATACTGGTTCTGGCTTCCCCGATTCTCGATTCCATTTTATCGAGACCATTAATATTATAGTCATAAAGGAATTGTCTTACACCTTCGTACTCCTTATCGAGAACATTCTTTACCAGCCAGTACCTGTTTCGGTTCCTTGAACCATCGTAAGGCTTCCAACCGGGTTCAGGAGCATTCTGGGCATTCGTAACAATTTTCTCAGCCATCTGGAAAAATTCTGTCCCTCCCAAAGGGGAAAAAGAATCGTAATCAAATCCTAGAATCATATAGGTATAATAGGCAAGAACTGAAACAAGACTAGACCTGTTGGTGCTGGGATCAAACTCCAACGGCTGAAATTCCACATACCTGAACTGAAAGCTATTATCTATGAAATTTAGCATAGTGGATTTATATGTTGTACTGAAAACAGGTCTGCTAAGCTGAATCTGGATTGTTCCTCTGAATTCATCAGCAGATAACTGATCATTCAGGTTGATCAGAATATTACAATCAATCCTTTCAGAATAACTAAAGACATGGTTAGTCCACACTGTATTGTTCATAAATTCAAAAAGATCACGCTGCATACTCTCAAATACCTGTCTGTTGGATCCCTGAATTCTTTGAGCAGATATCTGGATATTACAATTCAGTTCCTGCGCATTAATGATAACAGGTAAAAAAGCCAGAAATACAATAAGGTAATATTTAGAAAAATGCGCCATTGCTCGCCTGTATATTATTGGATCATTGAAACAATTTTATTAAGAATATCCTTTGCAGCCTCTTCTTTTGATTTCAACTCAAATTTATCAATATTATTGTTTCTATCAATTATTGTGATCTTGTTTGTATCAAGTCCAAACCCTGCTCCACTGTCTTTAAGAGAATTTAACACAACGATATCCAGATTCTTCCTAAGCAGCTTTTTCTTAGCATTTTCCAGTTCATGATTTGTTTCAAGGGCGAAACCAACCAGGAGTTGAGTCTTTTTTTTTGTTTTGCCAAGTGCTTCTGCAATATCAGTTGTGGGTTTAAGCTTTAAGACCATTTCATTCCCGTCTTTTTTGATCTTTTTTCTTTTGACCTCTGAGGCAGTGAAATCAGCTACGGCTGCTGATAAAATGGCTATGTCGCATCCGGGAAATCTTGAAATACATTCATCTGCCATGGATTCTGCAGATGTAACGTTGATTATTTTTAAGGATTTATTTGACGGTGTGATATTTACGGGGCCAAGAACAAGTTCAACGGAAGCCCCGTACTCTGCAGCTGCTTCGGCCAGAGCTATTCCCATTTTCCCTGATGAATAATTGCTGATATATCGAACGGGGTCAAGAGGTTCCCTTGTTGGTCCTGCATTAATTAAAAGGCTTTTGCCTTTCAACGGTTTATAGCTTTTTTTTTTTGTAAAGAAATTAATGATTTCTTTCACAATTTCTTCAGGTTCAGCCATCCGGCCCTTACCTGTGAGTCCGCTGGCAAGTTCACCACTGGTTGGTTCCAGTATTGAATTCCCAAAAGCTTTCAGAGTCTCAATATTAATGATTGTTGCAGGATGGTTTAACATATCCATATCCATCGAAGGGGCAACAAATACCGGGCAACGTGCTGACAAATAAGTAGTGAGCAACAAATTATCCGCGACTCCGCTGGCCATTTTTGCTATAGAATTTGCAGTGGCTGGGGCAATAAGGAACAGATGAGCCCATAGACCAAGATCCACATGACTGTTCCAGTCTCCGTTCTCAGGGTCAAAAGACTCTGTAAGTATCGGATTTTTTGATAAAGTAGCAAGAGTAAGAGGAGTAATGAATTCTTTAGCATGATCAGTCATTATGACTTTTACTACGGCGCCCTCTTTAACAAGCAACCGGATGATAGTTGCAGTTTTATAAGCTGCAATACCTCCGGTTACACCGATAAGTATATTTTTGCCTTTCAGCATGTTATGCCAAATATTACTTCTGTTTAGCGGGATTTTCAGGGTTTCTGTAGAAAATTTTACCTTCCTCAAGTTCCTGTAATGCTATAAGTGTTGGTTTTGGAAGCCTTTCGTAGAATTTCGAAATCTCAATCTGTTCACGGTTTTCAAATACCTCCTCAAGATTATCGCTATAAGATGCGAACTCCTCAAGTTTCTTATTAAGTTCCTGCTTCATCTCAACCGATATCTGGTTTGATCTTCTGGATACAACAATTACCGTTTCATAAATATTTCCGGTACCCTGAGTCATCAGGTCCAGATTGCGGGTAACAGTTGTTACGGGTGCTACTGATTTTCTGTAATCCATATATTTATTGATTATTTTACTCCACTGTCAGGAATTCCTGTTTTAAGAAATTTATTTGTTTTCTGGTAGATGTTATTAACATCTCTTGAATAACTACTTTTTGGAAATTCTTCCATAAAGGAATAATAGTCATCAAGCGTAGCCTGGTATCTTTCTTTTTGCTTATAGGCTAAGCTGAGCTCTGCATATTGATAAAGCGAATTCAACTTAAGGTACATCATCTTTTCCCTGTATTTTGAATTTGCATATTCCTTAAGACTATTGTTCAGGGCTACAACTGCTGCCTTATATTGTTTCATCTCGTAATACAGTTTTGCACTCATATATGATTTTTCGACCAGCTTGTCTTCAAGCTCATTTATTAGTTTTTTACTTTCTTCTACTTTTGTACTGTTAGGATATCTGTTTATGAAAATTTTAAATCCCTCTATTGCATTCCTGGTGTTTTCCTGATCAAGTTCAGGACGGGAAGAGATATAATAATCGCATAAAGGCGCCATGTAATTAGCTTCTTCTGCATGCTTGCCAAAAGGGAACTGTTCAATAAATGATTTAAAATAACTGCCTGCCATCACATAATCCTTCATTCCAAAATAACTCTGGGCATTCATCCAGTTCAGCTCTTCAGCCTCCTCCGTAGCTCTGTATCGGGGAAGTATCTGTGTTAACAGTTCAGTAGTTTTAACATACTGACCTGCATCATAAAACTCTTTTGCCTTTGATTTTTTAAGATCATTATCAGTACTCTTCAGGAGTTTTTGATACTCTCCGCATGAGCTAACCAACACCAAAATTATCAGGACAATATATAATCGAAACCTCATAAAAAAAATTGTTGCGCAAAATTACAGAAAAAAAATCATTTCAGGCATAAAAACGTAATAATTATACATTTATTATACAATAAGGTGTGCCCGGCGGAAATTAGGTATAAATAGGTATAATGATAATCATGATAATCCTTAATTTTGTGAAAATTTTTTGAAAAGGTAACTATCATGGATATATTTGAAAAGATTAAGAAAAACAGAGGTTCAATAGGTGTATATCAGGAATTTGGGCATGGCTATTTTGCCTTCCCAAAACTGGAAGGTGAAATAGCTCCTCACATGAAATTCAGAGGAAAAGATGTTTTAACCTGGAGCCTGAATAACTACCTCGGACTCGCAAATCAACCTGAGATCCGGAAAATTGATGCCGAAGCAGCGGCAAAATACGGTCTGGCATACCCAATGGGAGCCAGAATGATGTCGGGACATAGCACAAATCATGAAATATTTGAGGAAATGGCTGCCCGTTTTGTCCATAAAGAAGATGCTTATCTCCTCAACTTCGGCTATCAGGGAATGGTCTCAATAATTGATGCTCTCGTTGACAGGCATGATGTCATTGTATATGATTCCGAATCGCATGCCTGCATCATGGATGGACTGAGGCTGCATATGGGAAAGAGATTTGTATATCCACATAACGATATTGAAAATTGTGAAAAACAACTGCAAAGAGCTAAGAAACTTACAGATGAGTCAGGTGGAGGCATACTTGTTATAACTGAAGGAGTTTTTGGCATGGCTGGAGATCTAGGGAAACTCGATAAAATAGCCAACCTGAAAAAGAAGTATCAGTTTCGTTTTCTCGTTGATGATGCTCACGGATTTGGAACAATGGGTGCCAAAGGCAGTGGTACAGGGGAACATTTTGGCGTTCAGGATCAGATTGATGTTTACTTTGCAACATTCGCAAAATCCATGGCCGGTATCGGAGGATTTGTTGCTAGTACAAAAGATGTAATTAACTATCTGCGCTACAATCTTCGCTCACAGATATATGCCAAATCGCTACCTATGGCAATGACTTTAGGAGCTATTAAAAGACTCGAATATATCCAGACTCATCCTGAACACAAAGAGAAACTTTGGATAATTGTCCGTGCTCTGCAAAAAGGTTTAAAAGATGCGGGACTCGATCTCGGAAAAACAGAATCGCCTGTTACACCGGTGTATATGAAAAGCGGTGTTCCTCAGGCAACTCAGATGATATATGACCTTCGGGAAAACTATGCTATTTTCTGTTCCGTAGTCATTTATCCGGTTGTCCCGAGAGATGTTGTAATGTTGCGCCTCATACCAACCGCCGCGCATACACTTGAAGATGTTGAATATACAATTAAGGCTTTCAGGGAAATAAAAGCAAAAGTTGATAATAATGAGTACTCTGATAAACTGGCTGATTTCAGCCGGTAGGATATAAAAAATTTATTGTTCAAAGAAGCTGTTCTTTAGGGAGACAGCTTTTTTTTGTACCAAATCGAACAAAACCACTTTTCTGAGGTTATATAATTCATATCAGCAGTCTATCCTAATCTTTCCAAAATATATGAATAATTTATAACAACAAGACATTCTAAAGGAAATGGACAATATTAGCACTAATATAAATATTTTAAAGGGTTATAACATGCTTTTCTATTTTTCCGGGAGTATGATCATGCACGAACCTTCTGAAGAATGCATTGTAGACTTCTGGGAAAAGGGTATTTTGAAAAATCTTCCTGTTTCAAGTTCAAATCCAAATTTTGTTAAAGCAGCTTCTCAACTCAGAGATTCATTTGCTGACCGGGCAAATTTTGGAAAGTCACTGCATGAAGACTTCTTAAGGCTCTTTTCCAGGCAGGCACAAGCTCTCGCCCCGGCTCATGAATCATTTTACAAAAAGACCATACATGACAGTTCGAACTATTCTTCTTCCAGCGTAACTGACTTTTATAATTCCTATGGATGGGAATCAAAATTCAAAGGCAAAATTGATGATGATCATCTTGGAATTGAGTTGCTTTTCCTGACTTTACTGATTGATAAATACCTTATTCTGGATGATGAGGCGTGTCAGCGTGAAATGAGCCTGGAGATACGCCGGTTTATCAATTACCATATTTTGTCCTGGATCCAGGAATGGAATAAAAAAATCCAGATTTATGCAAATACATTGTCTTTCAAAGGTATAGGTAACTTGATTCTTGCCTGCGCAGAAGATGTTTTTGGACTTTTCGAACAGAAATTACCGGTAGTTAATTTTACGAGTCACCTTAAAAATTAGGATTGAAGAAATTCGAAATTGCATCAAAATAAAACTCCCTCCAACCTTCAGCTATACTTTCAAATTCTTCATCGGGAATATTTGTATGTTCTATAGTTATTAATGAGTTTTCCCTGTCCGGTGAAATAGTTATAGTGACAATCGACTTTTCAGATTGTTCACCGAAATACCATTCCTGTACTATTTTTTTGTCCTGAATAAATTCAAGATTTCTGCCGCTAATATCCCCTTCCCAGAGAGAAAATTCGCTGCCAGGTTCTGTGCTCATCTGTGCCGGATAACCTGACCACAATTCAATAGTATAGGGATTTGTTATAGCTGAATAAATATCGGATGGCTCAGCATTTATCCTGAATGATTTTTTAAAAGTCTTCATATCCAAACTATTTGAGTTCCGACAAATAACGTTCTGCATCAATAGCAGCAATACAACCGGACCCTGCCGCTGTAACAGCCTGCCTGTAATGTGGATCCTGAACATCACCTGCAGCAAATACCCCTGCAACATTCGTCTTTGATGTGCCCGATACAGTTATTATATATCCAACCGGATCTGTTTCAATGAATTTCTTAAACACATCCGAATTAGGAGTATGACCGATTGCAAGGAAAAAGCCGTCAATTTTTATTTTAACTATCTCTTCCTCAGATGAACCTTTTTTCTTTATAAGCGTCGCTCCTTCCACCCCGTTTTCACCAAAAAGATCAACAGTCTGATGCTCCCACAATATTTCAATATTCTTTGTCTTAAAAACTTTATCCTGCATTGTTTTGGATGCTCTCAGGATGTCCCTCCTTACAATCAGGTAGACTTTACGACAGAGTCCGGCAAGGTAAGTAGCTTCTTCAGCAGCTGTATCTCCTCCTCCTACAACGGCAACATCCTTTCCCCTGTAGAAAAATCCATCACAGGTAGCACAAGCTGAAACGCCCATTCCGGCATACTTAATCTCCGATTCCAATCCCAGGTATTTTGCTGTAGCACCCGTTGCAATAATTACAGCCTCCGCCTCGATCATCTTTTTATCATCAAAAGTTACTTTATGTTTTTTACCTGAAAAATCTACAGAAGAGGCTATTCCAAATCTTATATCTGCGCCAAAACGTTCCGCCTGTTTCTTAAAATCCTCCATCATTTGCGGGCCGGTGATGCCATCAGGATAACCCGGATAATTATCAACTTCGGTAGTGGTTGTCAATTGACCACCCATCTGTAGCCCTGTGTAAAGAACTGGATTAAGGTTGGCTCTTGAAGCATAGATTGCGGCGGTATATCCTGCAGGACCTGAGCCGATTATCAAACACCTGACTTTTTCAATATTCTCTGTAATCGCTGGATTCTGAGCATCTTTCTGAAGATCCAGAGGTTTAAACATATCCATATCTGTATTCCTTAATATTTCCTGCAAATATACTCAACTTTGAACTTTTTGCCGTATTGCATTATCCGAATAGTTGATTATTTTTGCAAATGTTTTAACCGGGGTGTGGCGCAGTTGGCTAGCGCACTTGCATGGGGTGCAAGGGGTCGTCTGTTCGAGTCAGATCACCCCGACAGATTACAAACGCAATTATCATTATTTAAGATAGTTGCGTTTTTTGTTTTTCCATATTTTGTCTATAAAGTTAATATTTTGAACATTTTTAGATAATTTACAATAAAAATGGAAATAAAATAAAATTTGTTCTATTTTTACGCTGATAAAATTACAAATTGCAACAATAAATCGATATTTGTTTGCAATTAGTAATTAAATATCAAAAAACTAAGAGCTTACACAAAAACACTTAAAAATTCGTTCCGGTCGAATTACATATATGAAGCTTTTAAAAAGACAATAAAATAAAAATGAATAACCAGGTAATTGACATTACACTTTTTTATTGCTCAAATTCATATTCTGCTGAAGAAATACATTACTGTGCCTCAAAAATTGAAAACATTAAGCTCAATGCAGTCAGCCTGCCCTGCTCGGGAAGGGTTAATTTATTATACCTTCTCAAAGCTATCGAGACCGGATCGGACGGGGTGATTTTATTAACCTGCAAGATAGGTGAATGCAAATTTTTACAGGGGAATCTTCGTGCACAAAAACGCATTGAAGCTATAGATGATTTACTGGATGAAGCGGGGTTTGGCAGAGGATGTATAAAATGCATCCACCTGCAGGAAGGACAGTCTGTCAATACATTAACAGATGAAATCAATAACTTCACGAAACATCTGAAAACTAACCCACAATATATTAAAGAAAAAGTTTAAGCTATTTAATAAATATAAATGGAGAGTTTATTAGCAAAAAAAATCATGGCCGGTGATTTTATTATCACAGCTGAATACTTGCCGGATACCGACATTGAAGCCAAACCACGCAATATATTTATGAATTGCCCGGCGGTTGCCGTTAATGTTGCTGACAATCCTTTTGGTCCGGTGATATCAAGTCTGGCAGCTGCCATCAAATTGAAGCAGGCTGAAATAGAACCAATTTATCAATTGATTACCCGCGATCGTAATCGTATAGCCCTTCAGTCTGATATTCTGGGAGCCGCTTCCATGGGGATTAAAAACATTTTGTGTTTGTCAGGGTATCACCAAACACTGACAGATATGCCTGAGTCAGCTAATGTTTATGATCTGGATTCTATTCAACTTATTGAGCTGGTTAATAAAATGAATACTGAAAGGACATTATTAAATGGTGCAAAAATAAAAGGCAATTATTCAATGCTTGCAGGAGCTGTTGTAAATCCTTATTTAAGGCCACTTGAACTTAATATTTTGAGGCTTATGAAGAAAGTTAAAGCCGGAGCCAGATTTATCCAAACCCAGGCAGTGTTCAATACAACTGATTTTCAGGAATGGTTGCATGCCGCTTACCAGGAGGGCATTACGGAAAAGTCTGCAATTATTGCCGGCATTTACCCGCTCGAAAGTTATGAAGAAGCATTAAACCTGCTGAATAAGCATACTGATTTTTATATCCCGGAATCTCATATAAAGAGGATTAAAGAAGCAGGTAACCTGGAAGCTCAGATGAAAATGGGAATAGCTATCTGTGTTGAAACTATCGGTAAAATTAAGGAAATGAAAGGATTAAGCGGAATTCATATTATTTCTGGTGGAAAAGAAGGGATCATCAGCGAAATTATTTCAGATGCTGGTTTGTAATAAAATTAGTTATGCCTGAAAAATATCATATAAAAACCTCCCTCATCCAACCCCGACTCCCCCGTATCGGCAAATTTGGTGTCGTCGACTGGAGCGAAGATTGTGCAAGATGTCATAATTGTGTTAAAAAGGCATGTATCTACGATAAGTACAGGGAGGAAAATACATTTATAAGAGATATAGATGAAGTTCATACTTTATATTATGAATGTATGGGCTGTTTCTATTGTATACAAAATTGCACAAAGAATCTGCTGACAATGTCCATAAACCCGGAATATCGAAAACTGGGTAATTCATACTGGACACCTCAAATCCTGGGAACAACATGGCTGGAGGCAGAAACGGGGAAGGTGCCTGTGTCAGGGGCAGGTTACAGGGGGAAATTTTCAGGCCAGGGATTTGATTCCATGTGGACGGATATGTCTGAAATTGTAAGGCCAACAAGGGATGGTATCCATGGAAGAGAATATATCAGCACATCTGTTGACATTGGCAGAAAACCATCGTACCTTGATTTTGAAAATGATAAACTAACCACTATTCTTCCTCCAATTATCTCGTTGCCATTTCCTGTGATTTTCGATATGTCATCGGAAGAACACAGCCTTCCAGCATTGGATTCATGCGTTATTATAACTGCCAAACAAACCGGTCTGATAGCAATCATCGATTCAAAAAAATGGAAGGACATTAAACTCGAAAATAAAACAGACTATCTTGACCATATCGCATTCTTTTTAAATCCTGATGGGCCTGAAATTCCAAAAGACATTCTTTGCAGAACAAGACTTATTGAGATTAATGATGATAAAGATGTCGGGCAGCATATAGAATCAATTAAGAGAATGTATCCTGAAATAATTGTTTCTGTAAGAGTCAATTTGAATGATAAGGCTTCAAAAAGAGTTGAAGAACTGTCGAAAATTAAAGTTGAAGCTGTTCATCTCGTAGCTGATGTAAATGGAAACGAAACAGGGGTTAAGAATCCCAGATTTATAAAGGAAGTCATTCGTGAAATTCATGACCTCCTGATTAAAAATGAAAAACGCGATGAGATAACTCTTATCGCAGGAGGAGGTATTGCTTTATCGGAACATGTTGCTAAAGCTCTTATTTGCGGCGCTGACCTGGTATCAATTAATATACCATTATTGATTGCTTTGGAATGTCGGTTATGTGAAAGTTGTAAGCCAGGCGATTATTGCCCTGCCAAATTAGATAAAGCCATCGATCTAAAATACGGAGCCGGGCGAATGACAAATCTCATGGGAGCATGGCATTGGCAAATGGTCGAGTTAATGGGTGCAATGGGTATGAGAGAAGCGCGCCGGTTACGTGGTGATGTAGGTCGTGCTATGTTTAAAGATGAACTTGAAGAAGAAATTTATGGACCAATCTTTAGAAAACAGCTTTAACCTGGAAGAGATATTGCCCGCGAATACATTTAAAACCCGTGTTACGCAGGCAAAGGTGGAACGGACGGTGAAACCCGCTCCTTCAAGATATCGCAATGAAATTGCAAAATATATCATTTATCGCGATGAAGAAAAATGCGATATGTGTGGTACCTGTGTTAAAACATGCACAAAAGGTGTGCATACCATGAATGAGGGTTACAGACTTTTTGCATCTCCCAAAAGCTATAAGTGCAACGGTTTTGTTTGCGAAAAAACTGAACATTTTTGCGTTACAAAATGTCCCCGGGGAGCTCTTAAACTAGTAAAAAACCCTATGATGGAGGCTCTGGGTGATTACAGATGGCCAGCAGATATGATGCTCGCCACGTGGTTTATGGCCGAAACGGGTGCCCCTATTCCCGATGATTATGATTTTGAGTATGAAACAGGAGATTCCGGAGGAGGATTTGATCGTATACGGATCGCTTTTCCCGACAAACCGGTCGATGTAAGTGAAGATGAGATCGACATCAGCCTCGACCTGAATAAAAGAAACGATGGTCGTCCAAAAATTAAAATAGATGTCCCCTGGTATGGCGGAGGCATGTCCTTTGGTTCGATCAGCAATGTTACCCAATTGTCAAAAGTGAGGGCAGCAACAGCCTGGAATACATTTTCCTGTTCCGGAGAAGGAGGATATATGGAACGCCTGAGACCCTACGACGACCACATGATAACTCAGGTTGCTACCGGGCTCTTTGGAGTAAGGGAAGAAACTATTCAACGGGTACCGATCATCGAATTTAAGTATGCGCAAGGTGCCAAGCCTGGGCTGGGTGGTCACCTGCTGGGAACAAAAAACACCCCAGCCGTTGCAAAAATGCGTGAAGCTGTTCAGGGAATCCCATTGTTTTCTCCCTTTCCTTTTCATAGTGTTTATTCAATCGAGGACCATATGAAGCATATCGATTGGATGAAACTTGTTAATCCCCGTGCCCTGATCTCCACAAAAGTTTCAACCCCGACCGATGTGGATATGGTAGCTGTGGGGAGCTATTACGCCGGTACTCATATTATCCATATTGATGGAGGTTACGGGGGAACAGGAGCAGCTCCTGACATTGCTAAGAAAAACATCGCAATGCCAATTGACTACGCAATTCCGAAAGTACACAACTTCCTGGTTGCAGAAGGTGTCCGTGATGCAGTGGTACTGATGGCAAGCGGAGGTATCCGTAACCATTTCGACATAGTGAAGGCAATAGCGCTTGGGGCTGATGGAGTAATAGTTGGAACTGCTGAGTTAATTGCCCTTAGCTGTTTAAGATGCAGCCGTTGTTCAAGCGGACGGGGATGTCCAAGGGGAATTGCAACAACTGATCCCGGTCTTATTACTCAGGTCGGGCTCGATTGGGGAACACAAAGAATTATCAATCTATACAATGTATGGGTTATAGGTATAAAAAACATTTTAAAAGGCCTTGGATTGAAAAGTATCCGGGAATTACGCGGACGCACAGACTTATTGAGACATTTAGACTTATCTGATAATTTGTAGTATATGTATAACAATTGCATAGAAAATATCCTAAACTCCAAAAGACGATTAATAGAGAGTACCGGTTATAATCATAAGCCGGCCACTATGGAGGCAGAAGGTGGATGTGGGGTTATTGGGTTTTGTTGTACAGAACCGGTCCCAGGGAAACATATCCACGAGCCATCAAGGTTAATGCATAACCGTGGTAATGGAAAAGGTGGAGGTATTGCAGCAGTTGGTTTTGTCCCGGAACAACTAAACGTTTCAAGGGAAATACTGGATGATTGTTACATGTTGCATATAGCATATCTTGAATCAGGCTGTCGCAAGGATGTTGAGAAAAAATATGTTGATCCTGTATTCAATATTAAAAAATCTTCAAAACTTGATACTGTTGATGACTGGAAAAAAGTACCCGGTCTTGAAGTAAAGCCTCCTGATGTATTCCGCTATTTTGTAAGAGCAAAAGCAAGTGTCCTGGATAAATTCATCACAGATAATAATTTGGAAAGACTTGACAGGAGGGATTCAGAAGATGAATTAGTGAACCAGAACAGCTTTAAATTGAACCATGAGTTCTATGTTGCTCCAAAAAACCAAATGGCTTTTGTCATGTCCCATGGCCGGGATATAATGATCCTGAAAGTGGTTGGATTTGCCGAAGCGGTTACTCAGTATTACAAAATAGATGATTTGTGTGCACATGTGTGGATAGCCCACCAGCGATATCCTACAAGGGGACGGGTTTGGCATCCGGGGGGAGCCCATCCATTTACTGCAATGAATATGGCGCTTGTACATAATGGTGACTTTGCCAACTATCATTCAGTAACAGAATATCTTAAACAACGGAATATTTATCCTCAATTTATTACCGACACCGAGGTATCAGCATTAATGTTTGATTTGCTTTCACGTACGTATAAATATCCGGTTGAATACATTATTGAAGCATTAGGACCCACTACAGAATTGGACTTTGACCGTTTACCAAAAGAAAAGCAAAAAATTTACAGGGCTATACAGGCTACACATATGCATGGCTCACCTGACGGACCCTGGTTCTTTATCATAGCCCGAAATCTTCTTGAAAACCACAGATTCCAACTTATGGGAATAACAGACACCGCCATGTTAAGGCCACAGGTTTTTGCTTTTGTGGAGGGTGAAGTACAGGTTGGCCTGATCGGATCGGAAAAACAAGCTATCGACGCAACACTTGCAAGTCTTGCTAAAGACGACAAAAGGATATGCCCGGTTGCCGACAAATATTGGAACGCACGAGGGGGGAGCTATTCAGATGGCGGAACTTTCATGTTTGATATTGTCCCCAACGAAAAAGGTGTTTACAGATTAGAGTGTAAAGATAAATTCGGTCGTGCTGTACAGATTACTGATAAAACAGAAGGTTGCGATTTTGTGTCGGAAAAAGAATCTTCAGAGATAAAAGATCAGATTATTAAAGCTGTTACATACCATGTTGAGAATGGAAAATCTCTTGTTGACTATTTCAAAGCAAATATTCAGTCATGGTACTTTGCTGATATATGGGCGTTCTGCAAAATAATCAGAGAACTCGCAAATAACAGATCATATACAACATATGCGATCAATACGCTTACATTATTGAATGATCAGCACTACCCTACCGGCGCTAAAAGACGCTCGCATATTCTTCATATTGTACGTGCCGAAATTGATAAATTGTTTAAAGGTCTTCCAATATTGAATGCTAAAGGAGAAGATGGGATAATATACAGACTAATAGATTTTGAAACAAGAAATAACCTTCGCAAACCTAAAAATGATGAGAAGACACTTATAATTGATGCTAAGCTTTTCCCTCCTGAAGGCAATGAATGCGATGCTACTTACCTGGTGAAGGCATATAAAATTGGCTGGAGAAACTTTATAATTTTCAATTGTGCCGGTCAGCGATATATCGGGTGTGGATTAGGGCCTGAAACACATGATGTTTCAATTGATGTATATGGCAGCTGTGGCGATTATCTTGCTTCGGGTATTGACGGGTTAATCATTATTGTTCATGGTAATGCACAAGATCAATTGGGACAAATAATCAAAGATGGCAAATTAGTGATTCATGGCGATGTAGGCCAGACATTTCTGTATGGTGCCAAAGGAGGCTCAATATATGTTAAGGGCAATGCAGCAGGACGCCCTATGATTAATTCCGTGGGACGGCCCAAGGTAATTATCAACGGAACAAGCCTCGATTTCCTCGGCGAATCCTTTATGGCAGGCGATCCTCATAATAAGGGGGGATTCGTAATTCTCAACGGGGTAAAATTCGATGAAGAAGGACAATTAGTTCCTTTATCAGAACCATACCCGGGAAGTAATCTGTTTTCTCTGGCTTCAGGTGGGGCAGCCTATATAAGGGACCCTCACAGAAAATTAGTTAACCAGCAGTTGAATGGGTGCATTTTTAGTCCGTTTACCGAAAAGGATTGGGAATTAATACTCCCTTACCTTCAGGAAAATGAAATACTTTTTGGTATAAGCATAAACGATCTGTTAACCGTTGATGGCAAAAAACTCAAACCTACACGGGTCTACAGGAAAGTTGCGCCAAGCATTGAAGGAGTACCATCAACTCCGGAAAAAGATGTTTATGGCGAAGAAGAAGAAGTTGATGAGCTCGTGAAAGAAGAAACAATCAAGTAATTACAGCTAACAACAAATAAATGGCTATTGTCATTAGTAAAGAAATTAAGACCAGCCTGACCACCGAGGTACAGAAGATTTCTGGAATAGACACCAGAAGCTGCCTTCAATGTAAGAAATGTTCAAGTGGATGTCCGGTAACAGCTTTAACGAAAGTTCACCCTTCCGATATCAACCGTGGACTTCAATTAAATGCTGGTGATACACTTTTCGATAGCGACCTTGTGTGGATGTGCGCATCATGTGAGACATGCTTTGAACGTTGCCCTATGAAAATAAATATGGCTGCAGTTATGGATGCACTGAGGATTTTAGCCGTAAGAAATAACGCTTCAAGGCAAAAAGGGAATGTGGCGCTCTTTAATAAATTATTTCTGAAGACAGTCAGAATGTTTGGTCGTACTTACGATATTGGAATGATAGCGGCATATAAACTTGGAACTTCCAGCTATCTTAAGGATACTGACAAATTTCCGATGATGTTGTTGAAAGGGAAAATAGCGCTGACCCCTTCCTTTAAATCCGACAAAAAATATACCAACCGGATATTTGCAAAGAAACACGACAGAATAAAAAGTTAAAAAAAATTGTAAATGAAATATGCATATTATCCCGGATGTTCAGCAGATTCCACCGCACGTGATCAATACTTGTCGGTTAATGAAGTGGCTAAAGCACTGAATATTGAATTATCTGAGCTAAAAGGCTGGACATGCTGCGGATCAACCCCTGCCCATCATACCGACAAAAATCTATCAATAGCACTGCCTGCTGCTAACCTTTTAATGGCCAAAAAAACAAAGCTTGATATGGTTGTGTTTTGTGCAGCTTGTTACAACAGGATGAAAGCAGCCAATCATGAAATAAAAACAAACCCCAAAATAAGAAAAGACATCGCAGCTGTTCTTGGTGAAGATTATGATGGAAGTGTAAAGGTCCATCATTTTGTTGAAGTGCTTCTCAAAGATATCGGAGCGAAAAAATTACAGGATGCTTTTAGCCATTCGTTGGATGGATTAAAAGTTGCAAGCTATTATGGATGCTTATTAGTCAGACCGCATGATATCACACAATTTGATGACCCGGAAAACCCTGTGTCGATAGATAAGCTTGTGACCATAATGGGTGGTGAAAGTGTTGACTGGCCTCATAAGGTTGAATGTTGCGGAGGAGGTTTTGCCCTTACACGGACTGATATAGTCCTTGAACTCTCAAATTCAATATTAAACATGGCTAAAGCTGCAGGTGCTCAGTGCATGGCAGTTGCATGCCCTATGTGCCAGATAAATCTTGATATGAGACAAGGTGATATAAATGAAACAAAAAAAAGGAACTATAATATGCCTGTTGTATATATTACTCAGCTTCTGGGTTTGTGTCTGGGTGTCTCACCTAAAAAACTTGGTATGGATAAATGTGTTGTATCGCCAAGACCAATCATTGAATTAGTAAGAACAGCAGAATAAAAACAAGGCAGAAAAGCATCATGAGTACAAACAAGAAAAAGATGGTAGGAGCCGTATTGGTTGAAGGTGGAGGCATTGCCGGAGTTCAGGCGTCTCTCGATCTTGCCAATTCAGGTTATAAAGTTTATTTAATCAGCCGTTCAGCTACTATCGGTGGTATGATGTCGCATCTTGATAAAACTTTTCCTACCGGCGACTGTGCTATTTGTGTAATTTCTCCCAAACTTGTTGAATGTGCCAGAAACCTTAATATAGAAATACATACGCTTTCCGAACTTGAAAAAATTGAAGGGGAACCCGGTAATTTCAAAGCAATTATCAGAAAATCGCCAAGGTATATAAATGAGAAAATCTGCAATGACTGTGGCGATTGCGTGAAAGCATGCCCCGTTGAAGTGACTGACAAGTTTAACCGTGATCTGGGCAAAAGGAAAGCAGTTCAGAAATATTATGCACAGGCCATTCCAAATATGCCAAATGTGCTTAAGTCAGGCCATGCTCCCTGTAAAATTAAATGTCCTGCAAATATTAACATTCAGGGATACATCCAGCTTATTAAGAAAAAGGAATATGTAAAAGCTGTGAACCTTATCAGGCAACGAAACCCTTTTGCAGGCGTCTGTGGTCGTGTTTGTCCGGCGCCCTGCGAAACTGCCTGCACACGCGCAAATGCAGATAGTCCGTTGGCTATAAGACAACTTAAGCGGTTTGCTTCCGACGAGGAGATGAATCTGGTCAAATCGGGGAAATTATTATTACCTGAAGAAAAAAAGCCTTCCCCTGATGCTAAGAAAATAGCTATAATTGGCGCAGGGCCTTCAGGATTGACTGCTGCCGGTGATCTGGCAGATAAAGGGTTTGCCGTCACAGTATACGAGGAAAAAGATTATGCAGGTGGTATGCTTTATTATGGTATACCCCGGTACAGGCTTCCTAAAGAAATACTTGACTATGAAATAGAGCTTATCAGGCGTAAAGGCGTCTGCATTGTTTTAAACTGCCGCATCGGCAGGGATAAAACCATGAAAGATCTTCAGAAGGAAAATGATGCAGTTTATATCAGCGCAGGTGCTCATATAAGCAGGAAACTGGGCATAAATGGGGAAGATAAAGAAGGAGTTCACTTTGGTGTGGAATTCTTAAATCTAGTGGGAAGTTCTAAAGAAAAACCCACTATAAAAGATAATGTTGTTGTTATTGGCGGGGGGAATGTCGCTGTTGACGTTGCAAGAACTGCTCTGCGTCTCGGCGCCGGCAGAGTTGAGCTGATATCTTTGGAAAAAAAGAATGAAATGCCCGCTTATCCCAATGAAATCGAAGCTACCTTATCGGAAGGTATCATTATCCGTAACGGTTGGGGACCAAAACAAATATTAGGAAATGGCGCAGTAACCGGTGTTGAGTTAAAACAATGCTTAAGTGTATTTGACGAAAACGGAAAGTTCAACCCGTCATATGATGAAAACAAAACAGAAGTCATCAATACAGATCAGATTATTATAGCAATTGGCCAGATGGTTGACGGCGAGTTTATCAAACATGTCGGCGTAAAGACAGAACGCGGTTGCTTCAAAACAGATCCGGTTACATATGAAACATCAGTAAAAGGCACCTTTGCAGGTGGCGATAATACATCAGGGCCGGCAAGCGTTATCGAAGCAGTAGCTGCAGGAAAGCATGCTGCTGAATCAATCGGACGTTACCTGAATGGCGAGGAAATGACTACTGACCGTTTCGAACATACCCTGAAACCTGTAGATGAGGAGCTCTTACCCTCTGCAAAAAATATTGAAAAGAAAGTAAGGGCCGGCGCGATTGAACTTCCGGTAGAAATACGTACCCGGAATTTTAATGAGATCCAGGCAGCATTCTCAGCTGAAGAAGCGACAGCCGAAGCAGAACGATGCATGAATTGCGCCCAATGTTCTGAATGTATGGAATGTGTCGAAGCCTGCGAAAAGAAGGCTATCGAACACAATATGAAGGAGCAGCTGATTGAACTTGAGGTGGGATCTGTCATTCTCACACCCGGGTTTGAAGAATTTAATGCAGAAAGCAAAGGTGAATATGGCTTTAATCGCTATAAGAATGTTCTTACGAGCGTTCAGTTTGAACGAATGCTTTCAGCAGCAGGTCCTTATGGCGGGCACATTTTACGAAGGGACAATGGAAAAGATGCCAGAAAGATAGCATGGATCCAATGTGTCGGCTCGCGAGATTCAAAAAGCGGAAATGATTATTGCTCTTCGATATGCTGCATGGCAACAGTAAAACAGTCAATGATTGCATCAGAACACCTTAACGGGTTGCAGGGATCCATTTTTAATATGGACATCAGGGCATATGGAAAGGATTTTGATCAATACTACGAACGTGCCCTGGCTATGGATAATCTGGAATTTATTAAAAGTGTTCCTTCCCGTATTGTTCAAATGCCGCAAACCAATGATTTAAGATTGGCCTACCTTGATCCGCAGAAGGGGTATATAGAAAAGGATTTTGATCTGGTTGTACTGGCAGTTGGTATAGATCCAAAGACTACAGTAACTGAAAGTATACGAAAACTTGGAATTAATATCAATCAGTTTGGGTTTTGTGATACTGATCGATTCTCCCCGCTGGTTACATCCAAGAAAGGTGTTTTTGTCGGCGGAGCATTCCATGAGCCGAAAGATATTCCTGAAACAGTAACGCAGGCCAGCGCCGCAGCATCTATGTCGATGGAGTTGCTGGCGTCAGTAAAAAATACTTTGATCAGATCTAAAGAGTATCCGCAGGAACATGATGTAAGTGACGAACAGGCCCGGATTGGGGTTTTTGTCTGCCATTGCGGGATCAATATTGCAGGGACGATTGATGTTGAGAAGATAACCGAAGCCATTAAAAACGAGCCAGGTGTAGTATATGCATCTCACACGATGTATACTTGTTCAGATGCAAGTTTGTCAAATATTAAGGAACAGATAGCTAAAAACAAATTAAACAGGATTGTTGTCGCATCGTGCACTCCGCGTACTCATGAGCCTATATTCCGTGAAACCCTGAGGGAAGCCTCATTGAACCCCTATCTGTTTGAATTGGCCAACATCAGGGACCAGTGTTCATGGGTCCATTCTTCAGAACCTGAAAAAGCGACCGAAAAGGCAATTGAACTTGTAAAAATGTCTATTGCGCGGGCCTGTAACCTTTCTCCACTGGAAGGAGAAAAAATACCAATTCTTCAGAATGCAATTGTAATAGGTGGCGGTATTAGTGGTATGACAGCTTCCTTGTCACTTGCTGAACAGGGTTTTGATGTTGATCTTATTGAGAAATCAACACAACTGGGTGGTAACGTTAATGCTATAAACAGCATTCTGGAAAACGAAAACCTTGGTAATTTCAAGACTGAACTGATAGAAGATACAAATAGCCACAGAAACATTGATAGCCATCTAAATTCGGAAGTCACCGGGATTTCCGGACATGTTGGACACTTCAAAGTGAAGTTGCTGAAAGATAAAAAACCAAAAGAGCTGTCTTGCGGAATTATTATCGTTGCCACCGGAGCAAAACCTGCTGATACAAAAGAATATCAGTATGGAATAGTTAAAAATATCATGACCCAGGTGGAGCTTGAAAACCTCATTAATAAAAAGAAGGTTCAGATAAGCGGACAAACATATGTAATGATTCAGTGTGTCGGATCGCGTAACGATGAAAAACCCTATTGCAGCAGGCTGTGCTGCTCAATGGCGGTTAAAAATGCGCTGAAAATTAAAAAAGACGATCCGGAAGCTAAAATATTCATACTCTATAGAGATATCAGAACATACGGATTCAGGGAAATATATTATAAAGAAGCGCGTAAAGAAGGTATTGTTTTTATACGCTATGACGAGAAGAACCCGCCGGAGGTATCAGATGTCAATGGTGTTTTAAGCACTATAAAGGTTAACAGTCCTGATTTTCAGGAAGAAATTATTATTGAAGCCGATAAACTCATCTTAAGTACCGGAATAGTTGCAAACGATGACAATGCTAAAATTTCAAATATGCTTAAAGTACCTCTGAATGCAAGTGGGTTTTATGTAGAGGCACACATGAAATTAAGACCAGTTGATTTTGCCACGGAGGGATTATTTTTATGTGGTTTGGCTCATTCACCAAAGATGATTGATGAGAATATATCGCAGGCTAAAGCAGCGGCGGCGAGGGCAGCTACCATACTTTCAAAAACTCACCTCGAAGTTGGAGCGCAGGTATCGATTGTTGATCAGAATAAATGCATTTCATGTATGACCTGTGTGAATTCATGTCCTTTTGGCGCCCCATTCTGTAACTATGACCACAAGGCTGAGATCGAAAGTGCAAATTGTATGGGTTGTGGAATTTGTGCTGCGGAGTGCCCGGCAAGAGCTATACAATTAAACCATTTCAAATCGGATCATTTTAAAATAATGATTGACCAATTATTTAATGTACTGGAAACTGAAACTTTAAATTAGCATGACTGATAATTCATTTGAACCTAAGATTCTTGCTTTTTGCTGCCACTTTTGTGCATATGCTTCGGCTGATCTGGCCGGATCGATGCGCCTTCAATATCCTACGGGAGTAAGAATAATAAGAACACCCTGTACAGGAAGGTTAGAGGTTGAATATTACATGAAAGCGATAGAAAACGGCGCTGATGGAGTTCTGGTAGCAGGATGCCTTGAAGGAGGTTGCCATTTTATTGACGGGAATCTTATTGCAAAGAAACGTGTTAATGCCATTCGCACAATTCTGGCAGAATGCGGAATAGAAAAAGAACGTCTACGCATGGTGAATATTTCGGCTGCCATGGCCAAGAATCTTGTGGACGTAATTTTCGAAATGGTCGACACTATAAAACAAATAGGCCCAAATCCTTTAAAAACCAATTCAAAAATCTTAAAAGAGGAGATACACAAATGATAGTTGCTCAAAGAAAAACAATCCCCGAACTGAAAGATATTATTAATGGACATGAAAACGTTCTTGTACTTGGATGCGGAACGTGTGTGACCGTATGTCTGGCGGGAGGTGAAAGGGAAGTCGCAATAATATCTTCAGCATTAAGAATAGCTTTTAAGAAAACAGGCGAACGTGTCAAAGTAAGTGAATTAACTATCGAACGCCAATGCGATAATGTATTTATTGAAACTGCCGCTGAAGAGATTAAAAAAAATGATGCAATCCTTTCGCTGGGTTGCGGAGCTGGTGTTCAGGCTATTGCGGAGCGTTTTCCTGATAAACCGGTTTATGCCGGACTTGACACTGCCTTTTTAGGGATTCTCGAATCCAGGGGTGTCTGGACTGAAAAATGTGCGCAATGCGGAGCTTGTGTTCTTGCTGATTTTGGAGGAATTTGCCCGGTAACACGTTGTGCAAAACACATGTTAAACGGACCATGTGGCGGTTCCCGCATAGAAAGATGTGAAATCAACTCTAACCAGCCATGCGCCTGGCAGCTCATTTATAAAAGGTTAAAAGATATCGGCCAATTAGACAAAATAAAGAAAATATATCCTGCAAAAAACCAGGGTAAAAGTCTCGATGGGGGCAGCCGTACAATTATCCGTGAGGATCATAGGATATAAGCTCATTAAAGCAATTCAGAGTAAAACTTTTCAATCCACATACTTATTTAAGTTTTCCCATTTCACTTTCCATTTACCATTATGTGGAAACTGTTTCGAAACACACATTTTTGCAACAGCAGTTAATAATCCTCCGTTCCCGGGAAGGTAAATTGACAGCCTGGCATCCTGATAATTATGTCCGTTGAGTAAATATCTGTTTTTTGGTGCGTCCATAAGTAAAAAATCAATGGCCTGCTCTCCCCTGCCTATAGATGCAGCAGACATAGCCAGCATAGGGAAATCCCAGCCCCAGGTAGTTTTCCAGTTCCATTTTTTCATTATTGTATCAAGAGAATTTCCCAGAATAACCGGATCCACCAGTTTTGTTTTCGGCATAACCCCGTACACACCTGCAACAATCGGATGATCACTAAGATACCTTTGATTCTGATAAGAATCTTTGGTATCTTCTGAACAAAGATATAATCCATTCTGCACAGGTAGTTTTGATATCTTATTTATTATATCATTCCATTTCGGAATAGGATCAAGATTCAGCCGTTTTCTCCACTCCTGTGCTGTCTTTAATCCCCAATACCAGTATACAAGCTCAAAAGAAGGATTTACCGTGGTCTCAAGTCCTAGACTTTCCTGTGCCGGTATCAAAACGGGTCCTAATGAATACCTGTTGTTTATACTGTCGTGCCAAACATATGAGGCCATAAAATCTGCTGTTGCGAATACCAGTTTTTGATATTTATTGAGTATTTCTTTTTTGTTTAAAGAGTTTTTGTATAGCAGTTCCGCAAAGAATATGACATGAGGTTGTTGCCAGATAAGATAGGTTCCGACAGTGCTCGGGCTTTCCCTTCCATCCGGACCAACCATCTTTGGCCATCTGACGCCATCATAGCCCTGATGCTCTGCGGTTTTTTTTGCATTATCGAAAATCCTGAAATAATATCCCATCTGCTTTTCAAGTATATCACTTCGCTGCCATAATGCGAAATGAACTGCATGCCACCAATGCATCTCAAGATGGAACTTTCCAAACCAACTATTATAGGTCAGTCCTGTTTCTGCAGCAGGCAAAGAACCACTGCATTGGATTTTTGTAAGATACTGCGAAAGGATAACGCGTCTTTCAAGCTCTGCTGCCCGTTGATCAGAGCAATTGGAGAAATCGACCGCACCACCTGTTGACCAGAATTTTTTCCAGTTTCTTTTACTGGCAGCCTCAGTTTCACCAAAATTTTGCATTCTGCCTTTTTCCGGATTTTTCATAAACTGACAGGAAAACGAATAGACAGAATCCGCCTGTTGAGGTTCAAGATAATACATATGCTGAGAGACCTCCTTTAATTCAGCACTATTGCGCCAGACTAAGACATTATAATTATCCTTGTCCTGTGTCCGGCTAAATATTGTATAACTATTTGTATCGGCCAGGATTTTGGTAATATGTTTTTCAGGAGAATTAAAATCATAACCGGCTGGAGAAGAGACTCCGAGAGGAAAGTGTATTTTTATTCTCAGCCTGCGTTTTCCGATTAAATCTGAGATGACCTTAACCGATATCATATCATAGTCAGGATGACAGACAGTCATTAAATGAACAGGAATCCCTTCAATGTTGAACCGGCTGTCTATCTCCCCTGTCCAGAGATTCAGCTTCTGAACAGGATCCCTGACATCAGAAATTGATATTTCTTTCCCGTCCTCTTTCAATATCTGTAATCCTATCATACCCAAATGAAAACGATGAGGATTGCTTCTTAGCCAATCGGAAGCGGCAGCTTTCCTGACATCTTCATTAGTCCTGATCTGCCGGATGTAATCTACACTTCTGCCATGTATTTCATACGATTTATAGAGCTCAGACAACTGATAATTCTCAGGATTTTCTTCCGTATGCCAGCCCCAGTCTGACATTGTTCCCAGAGAAATTCCTTTAGAATAGAACTCCGGAAATGTTTGAAGTCCGGTTATATCGACAGTAAAAGTGAATTCCCCATTGCCTACTGATAAAGAATTGAGGCTGTCGATAACTGAATTTTCAATATTGTGTCTGGTAACCAGGGTATAACGGTCGATTTTTGAATTATTCCTGCAACTGCTCATTGAAAGGATAACTACAAACAGAAGTAGAAAAATGGTCCTGTTCCTCATAATTTAATATTTAAAAAGTACTTAAAGTTAAAAGTTTTTGTCAATTA
>Ga0209744_1000003_pt1 | contig 88217 bp, 69 predicted proteins | sample BarGraNGADG00311_2_FD_184494 | JGI IMG/M metagenome (GOLD analysis project Ga0209744, IMG submission 184494) | Arctic peat soil microbial communities from Barrow, Alaska - Barrow Graham LP Ref core NGADG0004-311 (SPAdes) (version 2) | ecosystem: Environmental > Terrestrial > Soil > Wetlands >... | reverse complement strand
TGGGCACCAATAAACCAGATTGTATTTTACAGTCTGGTTTATTTATTTAATAACAAACAATCTTTTAAAAAATCTATTGATATAAGACACACGACGCACGACGCACGACACACGACACACGACATAAGGCAAAGCTTAAATAATACTCTTCCCTGTGTCCTGTGTCGTGAGCCTTGCGTCCTACTTAATTATCGAATCGTAGATTGCCTGAAGTATTTCAGACCTTATATTCATATCAGACAAAAGGTTGTTATTTCTTGATGGATATACCCTGTTGCATAAGAAGACGTATGTAATGTCATACTCCGGATCGACCCAAACAAATGTCCCGGTATATCCTGAATGTCCAAAACTTGATGGTGAGGCACTTCTTGTCGGATAAGATTCTTTTTGTGAAAGCCGGGAATTATTCAGCAGTGGTTTATCAAATCCCAGTCCCCTGCGATTATTGTTATCAGGAAATTGGACATGTGTATATTCTTCGATGACATTCCTGCTGATCAGTTGTTGTCCGCCATACTCACCCAACCTGCGGTAGAGCTCCATCAGCTTCATAAGATCATTGGCATCGGAAAACAAGCCTGCGTGGCCTGATATTCCTCCTAACATGGCAGCCCCTTCATCATGAACAGTACCATGCAAAAGCTGTTTTCTGAATAGCGAGTCGTACTCGGTTGGGACTATCCGGTCTATCGGGAATTTCTTATAAGGATTAAACACTATTTCCATTGCACCTATTTTCTTATAGATGCTGTCTGTTACAAAATCATACCATTTCTGTCCTGTTAATTTTTCTATAATCTCAGGAGCAATTATAAACGTCAGATCTGAATAGACATACTTTTTTTCACCCAGGGGACTCTTTTTTATTTCATTTAAAATCTTCTTCCTGTAATTCTTATTGATGTAAAGACCTTGTGCTACTTCAAGTGTATATCTTTTATTATATTGATAATCAAAGATATGAGATCTGAACTTTCCGTTCTTTTTAATTGTCTCTTTCCAGAAAGATATAAAAGGGGTAAGTCCCGCCTGATGAGTAAGTAAATCTCTCAACACAATATTCCCCTTATTGGTTCTTTTGAAGTCGGGGAGGTAATGACCTAATGTTTCATCAGCAGAGAACTTTCCTTCAGTGTTTAGAAGCATTAGTCCAGCTATCGTTGAGGTTATCTTGGTAACAGACGCCAGATCGTACAGGTCATCTTTCCTTACAGCAATACGATTGTCATATGTCTGAAATCCATAGGCTTTACTGAATACAACAACTCCTTTTCTTGCTGCCATAACAACACATCCGGGATATGCTTTGGACAGAAGACCGGCCCTGACTATAGAGTCAATTTTAGAATTTAGAATTCCAGATGACATACCCACGCTTTCTGGTACACCATATTGCAGTCTTATATTACCCGGAGTCATAATGCCGTAATCAGCATGCCATTTATTATTTATTGTAACTGGCAGTGAACCTTTGGCTCCGATGCCCCCGAATATAAGCTGGGCAGAAAGATCTTCAGTGTATTCATTCTCCTGGTATGCAAGTATGAGCCCGGCTGAGTTCTGAAGAATATCTACTTTATCAATTCCGTATGGGTTGCCAAACCATGTAATAATTGTTTTGTTATTTGCAATCAGTTTTTCAAGGAAATGATTCATCTCCGGTTTTATTCCGAATCCAAGATTGGGTCGTTGATCAAGACCAAAAACTCCCGCAATCACCAAATTATACCCGGAGAGTTTTTTTAAAAGCTTATTACATGCGGCAGAGTCCGCAGGATCAATGAAGAAATGGTCGGCAGGATAATAATCTGCAATTCTACTCTGAAACGATGAGATAGTGTCTCTGTTTACTGCAATTGTGGCAATTTTGATATTTTGCAGATTTCTTACCGGAATAATCTCCTGATTGTTGTTAAGCACGGTTAATGCATTTGCATAAAGATCAAGTATTAATGCCTTGGAGGTCATTGGAGATAGCTCCTTGCCGATGTTCTCATTATTTATTGTATGAGGTTTATTTAATCCGGACCAGTATTTCAGGGCAAGTACTTTTCTGCACTTTTGGGCTATATCATTATTTGTCAGTTTTTTAAGCACGATATAGTTCTTTATTTCCCTGATGGCAGCATCGACATCTGTTACAAACTCAGCAACATCATTTCCGGCCTCAAGAGCTTTAGCCTCAGCTTCTCCCGGTTTAAAAAACTTTGTAACCGCCTTCATCATCATGGCATCTGTGACTACAAGTCCTTTAAATCCCATCTCTTTCTTCAGAAGGCCATTAATAATAACAGGAGAAAGGGTGGATGGCAGACCGGAAGTGGTGTCGAGCGAGGGTAAATTGAGGTGGGCAACCATTATGCTTCCTATTCCTTCGCCAATCAGATTTCGGAAGGGATACAACTCAATACTGTCCAGTCTGGCTAGTGAATGGGTTATTAATGGCAAATCAAGGTGTGAATCAACATTTGTATCTCCATGTCCAGGAAAATGTTTACCTGTTGCCAGGATGCCATTGTCCTGTAATCCTTTCATATACATGATGCTTTTTGCTGTCACTTTTTCCCTGTTTTCTCCGAATGAACGGTAGTTGATCACAGGGTTCTGAGCATTAATATTGATGTCGAGAACCGGAGCAAAGTTAACCTGCATTCCGAGTCTTTTGAATTGCGATGCAACTGCTTTGCCAAACTGATAGATGAGTGAATCATTTTGTATTGCACCCAGTGTCATCTGATATGGGAACTTTTCAACATTTTCAATCCTCATGCCAATTCCCCATTCTGCATCAAGTGATATAATGAGAGGTACTTTAGAAATTTTCTGGTAATAATTGGTCAATTCTGCCTGTTTTGCAGCTGTGCCCTGAAAGAAAACAATACCCCCTACACCATATTTCCTGATGATATCACTAACTTCAATTTCATGAGAGACATCTCTGTTGGAATAACCGGCAATAAATATACATTGCGCTATCTGCTGATCAAGCGTGAGGGTTTTCATAACCGAATCGACCCATGGATGGTTCATATATTTTAAAAACGGAGGTTCGTTGTTTTGTGATTTAACAGGAATAAATGAGAGTAGTGTTAAAGACAGAATAATGAACAGTTTTTTTAATTGCATGATTTATATATTCCCAGGGGTTATTAAAATAATTATTCAAAAGTAACAATTATTAGTCATCGATTATTATTTGAATTTGCATATAAATGTCTGATGGAGTTTGAAAAATTCTTAGTGACCTTTGTGTAATCCTTTGTGTACCTTCACGGTAAAAATCGGCTTTAATTATTATTTTTACCAAATATTATCTGGCTTCATCTATGGCGAAAAGCAGTGGCAGGTTGGTTTCTCTTGATATCTTCAGGGGATTAACAGTAGCTTTTATGATTATTGTAAATAATCCCGGTAGTTGGGAATATGTTTATCCTCCGTTAAGGCACGCAGAATGGAATGGTTGTACTCCAACTGATCTCGTCTTCCCTTTCTTCCTTTTCATTATCGGAATGTCAACCTGGTACTCACTAAAGAAATATGGAAATGAAATAAATGGAAGCTCGATTCTAAGAATATTCAGGCGCACAATAACCATATTTGCTGTTGGTCTGCTCCTGGAAATATTCCCATATTTTGGAAGAGATTATTCAACCCTCAGAATAATGGGTGTGCTTCAGCGTATTGCTTTAGCTTATGGATTGGGCGCATTACTCTGCCTGACAGTAAGACACGACTATTTGTGGATCCTGATCGCAGTTCTGCTTCTTATTTACTGGGGATTGTTAGCATTTTTGGGTGGACCCGGACCATACACTCTTGAAGGCAATTTCGTACTCAAAGCAGATATTGCAATCCTGGGTAAGAACCATCTCTACAAGGGATATGGAATTCCATTTGATCCGGAAGGGTTGTTTAGTACTATTCCTGCGATATGCACAGTTATTATCGGCTATTTTGCGGGAGAAATGGTCGGGAAGGGATCTGCAAACGGAAAGACTGTCATTAAGATATTACTTCTGGGTATTGCAGCCACAGGTCTGGGATACTTATGGAACATCATTTTCGCTATAAACAAACCACTCTGGACAAGTTCATACGTTCTATTTACTGCCGGAATTGCAATGAGTGTTTTTTCAATAATCTACCTGATAGCCGATGTTTTAAAATTCAAGGTCGTGGGAATATTCTTTATGGTTTTTGGCACAAATGCCCTGTTTTCCTATTTTCTTGCCGGAATTTTGACTAAAATGTTGTTATTCATTCAGATACATTCAGGAACGGATAAGGTTACACTCTACAGTTGGTTTTATGATAAAGTTTGCGTTCCGGTTGCCGGTAATCTCAATGGAAGCCTGATGTTTGCAGTAATTGAGATGTTGTTAATCTGGGCGGTGGCATTGATTCTTTACAGGAAGAAGATTATGATAAGATTATAAAGGTTAAAGACAAAAGACAAAAGTATAAAGACAAAAATGAATACTAATAGTAAGAGAATTATCCCGCCTTGCGGGATTGGGGAGCAAAAACGAGTAACGAGTAACGAGTAACATTATGAGTGAAATAGACATAGTATCAAATGGATACAAAGAATTGTTCGGCGATTCTGAAATAAAAATTGCGGCCTTACCACAATCGGGTTCCGACAGAAAATATTTTAGAATAAATACAGGCGACATAAGTGTGATCGGGGCATATAATCCAAACCCTGAAGAAAATGAAGCATTTATCGGTTTTACAAAACATTTCATTTCAAAAGGACTCCCGGTACCGGAGATATTCGGATACTTGCCCGGGAAATTCATCTATTTTCTTAAGGATCTTGGTGATATAAACCTGTTTACCTGGCTTCAACAAAAACAAAGCGGGGCAGGCTTTGATGATGCAACCGAGAATTTGTACCGGAAAATTCTTGACAGTCTGATTCATTTCCAGGTAAAAGGTATCGACGGATTGGATCTGGATCTCTGCTATCCGCACAGAAGTTTCGACAGACAATCGATGATGTGGGATATGAATTACTTTAAGTACATGTTTCTTAAGCTGGTAGCTGTCCCTTTTAATGAACGAAGATTGGAACATGATTTCAATTTACTCGCTGATTTTCTTCTTGAAACCCGTCAGGATTTTTTTCTTTACCGCGATTTCCAGTCAGCAAATGTGATGCTGGTAGGAGAGGAACCATGGTTCATTGATTATCAGGGCGGAAGGAAAGGTGCTCCCCAGTACGATGTTGCTTCACTATTATATGATGCTAAAGCTCATATCCCTGAACAATCACGTCAAAAACTTCTTGATTATCATATAAACAATTTCTGTTCAGTATCAGGAGAAAGTCCAACAGAATTCGTCGGATACTATGCCGGTTTCAGTATGATAAGACTCATGCAGGCTCTGGGTGCTTTCGGATTCAGAGGATTGTATGAAAAAAAACCGACTTTCACCGGAAGTATAGTTCCGGCTGTGAAACTCTTAATTCATCTGATCGATTCGGGGCAACTTCCAGTGTCCCTTCCAGAGTTATTTCAGACAGTCAGGTTAATCCCTGATGTTAAGGTATATCAAATATTAGCACAAGTAGAGTCGGTTGATTGAAAGATAAAAGATAAAAGACAAAAGACAAAAGACAAAAGTAAAAAGAAGATATTTGTCTATTTAGCGATATTTAAGAAGCAAAGTACATGAAAGCAATGATATTTGCTGCAGGATTAGGCAAACGACTTGGGAAGATAACTGAAAGTATTCCTAAAGCTCTGGTTGATATAAATGGGAAATCAGTACTTCAAATGGCAGTGGAGAAATGTACTTTATATGGCTTTAATGATATAATAATAAATGTGCATCATTTTGCAGATATGGTTGAAGATGAGGTAATAAGACTTAATAAAAAGGGATTCAGAATCTCAGTTTCAGATGAGAGAGATAAACTTCTTGAGAATGGTGGAGGGTTATACAAAGCTCGTGATTTCTTTGGAAAAACCCCATTCCTTCTCTACAATACAGATATAATATCAGATCTTGATCTTTCAGCTCTTCATAGTTTGCATCTTAAAAAAAAGGGTCTGGCCACTCTGGCTGTCAGGCATCGTCCCGGAAAACGGTTTCTGCTTGTTGATAAAGATGGTAAGTTGCAGGGATGGCGAAATCTATCCACAGGCGAACAGATACTTGCATGTGATAAGGAAGAAGGGCTTTTAGAAATAGCTTTTTCAAGTATGCATATTGTTGAACCGGAGATATTTAATTATATGAATGAAGGTATCTATTCAATGATTACTTTATATCTTAATCTTGCCAGAGATCACAATATTTACACCCTGAAGCATGATGAAGGCTATTGGATTGACGTAGGTACTCCCGAAAGCCTGGATTATGTCAGAAAATTTCTTCTAATGAAGTAGAACTTCACCTCACGCCTCACACCTCACACCTTTTTCAAAGTTTCCAGAATGTTCTCGTGAAGAGAGTGAAGACAGTAATAATCTCAAGCCTTCCAATTATCATTAGGAGACTCAGTATTACCTTGCTGACTTCAGGCAGATGGGCAAAACTGCTCATAGGTCCAACAGTCCCGAGACCTGGTCCGATTCCTGCCATACATGTAGCTACTGAACTGGAAGCAGTAACCGGATCAACACCTGTTATTACTATGATAATTGTCCCAAGCACAAAGAGAAACAGGTATAGTATAACAAATGAAAGTATTGAAATATTGGTATTTTCAGCAACGCTTTTACCATTTAATTTTATAGAAGAGATTGATTTGGGGTGGTTGAGTTTGACAAATACATTTTTAATGTTTTTAATAACAATCAGATGCCTTGCCATCCTGATTCCGCCACCTGTTGAACCGGTGCTTGCCCCTGAAAACATCAATAAAAAGATAAGGATAACCGCTGCTCCTGGCCAGACAAGATAATCGGCTGATCTTAATCCGGTACATGTAATTATTGAAATAATCTGGAAAAATCCTTCCCTGAATGATTCCTCAAACGTTCTGGTTGAATTCACCAGTAGGATTATAGTAGCAATTGCACCCGCAATCATTATCACTGAAATATAGAACCATAACTCTTCATTCTGTTTGACTCTCTTGAAGTTAAGCTTTATCAGGTAATAGTAAATAACCTGGCTTGTACCTGCAAGGAACATGAATATCATTACAATATATTGGCTGTAAGATGAATAGTACATGAGGCTATTATTCTTGGTTGAAAAACCTCCTGTTGCTACTGTGCCAAAGGAGTGACAGATGCTATCAAACAAGTTCATATCACCAATGTTCAGAAGGATTATTTCTGCTACGGTAAGTCCCAGGTATATTAACAGAACCCTGAATATTATAGCCTTTGTTTTTGGATGAATCTTTTCTCTCATTGTGGATTCAAGACTAAATAGCTGATAACCTGTAGCTCTGATGGAGGGGAGGATAATTATTAAAATAACTATTATCCCTATTCCGCCTATCCAGTGTGTAAGGCTTCTCCAGAAAAGTATAGAGTAGGGTAATGCCTCTACATTGTTCAGGATAGAAGAACCTGTAGTGGAAAATCCAGATGTGGATTCAAAGAAGGCATCAATAAATGTAGGGATTGTACCACTTATCAGATAAGGTAAAGTGCCTAATAATGAAAAAACTACCCAGGAAAGAGTCACTGACAGGAATCCATCCCTGTTACTGAATTTATTTGGATCCGCTTCTCTGGAAATGAAATAAAATATTACAGACAGGGATAGAGTAATTGCTGCTGACCAGAAGAAAGGGTATGGAGACTCTCTGTAAATCGCAACCACTGGTAAACATAAAAGATAGGATATTGTTTCTATAAAAAGGATAGTACTTAATATCCGTATAATTAACAGTGGATTGATCAGCTTCATACTCAGGTTTCAGTATTTTGAAGATACAAATATAATCAGAATTAGTAAACGGTGCGCGGTACCCGGTTCTTGGTACCAGGTACCCGATATGTTTTACTATTTACTTATGATTTATTGCATTTTGCATTATTACACTTTTCCCATTGCCTTATACTTTTATCTTTTTACTTTTGTCTTTTATCTTAATTAGCTATGGGAAAAGTATTAGTTATTGGAGCAGGTGGAGTAGGAACAGTTGTAGTTCATAAAATGGCATCTCTGCCACAGGTTTTTACAGAAATTATGTTAGCAAGCAGGACAAAATCCAAATGCGATGCTATAGCTGAAAAAATTGGTAAGCACCAGATCAAAACTGCTCAGGTTGATGCTGATAATGTTTCTCAACTGGTTAAGCTTATACAAGAATTTAAGCCTGATATAGTCGTAAATGTTGCTTTGCCTTACCAGGACCTGCATATAATGGACGCATGTCTTGAAACAGGTGTTGCATATCTTGATACAGCTAACTATGAACCGCTGGAAGAGGCCAAATATGCATATGGTTGGCAATGGGCTTATATCGACAAATATAAAAAAGCCGGAATAACAGCAATTCTTGGATGCGGTTTCGACCCTGGGGTTACTTCAATTTATACAGCCTATGCTGCCAAACATCATTTTGATGAAATGCATTACCTTGATATTGTTGATTGTAATGCTGGTGATCATGGTAAACCCTTCGCTACGAATTTTAATCCTGAGATCAATATCAGGGAAGTGACACAGGAAGGTAAATACTGGGAAAATGGTAAATGGATAATAACGAAGCCTCATGAAATACATAAGCCATTGAATTACCCTGAGATTGGGCCGAAAGAATCCTTTCTGATTTATCACGAAGAACTGGAATCACTTGTAAAAAATTATCCGACTCTTAAAAGGGCAAGATTCTGGATGACATTCGGACAGGAATATCTTACCCATCTGCGTGTAATTCAAAATATTGGGATGGCAGGAATCGAGCCTGTTATGTTCGAGGGGAGAGAGATAATCCCAATTCAGTTCCTTAAAGCTGTGCTACCCGATCCCGGTAGTCTCGGAGAAAACTATAAGGGTAAGACTTCCATCGGATGTCGTATCAGAGGAGTAAAAAACGGGAAAGACAAAACATATTATGTTTATAATAATTGTAGTCATGAAGCAGCTTATGCAGAGACAGGAGCCCAGGGTGTCAGCTATACAACTGGTGTCCCGGCCGCAATAGGCGCCATGATGTATCTGAAAGGGATCTGGAAAAAAACCGGAGTATTCAATGTTGAAGAATTTGATCCCGATCCGTTTATGGCTGAATTAAACAAGCTGGGATTACCATGGGTGGAACTGCATAATGTGGATCTGGAACTATAAAACTATTAAATTGGCAGTAAACTACACTAAAATACCATCACCTTGTTACGTGATTGATGAGGAAAGATTCCGAAAGAACCTCTCTTTAATTAAGCAGGTATCTGAGAAATCAGGTGCCGAAATAATTCTGGCATTCAAAGGATTTGCTATGTGGGGAGTTTTTCCAATAATGAAGGAATATATTTCAGGTGCGGCAGCAAGTTCAGCTGATGAAGCGAGGCTTTGCTTTGAAGAGATTGGATCAAAGGCACATACATATTCTCCTGTATACAGGATGAGTGATTTTGATTCGATAATAAAGTACAGTTCTCACATCACTTTTAATTCAATAAACCAGTTCAGAAAATATTCTCCTGAATTACAAATTGTTGCGGAAAAAATCTCGGCGGGATTAAGAATAAATCCCGAGTTTTCAGAGGTTAGTCATGGATTATATAATCCGTGTTCTCCAGGGTCAAGACTCGGGATAATTGCTGAAGATCTGAAAGATAGTCTTCCGGGAGGAATTGAGGGACTTCATTTTCATGTTCTTTTTGAATCAGACTCATACGCCCTGGAAAAAGTCCTTCAGATAGTTGAAGCTAAATTCGGAAAATTTTTTCCTCAGTTAAAATGGATCAATATGGGTGGAGGTCATCTTATTACCAGACAAGACTATAATATTGATCATCTGATAAAAATTCTTAAACAATTCAGGGAGAAATCCGGTCTTCATGTGATACTTGAACCTGGAAGCGCATTCGCATGGGAAACGGGAGAACTGGTTGCAACTGTTGAGGATATTGTCGAAAACCAGGGAATCAAAACCGCTATTCTGGATGTATCGTTTACCGCCCATATGCCCGACTGCCTTGAAATGCCATATAAGCCAAAGATATCAGGTGCAACTGACCCGGTTCCAGGAAAACCAACCTACAGAATCGGAGGTAATTCTTGTTTGTCTGGAGATGTCATGGGTGATTGGTCTTTTGAAAAAGAGCTCTTCCCGGGTAATAAGATCATATTCTTGGATATGATCCATTATACCATGGTTAAAACAACGACATTTAATGGTGTTCACCATCCGTCTATTGGTATCTGGACAACAGACGGCAAGTTTAAATTAATAAGGGAATTTGGCTACGAAGATTATAAAAACAGGCTTTCCTAAAAGAGTGTATCTGACATGGTGAATTTCATATTTTAAAAAGATCTATTTTTTCCTGTTTATTGTAATGTCTGTAACGAACATTTTATCAGTAACAATTACAGCATTCACAATTTTCTCAGCAACTTCAGCCGGGTCCATAAAACTGCTTATATCACGGTTTTGTCCGGGAATTTTCCAGAAATCAGTTTTCATGCCACCCGGATAAACAGCAATAATATTTCGTTTTGTTCCTTTTAATTCAGTCCTGAGTGCCTCGGTATAGCCTCTGGCGCCCCATTTGGCGGCACAATAGATAGTTTCTTCCGCTCTTCCGAACAGGGCTGAAGTTGACATTATATTGACAATAGTAAGTTCTTCTTCTTCAGGTGTTAATCTAAGCATTTCAGATGTGAGCAGTATCATTCCCTTCAGATTGGCTTCAAAGACCCTGTCGATAATGGCCGAAGTCGAAGTATGAGCTTTTGTGAAGAGTCCCATACCGGCATTATTGAAAAGATATTCAACAGAAAGTGAGTTGCGGGTCAGGAATTCACCAACCTTCCTGACATCTTCTTCCTCACCTATATTACAGATCAATGATTCTGACAGACAATCAATTGAAGATTTTTTTAGTCTCAATGCAGCGGCAATCAGTTTCTCTTTGTTTCGACCAAGAATAAGAACATTTTTCCCCGATTTAATGAGCAGTTCGGCAATTTCCAATCCAAGTCCGCCGGTTCCTCCACTGATTACAGAAATTTTATCCATTTAATTTTAATGTAAAGTAATTCATATTTGTTGAAAAAGTCACAACAAAGTAACACAAAGTAATACAAAGGTAAAAAGGCAAAACAAACTCTTTTCAAAAGTTATCGGTAATATCATTTACATTCCTTTACATTTTAGAGAGACTTGGACATTATTATTTGAAAGTCTTGCAGCTTTTTATATTTTTGCGACTCAAATTCTGAGAATGCATAAGAGCCGCGTAAATACCTGGGCACATTTGTCACTCCTGGCCGCCAATATTATATATGGCCTTAATTACTCAATTGCAAAGGCTGTTATGCCGGATCATATTAAACCGTTTGCGCTTGTTTCATTAAGAAGTATCTCAGCTGCCGCTCTGTTTTGGATCACAAGTCTGTTTATGCCGAGAGAACCTGTCAACAGGAAAGATTTGTTATTTCTTTTCGGCTGTTCATTTTTTGGGGTAGTTATAAACCAGACTCTTTTCCTGGTGGGACTTGATATGACAACTCCCATTAACTCTTCAATAATTCTCTCAACGAATCCAATTTTTGCGTTTGTCTTTGCGGCCATTATTCTTAAAGAGAGAATAACATTTCTTAAAGGAACAGGACTGGCTATAGGCCTTTCGGGAGTATTGTTGCTGATATTGCAGAATGGAACACCTGATCTCGCGAGCGCAACTTTTTTAGGAGATATTTATTCAATGGTAAATACCATCAGCTGGGCATTTTATACAGTTATTATTAAACGAATGCTGGAAAAGTATCATCCTGTTACAGTAATGAAATGGACATTTTTGTTCGGAATGCTAACTAATATTCCGGTAGGGTATCATCAATGGAGTACTATGGATTGGTCTTCTATTCCTTTAACTGCATGGCTGGAAATTGGTTTCGTAATAGTTGGTGCCACTTATCTTGGCTATCTTTTTATTACGTTTGGATTGCGACAGCTTAGTCCGACTATTGTCAGTACATACACTTATACTCAACCAATAATTGCGGCGTATCTTGCAACACTGATGGGGCAGGATCATATTGATTTTGTTATGATTGTTGCAGCCTTACTGATTTTTGCCGGTGTTTTTGTCGTTAGTTTTCAGAAGAAAAATAATTCGGCTCCTGAAACCATATCCATTGATGCTAAACGCTAAACGCTGTCACTTATCAATCACACCTGAACCAATCACCTCATCATCCTGATACCAGGCTGCAAACTGCCCCGGAGCAATGCCTCGCTGGGTCTTGTCAAATATTACGTATATTCCGTTCTTCCTTGAGTATAAACGTGCTGCCTGCAGTGGCTGGCGATATCTGATTCTTACCATATAATCGCGATATTCTCCTTCTTTCAATATTAAATCAGTTCTGATCCAGTGTACCTCATCCTTCCTGATAAACAGCCCTTTACGATTCAGTCCGGGATGAGACTGACCTTCACCGGCATAAACAATATTTTGCTTCACATCAATTCCAATAACGAACAATGCTTCTTTATGACCTCCGATATTCATTCCCTTCCTTTGACCAATGGTAAAAAAATGAGCTCCGTTATGTATGCCGATCACCGACCCTGCTGACGGTTCATATTTATAAGGTTCTGTCAATTCTGACAGTGATTTTTCTGATATTTCTTTTTCAGGAAAACCTTCTGTAATCTTCGGGTAACCATATATTTTGACTTTTTCAACCTTTTCAACCCTTTCAACCCTTTCAACTATTTCCACTATATTTCCTTTTTTTGCCTTAAGTTTCTGTTGAAGAAATGTTGGTAAATGAACCTTCCCGACAAAGCAGATTCCCTGAGAATCTTTTCGTTGTGCGGTAGCAAGTCCAAGTTTCTCCGCAATCTTACGGACCTCAGGTTTTGTAAGACCTCCAATCGGGAAAAGTGCTGTTGCAAGTTGTTCCTGACTGACCTGGCAAAGAAAATAGCTTTGGTCCTTATTATTATCCTTGCCTGACAGAAGCCTGAACATAGTTTTGTCACCTGATAGAATTTCTTCTTTTCTGCAATAGTGCCCTGTGGCCATAAAATCTCCCTGTAGCTTTCGGGCCTCTTCAGCAAACGAATCAAATTTTATTTCCCTGTTGCAGAGAACATCCGGATTTGGAGTGCGGCCTTTTTCATATTCAGAAAACATGTAATCAACAACCCTCTGGCGATAAGGAATGCTCAGGTCAACCTGATAAAATGGAATGTGTAGTTTTTTCGCGACCATTTCAGCAAACATCAGATCATCTTCCCAATGACAGTCGCTTTGGAGCAGGCCCGTAGTGTCGTGCCAGTTCTTCATAAACAGACCGATAACATCATAACCCTGTTCCTTAAGTACCCATGCTGCAACGCTTGAGTCCACACCTCCTGATAATCCTATAACTACTTTTTTATTCACGGTGCAAAGTTATATAAAAAGCGGTAACTTTAAGCCACAATGGGACAAGGCACTCTGACCATATACAGTGCTTCAGCAGGATCGGGCAAAACCTATAAGCTGACAGCTATTTATCTAACAAACCTGTTCAGATCGAGATATAATTACAGGAAGATTCTTGCAGTCACTTTTACTAATAAAGCCACTGCGGAAATGAAATCCAGGATCCTTGATAATTTGTATAAAATTGCTGTTGGAGAAAACTCAGATTATTTGTCAGGATTGGTTAAAGCCACAAATAAAACAGAAGAATGGATCAGGAAGGAAGCTAAAGATATATTAAATTCAATTCTGCACGACTATTCCAGGTTCTCTGTTTCCACAATAGATAGTTTCTTCCAGAAAGTACTGAGGGCATTTGCAAGGGAGGTCGGACTTCATGCAGGTTTCAATATTGAACTGGATCATAGTTCTATACTCTCCTCTGCTGTTGATGAAATGATTGCATCTGCTGCAGCCAACAATCAGCTTAAAAACTGGCTGATTACTTATGCAATGTCGAATATTGATGATGAAAAGAGCTGGAATCTCAAAGACGGTATCATTAAACTGTCCGAAGAGTTGTTTAAAGAAAAATTCAAGTTACTGTCTGTTGATGAACTAACAAAACTGGAAGACAAAAAATTTCTTCTTGGGTATATTGAAAAGATCAAATCAAAATCTCTTGCTTTTGAGAAGCAGTTAACAGACTTTGGAAAAAGAGCTGATCAGATTTTTTTAAAATTTGATTTATCCGATGAGATGTTTTATCGGAAAGGGCAGGGCATACCCGGGCTCATCAGATCACTGGTTTCTGGAAATGTCAGAGAGCCCAACAGTTATGTACGTGAAATTTGTAATGAGCCTCCACGCTGGTCAACGGGTGGTACCACACCTCAGTTACAGGAGGCAATTGATAGTGGTCTGGATAAAACACTCCGGGAGACAATTCATTATTATGACGAAAATATTGTTGTTTACAGGAGTGCAGATGCTGTTCTTTCAAACATTTATGCACTGGGAATTTTATCGGATGTACTGTATAATGTTCATCAGATTACCACAAACGAAAACAGTTTTCTTCTTTCGGATGCCGGAGAACTTCTAAACCTTATTACCGGGGAAGATCAGTCTCCTTTTATATATGAAAAAATTGGCAACAGGTTCGAAAATTTCATGATAGATGAATTTCAGGATACATCAATTATACAATGGAATAATTTCAAGCCATTGATTGATAACAGTATGGCCGAAGGGTATGATAATCTTGTTGTGGGTGATGTTAAACAATCAATTTACCGTTGGAGGAACAGCGACTGGCAGATTTTGGGATCGGTACTAAATAGCATGGTTGATAATAATAGAATACTGAGTGAACCATTAACAACAAACTGGAGAAGCAGATCTAACATTATCAGGTTTAATAACTCCTTATTTTCCATAATTCCGGCTCAGATTGATGAAACACTTGCAGGAGAATTACTCCCCGTAAGTTTTAAGAAACTATACTCTGAAGCTATTCAGGTAGATCCCGGTAATAAAGAAGGCGGATGTGTGAGACTTGAGTTCATACTAAATGAGAATGAACGGAATTGGCAGGAAATAGTACTTGAACGTCTTCCGGATATCATTGAAGCTTTTCAGGATAATGGTTTTAATGCTTCAGATATTGGCATCATTGTGAGGGACGGGAAGGAGGGTGCTCTGATACTCAAGACCCTGATCGACTATAGCAATAAATGTTCACCTGAAAAAAGGAGCAGGTATAATTTCAATGCGGTATCAAACGATTCATTGCTTCTCTCAAATTCACCTGTTATAATTTTTATAATCAGTGTGATCACTGTTGTTAATGATCCTGAGGATTATATTGGAAGGGCAATTATGTTACGCTTCTATCTGATGGCAATTGGAAATGAAGACGCTGAGAAGATATCTCTTCTGAGTGCTGAGTTAATACAAAGATCACGGGAATTTTTTCCAGATGAGTATGAAGATTTTCTGGACAGGATCAGGCAAATGCCATTGTTTGAAGCAACTGAAAGTATTATAAGTTTTTTCCGACTCGGGGATTATTCGTGGAATGTGGCTTTTTTAAATACTTTCCAGGATTATATAATAAGCTTTATTGGTAATAAAAACTCTGATATTCAATCATTTCTCGAGTGGTGGGAAGAGACCGGGAAAAAGAAATCGGTGGTTTTGCCGGGGAATCAGGATGCAATGAGAATTCTCACTATACATAAATCAAAAGGTCTCGAATTCAAAATTGTTATTTTACCTTTTCTCTCCTGGAATCTTGACCATTTGCCATCTAAACAGCCGGTCTTATGGGTAAAGCCTGATATTTCTCCGTTCAATGATCTGGGAATTGTTCCGGTAAAGTACAGTAAAGAATTGATCAATACAATTTTTGCTGAGTATTACAAAGAAGAGAAATACTCGGTTTATCTTGACAATATAAATTTACTCTATGTTGCTTTAACCAGGGCTAAAGAGGTGTTATATGGTTTTTCAGTAGATAATCCCAAATCAGATAATACAATTGCCAGCGTGCTGAAGTACGCCATTACTTTGGCACCTGTAATCCAGGGAGGACCTGAGTTTAACCTGAATAGTTATTATAATAGCGGGAATAAGGTGTTTGAATTAGGTAAGATCCCGGAAAACAATATTATAAGTGCTGACAAATTAAATATCAGCGCTTCGCAGTATTATGTAAGTAAGGCAATGGAATCGCTTAAGCTGAAGCTTCATGGTGAGAATTATTTTTCCTCTGAAAACATCTCTTTAAGGAAAAGGATTAATTATGGGAAACTCATGCATGAGGTTTTTGAAGGAATAAATACCCGGGCAGACATCTCCGGTGCTGTCAGAAAACTGGTTTTGGAAGGCAAACTGGCTTATGAAGAATCAGCTGAAATTGAAAAAAGAGTTAACGTCCTGATCAATGTACCTCAGGTTGCTGATTGGTTTGTGTCTGATAACAAAGTATTAACAGAAGCCGGAATACTGCTTCCATCAGGCATTACACGCAGACCTGACAGAGTAATTTTTAAGGACGGAAAAACAACAATAATCGATTTCAAATTCGGTGAAGAGAATTCTCATTATGCTGAACAAGTTGACCAGTATCGAAATCTCCTTATTGATATGGGGTATAAAAATATTGATGCTTTTATCTGGTATGTTGATAAGAATAAAATTGTATCTGCCTGAATGTTGCCAAATAGAATAGAAACCAAAACCTACCCCTGGGGGCATGAACGAAGATTCAATGCCTATTCTAATTATTTCAGAAGTTTGTATGGAGCAAGAGTACAGAAAGTTTCTATTGATGCCGGTTTTACCTGTCCAAACCGCGATGGATCAAAAGGTTTCGGAGGTTGTACCTATTGCAATAATGATGCTTTTAACCCTTCCTATTGTCAGCCTGCAAAGTCGGTCTCCGGGCAGATTAGGGAGGGAATAAAATTTCACAAATGGCGATATAATGAAGCAGTATCATATCTCGCTTATTTTCAGGCGTATTCCAATACCTATGCACCTTTAAGGACATTAAATAGACTTTATGAGGAAGCTTTAAGTTATCCTGGTATTGTTGGCCTGATAATTGGCACCAGACCAGATTGTATCGATGAGGAAAAGCTGGAATATCTGAAGGAGCTTTCTGAAAGATGTTATCTGGCAGTTGAGTATGGCATCGAATCATGTTATAACAAAACTCTCAAACGGATCAACCGTGGACATACCTTTGAAGATGCAGATTGGGCAGTCGGAAGGACTGCTTCCCTTGGCATCAATACCGGAGCACATTTTATATTCGGATTACCGGGAGAAACACGCGAAGAGATGCTGAAAGAAGTTGACATTATCTCAGGTCTGCCAATAAAGACTGTAAAATTTCACCAGCTGCAAATAATAAAAGGTACAGGCATGGAAATAGAGTTTAAGAATAATCCTGGTGATTTTAAACTATTTACATGGGAGGAATATCTTGACTTCTTCATTTCTTTTCTTGAAAGGCTTAATCCGGCCATTGTAGTAGAACGATTTACCGGTGAAGCTCCCCCACGGTTTTTAACAGGTGAAGGCTGGGGTAAAAAGAGAACAGACCAGATAGTGAACCTTATCGAAAAACGACTGGAAGAACTTAATACCTGGCAGGGACGACTGTATGAAGATAAAAGACAAAAGTAAAAAGTAAAAATTAGAAAGAAATACAACAAGTAACAAATGACCTACTTTCTAGAAAACATTGCTCAGTCACTGCATAATGAATTCGGAAACACACTTAACCGTCATTGTCTGGTTTTTCCAAACAGGAGGGCCGGATTATATTTTTTGAAATATCTGGCTGCCAGGATAGAGAAACCGATATGGACACCCTCTATTTTGACTATTAATGAGTTGCTCAGATCATATTCCTCCCTGCAGGCGGCAGGGAATGAAATACTTCTATTTGAACTCTATAAAGTATACAGTAAGCTAAAAAAGTCGCCTGAAAGTTTTGATGAATTTTATTATTGGGGCGATATGCTTTTGAACGATTTTGATGATGTTGACAAATATCTTGTTGATGCATCGTTGTTATTCCGTAATGTTTTGGATATTAAAAACATCGATCAGCAATTTGGAAGTCTTACAGAGGAGCAGGTTAAAATAATTAAAAGATTCTGGATTAATTTTAATCAGGATAAACCAACGAGCGAAAAATCAGGTTTCATCAATATCTGGTCTATCCTTTCTGAACTGTATTCTGGTTTTAGGAACTCGCTGAGGATACAAAATCTGGCATATGAGGGTATGATATTCAGGGAGTATGCCGAAAGCTCTGAAAATTATCCCGCTTCTGAAGAGCGTTGGGACCTTGTTCATTTTATAGGATTCAATGCCTTGAATCAATGCGAAAAAGTCCTGATGACACGGTTTAAAAAAGCAGGTAAAGGTCGGTTTTACTGGGACTACGATAATTTTTATATCAACGAAGGTCAGTTAAACTCTGCAGGCTTTTTTTTACAGGAAAACCTTAAAATATTTGGCAATGATATGCCCTCCGGCTGGAGCTTTGATACCATGCTCTCAAAAAGTGCACCAGAAGTTCACCGGCGCGTCATTGAGACCTCATCCGATGTAGCCCAGGTGAAACTTATTTCGCAATTATTAGGAGAATTGACTGATATCACTGATGCGAACGCCCATCACACCGCTGTTGTACTGGCTGATGAAAACTTGTTAATGCCAGTTTTGACAAGCCTCCCTGAAAATATGGGTGATATCAACATTACCATGGGGCATCCGCTAAAGCAGACACTTGTTTATACACTGCTAAAGAATCTTATGGATCTTCAGAGAACTTCCATAACAACTGATGGAGCAGTTCGCTTCGGATATAAGAGTGTAATAAGCATCCTTAAGCATACCCTGCTTTCAGGATTATTGAATGAATCAGATAATGAATTAGTTAGAAAAATAATAAAAGCTAATCTTATTTGGGTCCCATCTGATTATTTTTCACAATCAGAACATCTTAAAAGGGTATTTAGTAAGCCATTAACACCTGCTAAACTTTCCGATTATCTGAAAGATATTCTTTCAATTATTGCTTTAAATGATTTAAAAAATCCGGATGGTTCCTCAGATAACTCTGTTCAGGAAAATATAAGGAATGAGTTCATATACAGGGTGATATTATCAATAAACAGACTTGAAATCATTGTTAATAGTCGTGAAGTAAGTTTTACAACTGATACCTATATAAGAATACTTGACAGAATGTTAAGGATTCAATCTGTTCCCTTTTCAGGAGAACCATTATCTGGTATTCAGATCATGGGAATACTTGAAACCCGGGCCCTGGATTTTAAAAATCTGATCATATTATCTGTTAATGAAGGTATTTTACCTGCCGTTTCTTCAGGTTCATCTTTTATCCCTTTCAGCCTGCGTGAGGCATTTGGTCTGCCATCTGTCAATCATCAGGAGTCTATTTATGCGTACCATTTCTATCGTCTTCTTCAAAGAGCTGAAAATGTTACTTTTATATATAACTCAAACTCTGAAGGATTAAGAAGCGGCGAGATGAGCAGGTTTCTTATTCAGATGAAGTACCATGAGGTATTGAAACCCGAATTCCTGAATCTGAATTTTGAGATAAAAACACATAGTTCAGCAGGGGAAAAAATTGAAAGGAGAGAAGAGCATTCGAAACAACTGGCATCACTATTTCTGGACAGGAATAATGTCAGGACACTTTCTCCATCAGCAATAAATACATGGCTTAATTGCAGGATGAAGTTCTTTTATCGATATATTAACCATCTGAAAGAACCGGAAAATATCTCCACTGAAATTGACCCGGCTATGCTAGGTAATATTTTGCACGAAATAATGAAGAATCTTTACCACGATTACATAGAAAGGATTCTGACAGAAGATATGCTCTCTTCAATTATCCGGAACAAGCAGTTCCTGACAAAGATCATAAATGAGGCAGTCAATGAAAAGTATAAGGCCGGAAGGGATGATTTAGTAAGTGGAAACGAACTGATAGTCAGAGAAGTATTAATGAATTATCTGATCAGGATTCTCAATGCTGATAAAGCACTTGCACCTCTCACCATTCTCAATCTTGAGGATTCATTCAGCTTTGTTTTATCCTTTTTATCGAATGGATCTCTGATCGAAATTCTTAACGGAGGTAAGATTGACCGTATTGATTCTGTTAATGGAAGTATAAGGATTGTCGACTACAAAACCGGTTCCGTTTCTGAATCCGTTAAATCAATAGATGATTTGTTTCTCGACGACAGAAAGAAAGATGCTGACGGATGGCTTCAGACCTTGCTTTATTGTGAAGCATACTGTACGACAAATCCTGGCAGTTTTGTGAGGCCATCAGTATATAAAATTAAGAAATTGAGCGGAGCTTTATCTAATGATAAACTTAAATTGAAAAAAGCTGGCAGTACCGAATACGCAATAGATAATTACGAGGTAATCAGAGAAGAATTCCTCACCGGACTAAAAGTACTGACAGGTATCATTTTCAATGAAAATGAGCCGTTTGTAAAGACCACTGACGCCAGGGGAAAATGCTCCTACTGTCCTTACAAGACCTTATGTATGCGATAAGCTTGATCAAAAAATATTTAAATTATCTTTTTTTTCATAATTTGGCTTAACTTTTCAAATAAAGCACAAATGATTACGAGTTATTCAAATTACCATATTGAAATCAGAAATGTGAAATTCATTGCTGATGATGGCAGGAACTGTCCGAGAACTGCGATGGTTACATTTCATAATGAAGAAGGTGAAGAGGTTAACTCAGAATTATTTGGAGTAGTTGACATTAATACGGTTTACACTATGATCAAAGAAGGGAAGGATGTTATTCTTGATGATTATTACATCCAGGAATTCTCCCTCTCTACCTACAGGCGAATCAATGGGATTGAAAAGAAAGACCTGGTTCAGATAAAAGGTTTTTCTGCCAGGAATGCTTTTTTTGAAGCCAGGGGATGCACAGATTTCACTTATTCATCATTTTCGGCCGGAGATGTCAGTTTCGACGGGAGTCATTTTGCAAAGGGGAAGGTTCTTTTTAACGGTTCAGTCTTTAACAATGGAAATGTTATCCTGTCAAACACTTTATTCAGGGAAGGTAATGTTGAGTTCACAGGGTGTGTCTTTGGCGATGGTGATTTCATGTTCAAGAATGCCATTATCAAAGACGGAATTAAAGATTTTCAGGATATCCAGTTCGGAAACGGAGAGGTAAGTTTTGCAAATACCGAGTTTAACAGTGGTGAATTGCTTTTTATAAATACACGTTTTAACAGTGGCCGCTTTAATTTTAAAGTTGCAAGGATAACAGGCGGGAAAGTAGATTTTCACTATTCAGTATTTGGAGATTGTGAAATAATGTTCGAAAGAACTGAATTCGGCAATAGCAGAGTTGACTTCAGGACAGTTGACTTTGGGTCTGGCAGAATTAATTTTAACCGCTCACTCTTTGGGAACGGAGAGGTCAATTTTGAGGGTGCTTCCTGTAAAGCAGGAAAGATTCAGTTCAAAAAATCTGAGATGGGATTCGGTACTAAAAATTTCAGCCTGATGGAGATGGGTGATACAGATGTCAGTTTTGAGAAGACAGAATTTGGTGATGGTGATGTAAGCTTTTATGGATCAAAGTTTCATTCTATTTCTCTCAAATCGTGTCATCTCGATCATTATGTTGATCTTCGTCTGGCGAAGACCGGACTGCTTGATATCTCGGATACTATTGTCCGTGATATCATAGACCTGCAACCTTATGATTTTCCCGTTGAAATTAATACCCTGGATATGTCAGGTATGAGACTGGTTGGAAAGTTGTATATAGATTGGAGACATAACAAATGCAAAGATTCGATATTAAATCAGGAAGGAACTACTTTAAGACAAAAAGCTGAACAATTTAGAATTCTGAAAGAAAATTTCAGTGGAACCGGGAAATACGAGGATGAAGATGAAGCTTATATTATGTTCAAACGGTTTGAAGCAAAGTCATGGCTTAATGAGCAGCAGGAAAAAGGGGGGATAGCAAAAATACTGAGTCATATTCCTAACGGTTTTCAATGGCTGGTTTTTGACAAGATCGGACTCTATGCGACTTCTCCGGGGCGGGTCCTTTTAAGTGTCGTTATATTCTGGTTTTGCTTTGGCTCTCTCTATTTTTTTATTCAGATCGCCGGTTGGGGTAAAACGGTATCTGCAGTCGGTAACCCTGACCAGTTATCAATTTTTCTCCAGTCGTTTTATCATAGTGCTATTACCTTCTTCACTATAGGCTATGGTGATGTATATCCGATTGGTTTGAGCAGAGTAATCTCGGGATTAGAGGGATTTATGGGGGTATTTATGATGTCTTACTTTACAGTTGCCTTTGTCCGTAAAGTGCTCAGATAAAATTATTTCTCAGTTTCGCGCTGCAGTGAAGCCATTTTTATAGCTGTAACAGCCGCTTCATCTCCTTTATTTCCAAGCTTTCCTCCGGCTCTGTCAATTGCCTGTTGCTGTGTATTTGTCGTCAGTACACCAAAAATAAAAGGTATATTATATTCGAGATTAAGCTGGGTTATTCCTTGCGTAACTCCCTGACAGATATATGTGAAATGAGGAGTTTCACCCTGAATAACACATCCAAGGCAGATAACAGCATCAAGGTCATCATACTCCGCAAGGAACTGAGCTCCTAGCGTGAGTTCAAAACTTCCGGGAACATGCTTTACTATAATATTTTTATCAGTTGCCCCGTGTTTATTAAGGGTTTTAATAGCCCCGTCCAGCAATGCCCATGTTACCTCCCTGTTCCAATCCGAAACTACAATACCAAATCGAAAATCACTGGCGTTCGGAACACTCTCAGGATCATAGTTTGATAAATTTGAAGTACCCATTAGTATGTTTTGTATAATTAAAAACGCATCTGTCTCAGAAAGAAATGAGCCGGATGCTTAATCTTAGCACTGCAATGCGGTTCTATAAATACTACTTGATAAGAATTTTTACTCTTGCAATATATTTTTCGATTGTTGTACCTTCAGTGCTTTCCGGATACTGATTCTCAATTCTTTCGTATAGTTTTAAAGCTTCGGTATATTTTCCCGATAACTCATATATCTCACCGGCTTTCATAAGAAATAATGGTGTATTAAAGGAATTATTGGCAAAATCTGCCGCTTCAATATACTTTGAAACACCCTTCTCAAGATTACCCAACTCTACATATGCGTCACCGGTTGCACCGATCGCCAATGATCCGATAACTTTATCTTTCTTTGAATACTTATTGAGAAAATCGATTGCTTCCTGATAATTACCCAGATGAAGATAGCATATACCGGCTCCATACCTTGCAAGATTGCCCGAATTGGTAAATTTATAATCTTTAGCAATATCAAGAAATCCAAGATAGTTCCCATCCCCGTTCAAGGCAAGTTTTAAAGAATCAATTTCCAGATACTTTTCTGCCTGGTACATCTGCGACTGCGCTTCAGTGTTTCTTTTATTAAGATAGAGTTTGCCAAGCCAGACCATTCCCACCAATAAAACTATTACACCTAATCCGATCAATAAAGGTTTATAATTCTCTTCAAGATAATGCTCTGTTCTGGTTAATGTCTCCTCAACGCTTGAGATGGTCGTAGGATTTTCATCCTTTTTGTTTTTAGCCATACTGGTATTTAATATTAAACTTCAGAATTTTACAACCGCAAAAGTAATTTTTTTCAGCAAATTATAAAACATTTAATTTAATGAATATACTAATGGAGATAAAATATTTATTATCAGTTTGATTATCAGTATGTAAGAACTTATACAGAGTTTCCCGGAGGTTTCATAGAGTTACACAGAGATGGACATTTTTGTTTAATTTTTGCATTTTACAATTTAAGCTTAACATTTCTTTGTGTTTTTCTCCGTGAAACTCTGTGCTTCTCTGTGTATCTCTGTGACAGTTCTTAATATTCTTGTTACTTTTGTCTTTTTACTTTTAACTTTTGTTTTTCTTGCCATATGTATCTGAAAAAACTTGCCCTGACCAATTTTAAAAATTATGAGCTTAATGAGCTTGAGTTTTCTCCAAAGATAAACTGTTTTGTAGGCAATAATGGAGTTGGTAAGACTAATATTCTGGATGCTATTCATTACCTGTCACTTACCAAAAGTTTTTTTAATAATATTGATAGCATCAGCATCAGACATGGAGAAGACTACTTTATCATACAGGGAATATTTGTAAGAGATGGGGAAGAAGATCAGATTTATTGCGCCTTTCAGAAGCAAAAACAAAAACTATTAAAAAGGAATGGGAAAGAGTATCAGAAACTTTCTGACCATGTCGGCAGGTACCCGGTTGTTATGATTTCTCCGGCAGATAGCGCCTTAATCACCGAGGGTAGCGAAGACCGCAGAAGGTTTATGAATAAAATAGTAAGCCAGTATAATGCTGAATATCTGGATTCTGCACTCAGTTATAGTAAGGCACTTCAGCAAAGAAACAAGTTGCTTAAAGATTTTAAGTCATCCGGTAAATTTGACGAAGATGTCCTCTCAATTTGGGATGCCCAGCTGGTGAAGTACGGAACTTATGTTCACGGAGAAAGAAAGGCCCTGGTTAATGAACTTATCCCAGTTTTTCAGGAATATTATTCACTGATATCCTCCGGAAAGGAATCAGTTAAACTCAAATACAGATCACATCTTTCCGAAGGCAGTTTTACTGATGCCCTTCTGAACTCCATAAACAAGGACAGGTTTTTAGAGTATACAACAGTCGGAATTCATAAAGATGACTTGCTTCTGGAGATGAATGATTTTTCAGTTAAATCCCTGGGTTCACAGGGACAACAGAAATCTTATCTGGTAGCTCTTAAACTTGCTAAATTCGATTATATTAAAAGAAAGGCAGGCTTTTCGCCGATATTACTGCTTGATGACATATTCGACAAATTTGATGCCGAACGTGTTGAACAAATTATAAGACTTGTAGGTAATCATCGGTTTGGACAGATCTTTATTACTGATACTCACCAAAACCGTCTGCAGGATATTTTATCTTCCCATAAGACTGACTATAAACTTTTCAAAATTGCGGGAAATGGGATCGAGGAAGTAGCACAGAATGCAACAATAAATCAATGAGACGAAGTAAAACAATTTCACTTGCTGAAGCAGTGAATGATTACATTAAGGAGATGAACCTCGGTCCAAAACTAACCGAGATTACTATCATCAACTCGTGGGAAGAAATTGTTGGGAAAGCAATTAGCTCCAGGACCAAAAAAATCTTTATAAAGGACCACACCTTGTATGTCCACCTGAATTCATCGGTTGTAAGAAATGAATTACTGATGCTCAGAGAAGCTCTTAGAGAGAAGCTAAATGAAAAAGCTGGAAGCGAAGTTATCAAGGATATTGTTTTGCGTTAAGGCTGACCTAAATTTCTTCCAGCCAACCAGACACACTGACAATCAGATAATTTTATAATCTTTTCCTTTTATCGTGATAGATTTCGTCATGTTTTTATGTGAAGTGAAATGAAATTCATTTCCCACGGCAGATAAAAGAACTTTTTTGTTTTCAATGTTTATCGAAACAGTTGAAGATTTGTCATCATGCAGAATAAAGTCAGCGAGTAAAAAAGCTTTTTCTATTCCGTCACCACGCCTGAAGTTCCATACTTCATCAGGCAATGCCAGTCTTTTACCATCATAGATTGATTCATCAGGCAACTCATTAAGGATAGAATAAACTTCAGAACTATTCTTTCCGTCCAGGACAGTTAGGGAGACCGGATTTCTTTCAATAGCAGCTTTAATAAAAGGACGCCAGTCTATTTCATCCATCTGCCTGTATACATATAGCGCAAGAATTGCTGCTTCTGACTTTTTCTGATTTTTGGCTATCAGATTCATAATCTCTTCACGGCTGTCTTTAATTGTAATATTAAGCCTGTTACCAACTATATAGTTCTTTTTAGTATCAGGGATTTTTGGATCGATGAAAACGAAGTCAGCCAATTCCTTAAACATATCCTGAATTATCTTTTCATACCCTTGACCTGCTATTCTAATTAATTCATTTTCAATGTCATTCAGGCTCCTTTCCTTGCGTTTATCCAGAAACTCCTCAATAGAATTCAACATTATCTTTCCTTGCAGAGGACTAAGATGAAAGTCGTCTCCTTCAATTTCTTTTACAAGGGCACCGCGCGTTTCAGGCGAAACATTGAATTTGCTTGAATGTTCATATTCAAACATCTTTTCAAGCGATATATATCTTATTGTACCTGAACACTCGCACCGGTATTGAAAAAGAGTTTTGAATTTTGATTTAAAACGAAGAAAATTAATGAAAATAAGACTGGTTAATTCAGTAAACAGAAATTCCCTGAGCTTCAGTGAAAAATGAGCATAAGCATCCTTGTCTATTGTAGCATCAGTGTATAAGGTATGAGTAAAACCTGTAATATGGGAAACAATGGTAACCTTTTCATTCTCCATAGCCCTTCTTGCTTTTTCAGAAAGAGAGGTCCCATTATACCACATATTCTTCGTTACAATCCGGCGGTTATTGGTTATCAATCCATCTTTTTCAATAATAAAATCCTGTGAGTGAAGCGGAGTGGCTATTAGAAAAATCTTCTCAAGTGGTATTCTTCCAACCACGAACATAGCAGCAGCGTAAAGAGCTGATAGCGAGACACATTCACCAGCTCCTGATTTGAAATTATCTTTATACCTGAAAGCCCCCATTGCTTCTATTGTCTCCGTCTTCCAGTACGGGATTATATCAGAATCATATTTATCGAGACCAAAGTGCTTTCTTATATCAATATCGAAATAATATTTGTCCCCTTCATAACCAAACAGGGCGTTAGACTGTTTTAGCATATCCATATTGAAAAAATCGCTAAATCTGGCAATTTCAGCAGTTTTGGTAGTAAGACCCCATGTAGAAAGATCAAGATTGAATACATAGTTCTGAATGATATACTGTTTAATTCTGTTGGCTTTCATGGTGAAGCCTTTTTTTTCGATATCCTTAAACCAGGGATCATCTCTCCATCTCCATAATTCAGGTGACATAATATTTGCAAGAACAAGAGGATAAAACAGATCGGGGAAAATAAATATCTCCATATCTGAAAGTGTAAAGGCTGACGAATACTTTTCCAGTATCTTTTTATCCGAAAAGTTTTTTGTGAAAGGTGAATCCATATGATGATTTAATATTCTACAAATCTAATAACACAAAACGGGAAATAAAGTTTCGGAATGGTAAAAAAGAAGGGAATGGGAGGCAGATCTTCTTTAGTAAAACCTCTCTATCCCCGAAAAGAAAAAATTTGCTTCCCTGATTGCATTTTCTACACTATCTGATCCATGAACCGCATTCATTTGAACAGATACAGCAAAAGTTCTCCTGATGGTTCCGGGTTCAGCTTTGGCAGGATCTGTGGCTCCAATTAGCTTTCTGAATTGATCAACAGCATTATCATGTCTTAAAATCATCACAACTACAGGTCCTGATGTCATAAACTCCACCAAACCATCAAAGAACGGTTTGCCTTTATGGACGGAATAAAATGATTCAGCTTGCGGAAGAGTCATTTTAACCATGCGCATCGCAGCAATTTCAAATCCACCTTCATTTATCATTGCCAGAATTGGTCCGGTTTTGCCTGTTCTGACTGCATTTGGCTTAATAATCGAAAAAGTAAAATCACTGTACATATTAAGATTTTTTGATATACAACTATAGAATTGGTCTTCAGGAATATTCTTTATCTTTAACCACTTGAAAAAAAACTGGTAATAGTGTTAGATTTATCCAAATATACAAAAGAATTATCAAAACATTTCTCAGCATCAGAGAATATATTATTAATAAGCCATATCAATCCGGATGGTGATTCAGTTGGAGCCCAATTAGCTCTATATCATTATTTTAAGGCTATCGGTAAAAACGTTGACATGATGGCTCCAAACAATCTTCAGGAATTTTTAAAGTGGATGGATGGAGCTGGTCAGATAAATATTTTTACTAAAGACAGGAAGAAATGCAAAACGCTGATTGAAGGTGCTGATCTGATTGTTATGCTGGATTTTAACCAAACCGGCAGATTAGGTGAAGCAGAAAAATCAGTAATTGCATCAGAAGCCAGAAAGGTGGTTATTGATCACCACCTTGATCCTGAAAATGTTGCTGATTTGATAATATCCGATCCTTCAAAATGTTCAACTTCAGAACTTGTTCATGAACTTATCTGTGATATAAACGGAGGAAAATTCATTAACAGGTCATATGCTGAAGCTCTATACGTGGGCATCATTACCGATACAGGTAATTTTGAGCATGGAGCATATTCCTCCAGAACATTCAGAATTGTTGCGGATCTTCTTGATTCAGGTATTATTAAAGAGCAGATAATAAACCTGATCTACAATAATTTTTCTGCTGACCGGTTAAGATTACAGGGCTTTGCTCTTAACAAACGGATGGTGGTTATCCCTGAATTTAAAACTTCTTACATATATCTGTCAAAAAGTGATTTGAAAGAATATAATCATGTGAAAGGTGATACAGAAGGATTTGTAAACATGCCATTATCAATTAAGGGTATTAATTTTTCGGTTCTGTTTATTGAAAAGGATAATTTTATAAAGTTATCCTTCAGATCAAAAGGACATTTCCCTTCAAATGAATTTGCCTCACAATATTTTTCCGGTGGAGGGCATTTGAACGCTGCCGGTGGTGAATATACCGATACTCTGGAAAATACCATTGCTTATTTCCTTAAAGTTCTTAAAGAGAATGTCTGGAGATTTGAAGAAAAGGGTTAACAGTATGAGGATCAAAAATCTGGTATCCATAGTGCTATTATATACACTTTTGTCATGCAAGGACAATCAGGTGAAAAGCAGTATGGATTCTAAACCGGGGAAGCATGAAATGGCTGATCTTAACAGGTATTTAGTACAGAAAGACAGAGAGAGAATTAAAAACTATATTGAGCGGAAAGGTCTCAGGATGAATGAATCTCCAACAGGACTCTGGTATCAGATTACTAAAGATGGAACTGGTAAGTTATTCATCGATAATGATAACGTTGTTTTGGATTATGAGTGTTCCCTTCTTGATGGTACTAAATGCTATTCATCTAAAAATCTGGGTCCTAAGGAACTAATGCTGGGTAAAAGTGAAATGGAAGCAGGGCTTAATGAGGGTCTCCGGATGCTAAGACCAGGAGCCGAAGCAATCTTCATTATCCCCCCCTTTCTTGCATATGGATTGATCGGAGACAAAAAAATGATCCCTCCCAGAGCTGTAATTGTCTATAATGTTAATATCTTCGTGGCCAAATAATATTTGGCATTGACTTTACGTTTAATGTCCAGTGAAATTATTTAAAATTAAATCTATGATTAAAAAGTATTATCAGTCAGTTCTTCTGTTTTTGGCAGTTTCTTTAATGATTACTCTCGGATCATGCGATCCGACTAAAAAATATGAAAAGGAAGAAAAAGACTCAATTCAGAATTATCTTATTCAAAACGGTAACCTGAATTTTGAATTGAAATCCAGTGGTTTGTATTACTTGGAAGTACTCACAGGAACAGGTCTCACACCAGTCATTCACGACTCTGCTTGGGTAAAATATACTGGAATGTTGCTTGACGGAACCGTATTTGAGACTAATGTCGGGAAAGCCGATACGGCTAAATATAGGGTGGGCGAGGGAGAAGCCATATCCGGATTTGATGAAGGGGTCACTTATATGAAAGTAGGAGGGAAGGCTACATTCCTTGTACCATCGAAACTAGCATGGGGGACAACAGGTTCTGCTATTCTCCCCGGGTATACTCCTGTGATATTTGATGTTGAACTTGTTCGTGTTAAGCCAGAATCCGGAAAATAGAATCACTGCATAACAAAAACCACAAGCTTGTCATTTAACGAAGGCAAATCTCTTTTCCATTCCGAGATTTTCATTGTCCTTATCGATTCTGATGGCAGTGTGATGTCAGCTGCAATACAGAGCATTGTATCATTATGACAGGTCGTTACTATCGATTCCATCATCTTCTGATTACGGTATGGGGTTTCCATAAAGATCTGTGCAAACCCTTCCCCTGCCTTTCTCTCAAGTTCCCTGAGTTTTACGGATCGTTCAACAGGCTTTACCGGGAGATATCCATTAAAAGTAAAATTTTGACCGTTGAGTCCGGAAGAGATAAGAGCAAGAAGTATGGATGAGGGTCCGGACAATGGGGTAACTGTAATCTTTTTCTTATGTGCCAATGCGATTATCCTCGCACCCGGATCTGCGATGCCAGGAAGGCCAGCTTCACTTAAAAGACCGGTATCTGATCCTTTCAAAACAGGGTCAAGATAATGTACAATATCAGATTCATCGGTGTGCTCATTCAATTCAAAGAATACAGTATCATTTATCGGAAACTCTTTGTCGATGAGACGCAGAAACCTTCTTGCACTTCTTATATCTTCGACTATAAAGTATCTTAATAGTCTGGTAAGACTGATTACTTTTTCAGGGATCACTTTAAGAAAATCATCTCCTCCCAAAGTCACCGGTATGAGGTAAATTCTGCCGTTCACATTTAAAACTTTATTCACTCAAATATAATAAATAAACTGGTTGAGACCGGAATTACGAAAAATGCAAAACCTGTTGTCTATTACTGATTTTTAATATAGGTTTGTCAGCAAATATTCATAAGGTGAAAATAACATTCCTTGGTACAGGCACATCGCAGGGAGTCCCTGTAATAGCTTGTGATTGTAATACCTGCCTTTCTGCTGATCTGCACGATAAGAGACTCAGGACTTCTCTTCTTCTGGAAACCAACGATACAACCCTGGTTTTTGATGCAGGACCCGATTTCCGCCAGCAGATGCTCAGGGAACATGTAATAAAACTCGATGCAATTATTCTGACACATGAGCATAAAGATCATATTGCCGGTATGGATGATGTAAGGGCTTTCAACTATAAAAGCCAGGATGCCATTGACATATATTCTGAGGATAGGGTGCAAAAGGTGATTAAAAAGGAGTATTCCTATGTGTTTTCAGAATATCAATATCCGGGTATACCTAAAATGAGACTTAATTCCATTCCTGAACATGCCTTCAATGTTAAAAAGATACAGATTATCCCTATAAGAGTATTCCATTATCGTCTGCCTGTTTACGGCTTCAGAGTTGGGAATTTTGCATATATTACTGATGCTAACTATATTCCTGAAGAGAGTAAAGAGAAACTGTTTGGTGTGAAATACCTGGTTGTAAATGCTCTCAGAAAAGAAAAACATATTTCTCACTTTAGTTTAAGAGAAGCTATTGATATTGTAAGAGAAATATCACCTAAAAAAGCTTTTATTACACATATCAGTCATCAGATGGGCTTACATGCCGAAGTTTCAAAAGAGTTGCCTTCTGAGATCATGCTTGCATACGATGGATTATGTTTAACGTGCGATGAATAAAAAGATCAATGATCTGCTTTCTTTTTATAAGTTTTGGTCAGTTTTTTCTGATAATCTTTTGAAAAGTAGTACTTGTTTCTCCCAAGCTGTGAGGCATTGACCTGAGTACTCTTCTTCCTTTTTTCGTAATAGGGATTCTTTTTTGCCGGAGCACAGGAGATAAAAATCGCAATCAGACAAAGAATAAAAATATATTTTAATATTTTGTTTGCGTTAGACATTACCACATCTACTTTTGATTCACCCTAAATATACAACTAATTTATCTAATAGAAAAAAATTGGTCTGTTCATCTGTTTTGGATTTTTTTGTACCAAAATCCAGATAATATTTTTTAAACGCTTTGTATGTTTTATATTGCATATGAGAATTTTACTCTTTTACGAATTAATACTGAAAAGGTTACCGATTATTGATATTTGAATCAGTAAAAATTGCAGTATAAAATAGTCTATAAATGAAGAATATTGGAAAATCAGTCTGGTTATTGAATCTCGCTTTATTATTTCTGCCATTTTCAGGTTATTCCCAGGTACTATATATATGATGTTGGAATTGAAAAAGACTCAGGATTGAATTCAGACAGGGTCTTTCTGTTAGATAGCAGCTCAATTATTCTGCCAGGGAGGAAACCTCTTTATAGCTTTCTCCTGAATACTAAACCGTATAATTCAGGGGAAGTTAGTGCTGTCAAAATCAATGATCTGTATTCTCAGACTTTCAAAAATAATCTTTGGGTGACCTATAAAACATCAGACCATTCCAGGTTTGGATGGAGAGGAGAATTGACCTTTGAAAATAAAAGTAATGATACAGTTTCAATAAGTAATGTTGTACCGTTTGGACAAGATAGCAGTTCAGTTTATATAACCGGACAAGGTCCTTCGGATCTGGCACGTGCCTGGCTATTCCGTCCTGGTTTCCGGCCTGTTAGAGTTATCCTGCCTGACAACGCCTGGGAATTGGGATATTCTTCATTTTTTGCCGGGAAGGGTTACTCCGTCTGCTCTGTCGCCCGGCGTTTTAAAATTGAAGGAGGACAGAAACAGAGATATGAAACAGTTCTTCCGCCAAAAGCAAAAGTCACCTATTCATTATATGCTGAAGTTTTTAAAGGAGAATGGCAAAACGGACTTCGTAAAATGTTTAGGGACAGGTATTTGTTCGATCTTGATAATTTTGACAACTCCTTGTTCAGGAGAGCAGATCTGGCTTGGATAAAGGAGAGTTACCTGATAGTCCTTCAGATGGCCTGGGACAGAGAATTCTATGACAGATTCACCGGAAAATATACATATGCAGAGGTAATAAAAAAGGGTATAGAGCTTTTTGGAAACATTGATGTATTTGGAATCTGGCCTACATGGCCGCGGCTTGGACTTGACCAGCGTAACCAGTGGGACTTATACAGAGATTTACCGGGAGGAACCGCACAGCTCAAAAATTTTGTGAGGCTATCGCGACAGGCCGGTAGCCGGTTTTTTATCGCTTATAACCCATGGGACAACAGCACACGGAAAGAGGATCATTACAAGGGAATGGCTCAGCTGATAAATGAAACGGAGGCTGACGTAGTTTTCCTCGATACCAGGGGAAGTTCAAGTTTTGAACTTCAGGCTGCTGCAGACAGTGTAAGAAAAGGAGTAGTCATGTACTCCGAAGGAATGCCAATTCCAAAAGACATGCCCGGGATCATTTCAGGACGTGTTCATAATGCAATCTTCCTTAGTCCGGAACTGAATCTTAATAAGTTAATAAAACCTGATTTTTCTATTTTCAGGGTTTGTGATGTTGGGGAAGATATTATTCACAGGGAAATCGCAATAGCCTTTTTTAATGGTTACGGTACAGAGTTGAATATGTTCCGACCTGGTGGAAGAGATGAAAACTACAGAAATGATCTCAACTATTTAGCACACACCACATTCATACTGAGACAAAATAATGATGCTTTTCTTGATAATGACTGGACACCACTGATTGAAACAACACTTGATAAAGTTTTTGTCAATCGCTGGAACTCGGGTGAAAAAACTATTTATACAATTCTTAACATGAGATCTGAAGGTGCTAACGGAAGATTGTTTGAAGTAGATTCAATTGCGGGAAAACATTTCATTTCTTTATGGAACCACGAAAACCTGTTACCTGTTATCTTCAAAGGAAAAGCTTTTCTGTCAGTAAATGCCCCCGGCTGGCAATCGTCATTTTCAGGTACCAGGAAGGAGGGATCCGTAGATTGCGTTGCAGAATTGCCGGATCTGATTAAATCGAAGTTGATCGGCGATTCAATAAAACTCTCAGGCAATGGAAGACAAAGATTATTAATCTGGAAGGGCGACCCTTCATATCAGACTTCATATAAAGAGTTCAGAATATTAAATGACACAACAATCAGTGTAAAAGATATTTTTGGTTTTTATGAAGGTAAAATTGTTTTACAACTTATTGAAAATAAACGGTTAAAAGATGAGAATATATTAAGACTTAAAGGAGGAAAACCATGGATTATCAGTAAACTAAACCGCACAATAAAATCGATAAATATACTATCTGACATGGTTCTGGTATCCGGCACACTCTTTTCATTTAATGTATCTGCTACTGATGACTTTATACCTTATCCTGAGGTAAGTGACAAAGCTGTAAAGGTTGACAGTTTCCTCATCGACAGGTATCCTGTTACAAATGCACAGTATGCTGAATTTCTGATCAATTCGGGTTACCGGCCTGCAGATACTTCAAGGTATTTAAGACATTGGGAATCGGGAGCGTTTAAACAGGGTCAGGAAAAGTATCCTGTTGTATATGTAAGTCATGAAGATATGCTTGCCTATGCAAAATGGGCACAAAAGCGATTGCCTACTGAAGCCGAATGGCAACTTTCAGCCCAGGGACAGGATAGGCGCAAATGGCCCTGGGGTGACGAATTTCATGGTACCAGCTGTAATAATTCGTTTGACAGGCCTTCTCCGGTTGATGCATTTCCGAAAGGTCAAAGTCCTTTTGGGGTATTTGATCTGGTAGGGAATGTCTGGCAGATGACAAGTGATATATATTTTAACGGAACAAATTATTTAGGTGTAATTCGGGGAGGAAGCTATTATAAACCTGAATCAAGCTGGTGGTATATACAGGGTGGGCCCCAGCCTCTTGACAAAACGCAGATATTATTGATGGTTTCACCTGGTTTCGATAGAAGTCCGACTGTTGGTTTCAGATGTGCTAAGGATATTGATAGCAAGAACTTCAGAAATAAGCACTGAAAATTAATTACTTATAGTTTCCCCTCCTTCAAAAGGAGGAGAAAATATATACTAATTATTCTATTCTCCTTGCTCCGTCGCTGATCTCTGGTTGATAGAAATCTGGAACAAGGCCCGTTTTTTTCTGATAAACTTCAGAGAGGCCGATCATAAATTTTGCAGAGGCAGCTTTTTTAACAATACTTATAGTACATCCGCCAAAACCGGCACCTGTCATGCGCGTACCTATAACACCAGGTAGCTTTCTTCCTTCATAGACAAGTGTATCGAGTTCCATACCGGTAACTTCATAATCATCTTTAAGAGAATCGTGAGATTGGTTCATAAGTTCTCCGAAACGTACTATATTATTAGCTTTTAATACTTTTACGGCTTCCACAACTCTTCCATTCTCACTGATTACATGCTTTGCCCTTTTGCGTACTACCGGATCTTTAATATATTTTTCAAGAATATTTATTTCTCCGATATTAAGCTCACTTAAATTACGGATTGGTTTATATGCCTGAAGTAATTTAACAGCTTTATCGCATTCGCCTCTGCGTTCATTATATTTAGAGTCGGTCAGCCCTCTTCTTTTATTAGTATTCGTAATAATCAGAGAACAATCAGTAAGGATGATTGGAACGTTTTCATAAAATAGAGTATCGCAGTTCAGGAAAATTGCATGGTCTTTTTTTCCAAAACCGACAGCAAACTGATCCATTATTCCACAGTTCATTCCAACGAACACATTTTCAGCTCTCTGACTCATTTTTACCAGATCAAGAGTTTCAAAACCAGCATTAAAGAATTGGTTCAGGGCAACTGCAGTTACCATCTCTATAGAAGCTGAAGAGGAGAGACCTGCTCCATTTGGAACGTCTCCGTAATATAGAAATTCAAGTCCCGATAGTTCAATCCCCCTTTTAATGAACTCGTTTATTACTCCAAGGGGATAGTTTATCCATCGCTTGCCTGTATTTAAGAATAAGCCTTTGAGCTCGGCTTCCGAATCATCATTGAAATTGATTGTGCTGAATTTCAGGATCTTACTTTTAGTCTTTCGGATTAAAAGATATGTTCCATAGTTTAAGGCACATGGGAAAACAAATCCACCGTTATAATCAGTATGTTCACCAATCAGATTAACTCTTCCCGGTGAGAAAAATAGAACCGGTTTAGAGCTCTTATTCCCATATTTTTCATAAAATTTTTCAGCAAAATTTTCGGTATCCATCATTAGACTTTTAGTTTTTTCTCAATTTCGTTTATCTGGTTTCTGAAATGTTTGTCAGTGTCTATCAGATTATTTACAGTCTTACATGCATGCAGTACGGTCGCATGGTCCTTTCCTCCGATATGCGATCCAATACTTGCAAGGGATGCTTTTGTAAGGCTTTTTGAGAAATACATCGATACCTGCCTTGCCTGCACAATCTCTCTTTTCCTTGTCTTTCCCTGAATAAGATCAATTGGGATCTTATAATAATCACATACAATCTTCTGTATATATTCAATAGTTATTTCACGTTTCGCTGTACTTATAAGTTTTTCAACCATTTGCCTTGCAAGATCGAGAGTAATCTCTTTCCTGTTAAGTGTTGATTGGGCATAAAGTGATATTAATACTGCTTCCAGTTCCCTTATATTATTGGAAATATTTACGGCCAGAAATTCAAATATCTCTTCAGGTAACTCTATTCCATCGTTATATGCTTTCTTCTTCAGAATAGCCAACCTTGTCTCATAGTCAGGTCTTTGAAGATCAGCCTGAAGTCCCCATTTAAACCTTGAAAGGAGTCTCTGTTCCATTCCCTGAAGCTCAACCGGAGGCCTGTCGCATGTCAGAATCAGCTGTTTGCCAGACTGGTGAAGGTGGTTGAAGATATGGAAGAAGGTATCCTGTGTTTTTTCTTTACCGGCAAATTCATGTACATCATCGAGTATAAGTACATCAATCATCTGATAGAAATGAAGAAAATCGTTTTTGTTATTGTTCCTTACAGACTCAACGAACTGCGTCTGGAATTTATTAGCGTTAACATAAAGGACAGTCTTGTCAGGATGTTTCTCTTTTACCAGAATACCAATTGCCTGTCCAAGATGTGTCTTGCCTAGTCCGGAATCTCCGTATATCATCAAAGGATTAAATGCAGTTCCACCTGGATTATTACCTACAGCTATACCTGCCGACCTGGCCAACCTGTTGCATTCACCTTCTACATAATTGCTGAAGTTATAATCGGGATTCAGTTTAGGATCAAAATGTACTTTTTTTATACCGGGTATGACGAATGGATTTTTTATTGAGGGCTGGGTAACATCGAATGGAACCTGGACCGGCTTGTTATTAAGATCAGTCTTATTTCTTGACGGATATCTTACAGTATAGGGTTTACCATCGGAGTAATTGGAATTCTCCATAACGACATTGTATTCAAGCTTGGCATCAGTTCCGATCTCACGTCTGAGGGTTTTCCTTAATATATCAATATACTGCTCTTCAAGATACTCATAGAAAAATGGGCTTGGCACCTGAATGGTCAGAACATTGTTTTCAAGTTTTAAAGGTATTATAGGTTCAAACCAGGTCTTGAAACTTATGGATGGAATTATGTCTCTTATTATTTGAAGACAATTATTCCAAACGTCATTATGTGACTTATTCATGTAAAATTGTTTTTTTAAAAATTTCAAGGTTTGAATCAAGCCGATTCATGTAGCAATATTTGTAAAAAAATAACTAATAAAAAAAATTTTTTTTGCTTGACTTTCTCAAAAAAAGTATATGTTTTTAACCATCAGCAACTTATAGTTGAAATTTTTTTTATTTTATTTAAAATACTTATTATCAGTAATTTATAATCATTAATTTTAGTTTGTCTGTGTAATACAAATCATTATGAATCCTTACTCAAAATTGAACATAACCTGAATAAAATGGGGACTATTTTGTCATGTATTCAGTTTGTTTTTTTAAGATCAAGATAATCTGATTTTTATAATAATATTATTTAGATGGCGTATTTTTTTTACCAAAGACTGAAAAATGCACATATCTTTTTGGATTGGACTTCATATCCTTTAAAAGTGCATTTAAACTCTCAAGACTATTTGTAAGATTGGAATAAAGAGTATCATTCGTCAGGAATTGACCTGCACTTCCTTTTCCTTTGTTAAGATTATCCATCAATAAGGCAGATTTTTCGAGACTTGCCTTAAGATTGGATACTGAAGAATATATGTCAGCTGCTGCAAGTGTATCAGTAATTGCTTCAAGATTGCCGAATGTCTTGTTCATCTTTCCTGAATTATCTGACAGCATCTGAGTGAACTTTTTGATATTATCAAGGGTGGCGATAAGCTCCTTTTCTTTTGATCCTATAACTTTGTCGAGGCTTGCAGTTGTACTGTTCAGATGCGCAAGTGTTCCGCTAAAGTTCTTCTTAAACTCAGGATTCATTACTTCATCCACTGAACTAATTACAGAATCGAGGACAACGATGAGATTGGATATTTTTTCCTTTACCGGTAATATTTCCGTATCAATTTTATCCATCAGCGACTCAGCCAGTCTGCCAGGAATAGTATCACCTTCAGAATATGTACCGGGGCCGGCCCCGTAAACAAACTGAACTTTCATTCCTCCCAGGAGAGAGACAGGTACTATTTCTGCAACAGTATTTTTCGGAAGTTTAAAATTCTTATTAACAGAGAACTCAACCAAAAGCCGTCCGCTTTTTGGGTCAATAAAACCTATAGATCTGACAACCCCCACTTTATATCCGTTAATTTCAACAGGACTGGATTCTGCCAGTCCGCCAACCTTATCATAAACAGTATAATAAATTGCCGTGCTTTTTAAAAAATCTTTTCCTTTAAGAAAATTGAAGAGCCAGACAAAAATCACGATAGTCAGTAATGCAGTTGCTCCGACTTTAACTTCATTCGAAATCTTTTTCATCTAATAATCATTTTGTTTTTTAGTTCCAACGCCTGTTGTAAAGGTAATATTTTGTTGTCTTTAACTGCTATTACAAAAGCATCAGGATATGCTCCTTTAATTTTCTTTCTGTACTGAGCCGCATCTGAATAATCTTTAAAACTTCCTGCAGCATATTTGAAACGATCCTGTGCATTTATTTCGGTAATATCCTTTAATCCCTTGAAATTTTCAGGTTTAATTTCAGTTTTTGTTGTAGTTGTTGTAATCTGTACCATGAATACTACTTCGTTGGAGCGGGAAACAGGGGCTCCTGTGGTATCGGTTTCCTGATCCGGACTCTGATTCTGCTCATAGGAAATACCACTCTTACTGTCAATACTGTTAAGATAGTCTCTGCAAGCCCTGAATATGGAAGATGCAAGATAATCCTGCCCTTCTTTGGAGTTTAAGAACTTCTCTTCAGCAGGATTGGAAATAAATCCTGTTTCAACCAGTACAGCTGGCATTTTAGTATTATACAAAACCCAGAATCCTGACTGCTTTACGTCCCGGTCATTTCTATTAACCCGTTCTCTGAATTGTGTTTGAATTCTTGAAGCCAGATCGGTACTCTGTTCCTGAAAAACTTTTTGTGTTGTTGAGAACATAATATATGATTCTGACGATTTAGGATCAAATCCTTCATATTTAGTGGAATAATCCTTTTCAAGATAGATAACCTCGTTCTCTTTCATAGCCACTTCAAGGTTCTGCTGGTCCTTTGCCGTACCCATTATATAAGTCTCTGTGCCCTTGATATTCTTCGACTGAGCCCAGTTGGCATGAATAGATATGAAAAGATCGGCATTAGCCTTATTTGCAATCTTGGGTCTGTCTCTCAGGTCCACTGTTGAATCGTCTTTCCTGGTATAAATCACAGTGACATTCCTGATATTTTGTTGAAAATATTCACCTGCCTTAAGGGCAATTGCCAGGGTAACGTCCTTTTCGTGGCTGATTAACCCTGAAGCCCCGGGGTCTCTTCCTCCATGCCCGGCATCAATCACGATCACCCATTTTTTTTCATCCTTAATTACCCGTGAGAAGGATGAAATAGCTGGTGTGGCAATAAAAAGGAAAAACAAAATAACTTTACATATATTAATGGTATGATGTTTGCCGTTTTTAATTCCTGTACTCATTTTTAGTTGATCTTTTTTAATTAGTTTTGCGCAGGTATCCCGGTATTACACAAAAACTATACAAAAATAGTATTTAAGTTGTATTTTTTTAAAGAAAAGCGGTTAGTTATATTGTTCCTCGTGATGGTCCATTCTTTTTCGTTGTTATCCCAGGTAGGTAATACAGTTACGGATACATTGCTGATCAGACAGGATTCATCCGGAATTGATACCATTTCAAAAAAGTTGCAACGACCTACGACGAATGCGATCAAATCAAAGATTACTTATACGGCTGTAGGTTACAGGAAAACCGACATTATCAATAAGCAGGTTATTCTCGTTAATGCAGCTAAAGTCAATTACGAAGATATCGAAATCAAAGCCGATTCCATTGCTTTTAATATGAAAACAAATATTCTGTTCGCTATCGGCAGAAGAGATACCACAGGTAAAGTTATTGGCAAGCCGGTTTTTAAGGAGGGAAGTCAGGAATTCGAAGCAGATGAAATTACATACAATTTCAAAACACGCAAAGCTCTGATTAAAAACATTATAACAAAACAGGATGCCGGATTGTTGCATAGCGCTTTTACAAAGCTACTTGAAGACGGCACATCTAATATTTCAAAAAGCACATATTCAACCTGTGACGCAGATACACCCCATTTCTATATTAATCTTCCAAGGGCAAGAGTTTACCCGGGCAAAAAGATTGTTTCCGGTCCGGGAAACCTTGTTGTTGAAGGTATCCCTTTACCTTTGGTTATTCCTTTTGGCTTTTTTCCAATCCAGACCAAGAAAGCTGCATCGGGATTGATTATTCCTCGTTATGGAGAGGAACGTGTACGTGGTTTTTCACTATCAGACGGAGGATATTATTTTGCGATAAGTAATTATTTTGATCTTGCAATAAAAGGAAGTATTTATGCGAATGGCTCCTGGATTGGTACTGCACAGACTGATTATAAAAAACTGTATAAATACAACGGCAACTTTTCGTTTAGTTATGCAAACAATATAGCCGGACACAAAGGACTGCCTGATTACAGCAAATCGAGTAATTACAGGTTGGGATGGACCTATTCACAGGACGCAAAAGCATCTCCCGGTTCAAGATTCAATGCCAGCGTAAACATGAGTTCCAGCGGTTATGACAGGAACAATAGTTATGTGGTTGCAGATCATGTTACAACACAAAGACAATCAAGTATCAGTTATTCCAAATCGTGGGATGGGACTCCTTTCAACCTTTCTATCAGTGCAAATCATAGTCAGAATGTTAAGAATAAAACAGTTAGTCTCGATCTGCCTAAAGCCAGTTTTAATGTTGGAAGAATTTATCCTTTTAAAAGCAAGAACAGTTCAGGACCAGCAAAATGGTACCAGGAAATACAGCTTTCATATTCAGCATCGCTTGATAATCAGATCAATACAACAGACAGTCTTCTGTTTACCTCTGCCGTATGGAAACATATGCAAAACGGGTTTAAACAAGATATACCATTAAGTTTTCAGCTCCGTCCCTTTAAAAATTTCTCAATCTCACCCTCATTGACCTATTCCAGTGTGCTGTACACTCAAAAGATTAATAAAACGTGGTATCCTGACTATACCGACCCTGCCCTTAATGTGACTCGTCCGACAGTAGTTATTGATACAACTCACGGCTTTTTTTATGGTCAGGCTTTAAATCCATCGATCAGTGCAAGTTTTAATCCGCAGCTTTTTGGCATGTATGATTTTTCAGTAAAAAGCCCAAACTTGAGACTTCAGTCTATCCGTCATGTGATCAAACCTTCGGTAAGCTTTAGCTTTACTCCCTCTTTTGCTGGTTTCAGTTCTAAAATGTATCGACAGGTACAGGTCCCTGTCCCTTATAAAGCGCATGGTACCTATTCAATTTATGAAGGTAATATTTTTGGTACACCTTCATTATCAAGCAAAAGTGGCAATCTCTCTTTCAGTCTGGTTAATATAGTGGAAGCTAAAGTCTTTGAGAGAAAAGATACAACCGGGAAACCAAAGAAGGTGAAACTGATCGATAATTTTAGTATTAATACAGCTTATAACATTTTTGCCGACTCACTGAAATGGGCCCCGGTAACGATGCAAATACGTACAACTCTTCTTAATAATGTCAACATTTCGGCGAACAGTAATTTTTCACTCTATGGAATTAACCAAACTACCGGTCAGGCAATAGGTAAATTCCTGTTTGCACAGAATAACAGACTTATGAGACTCACCAGTTTCAATACAAGTGTCGATTTCAGCCTTAGTGAATTGCTCAAGAAAAACAAGGATAAGAAAAAACCTGGCGCAAATACATCTCAGGATATTGGTAATCAGGGAAATAAGGGAGCTTTTGGAATGCCCGGACCGGATGCCCAGGTACCACAGAATAAAACAGCGGGAACCAAAGATGCGTATGGTTATGAGGTTTTTAATGTTCCATGGACGCTTAATATGAGCTACAGTTTCAGCTATTCTAAACCAGCTTTAAAATCGATATTATCTCAGACTCTTTCTTTTAACGGGAGTGTTACAATTACCAGGAAGATGTCAGCTACATTCACGAGTGGATATGATTTCAAGGCTAAGGTGATTACAATGACCAACATCGGAATAACCCGTGATCTCCATTGCTGGGAAATGAATCTTAACTGGGTTCCAAACGGAACACTTCAAAGCTGGAATTTTCTCATCAGAGTTAAGGCTTCCGTGCTGGGCGATTTGAAATACGAGCGGAGAAAAGATTTCCACGATTCATATTAGAAGATATATGTATTTAACAGTAGAGACGCACAGTTTGGGCGTCTCTACATATATACATTTTCAGGATATTGTTATTCCCCCTGAATTTCAAAATCAACCTCAACTTTCACATCCCTGTGTAATTTTATAATGGCTTTGTAGTTTCCAACTTCCTTGATCTGATCTTCAGGAAGGGTAATGTTCTTACGGTCAATATCAAATCCTTTTTCTTTCAGCGATTCAGCAATCTGGATTGTGTTCACCGAACCGAATATTTTCCCGGAAGTACTGGTTTTTGCACCAACAACAATTTTCAAGCCAGCCATTTTTTCTGCAATCTCCTGTGCTGCAATCTTGATCTTCTCTTCCTTGTGAGCTCTCTGCCTGAGGTTTTCAGTATGCATCTTTTTAGCTGATGATGTTGCCATTATTGCATAACCTCTCGGGATCAGAAAATTTCTGCCGTAACCGGCTTTAACATTCACTAAATCGTCTTTCTGCCCGAGCTTATTGACGTCCTGTATTAATATAATTTCCATATATAGTCCTCTCTTATTTTAAAAGGTCAGTAACATAAGGAAGAAGAGCAATGTGCCTTGCTCTTTTAACGGCTTTTGCCACTTTCCTCTGATATTTAAGTGAAGTACCTGTTATCCTGCGTGGCAGAATTTTACCCTGGTCATTAAGAAACTTCTTTAGAAACTCCGGATCTTTGTAATCGATATAACGGATCCTGTTTTTCTTAAACCTGCAGTATTTCTTTTTCTTGATCTCAACCGTTGGTGGAGTCAAATATCTGATTTCCGATTCGTTCTGTGCCATATCTTATTCCTCCTTCGATTTTCCTGATTCTTTCTGTTTTCTCTTCTTTTCTGCGTATTCGACAGCAAATTTTTCCATTCGGAAAGTTAAAAACCTGATTATCCTTTCATCTCTGCGAAACTGGACTTCAAGTTTTTCGATCAGATCGCCTGTACCTTTGAATTCAACAAGGTAATAAAAGCCGGTAGACTTCTTCTGGATGGGGTAGGCCAGTTTTTTCAGACCCCAGTTCTCTTCATGAACGATCTCACCACTGTTGTCGGTGATGACCTTCTTGAATTTCTGTACCGCTTCCTTCATCTGGTTCTCAGATAAAACGGGAGTTGCAATGAAAACGGTTTCGTACTGATTCAACATAGTAATTAATTGTTTATTAGTTATATATTTTGGTCCGCAAAAGTACAACTATTTTGCTTTATTCAAAAAAATATCCCTGAAAAATTATTATTATTATTTTAGTTTCACGTCGCAATTGACTATATAAGTGATTATATATTTTCATTTTAGCTAAATCCATTAACCGCAAACTCCACAAAGATTTTATACAAAGGTCGCAAAGAACTGAAATAGATTATTTTATTATTTAAATAAGAATAAGAACTAACATCTCTCCTTTGTGGTCTTTGCGCCTTCTTAGTGTTCTTTGTGGTTAATGGTTTTTGTTTTCGTTTTTCCTTTTATTTTTTTACTTTTTACTTTTTTCTTTTTGATTATATTTGTGTTTCACCTTTTTGAAAAACGAGAGTGAGTAATTTATGGAAAATTTCATTGTTTCAGCAAGGAAATACCGGCCTGCGAGTTTTGATATGGTAATTGGTCAGGATTCTATTACACATACGCTGAAAAGTGCAATTAAGAACAACCATCTCGCACAGGCATATCTTTTTTGCGGACCAAGAGGAGTGGGGAAAACTACCTGTGCACGGATCTTTGCCAAAACCATCAACTGCAGCAACCTTAGTGATAACCTTGAAGCATGCGATGAATGCGAATCGTGTCTTTCATTCAATTCATGGAGATCATTTAATATTCATGAACTTGATGCTGCATCTAATAATAAGGTTGAAGATATCAGAAGTCTTAATGATCAGGTAAGGATCCCTCCGCAGATCGGAAAATACAGCATCTATATAATAGATGAAGTTCATATGCTCTCATCATCAGCCTTTAATGCTTTTCTGAAGACATTAGAAGAGCCACCTTCTCACGCAATTTTTATCCTGGCCACTACAGAAAAACATAAAATAATTCCAACTATTCTCTCGCGATGCCAGATCTTCGATTTCAACAGGATCAGAATTGAAGATATTGTCGGAAGGCTTATGTATGTAGCTAAAAATGAAGGAATAACAGCTGATGAAGAAGCACTGCACATCATAGGTCAGAAAGCTGATGGTGCCCTGCGCGATGCCCTGTCGATTTTTGACCAGATAGTAAGTCTTAGTGGAAAAAAAATCACCTATAAAGATGTTATTGAAAATCTTAATGTGCTCGACTATGAGTATTATTTTAAATGCATTGACGGTGCAATGACAGGTGATGTATCCACGGTTTTATTAACCTTTAATGAGGTTCTGGAAAAAGGATTTGACGGTCATAATTTTATATCTGGTCTTAATAGCCACCTCCGCGATCTTCTTGTCAGTAAAGATGAGTCGACCCTGCGTCTTCTTGAAGCGACACCTGCTATTAAAAAGAGATATCTGCAACAAACAGGTCAATGTCCTGTTGATTTTCTGTTCAAAGCATTGGAGATTGGAAATAATTGCGATCTTACATATAAGAGCAGTAAGAATCCACGGTTGCACATAGAACTCTCACTGATCAGGTTATGCCGGCTGATGAATGAGCCGGAGGAACCTTTTGAAAAAAAAAAGTCTGATCCGGATCAGTTGAAAAAACAGGAAGAAGATCTTCCGCTTCCCTCAAAATCAGAGATAATACGGCAGGAGGTTCAGCCTGCTGAAAAAAGAATTATTAATCAGGAATTTACATCAGGAAAGCACGATCCTGTCATTGAAAAACCATCGAAGACGTTTTCAATAAAAGATATCATTACTGAAGATATAAAACCGGAAGTGAAGCACGAAGACAGAACCGTTCTGAATGATCCTGAAGTTCATATAAACCCAAAAGCTGAATTCACTCCGGAAGCTTTCGAAGTTGCGTGGAGGGAATTTACCGATCAGCTTAAAGGAGAAGGTACACGTATCATCAGCATGTTTAAAACTGTAAGGCCTGAATTGGAAAACGATCAGACAATCAAGATCCACCTCAGTAATGCTGCCCAAAAAGATATATTCATCCTTAATTACAAACAAAAGCTTGTCAATTTTCTGGAGAACAAATTCTATTTATCAGATATTGACATCGAAACATCAGTAGATCTGTCAGAAACAAGTGAAATTCTATATTCTGATGAACAGAAATATAATTATCTCTTTAATAAATATCCTATCCTGAAAGAGATGAAGAAAACATTTAACCTTGATATTACCTAAAACTCCGTTAATAATTTATGTGAATATCAACCATGATAAATAAGAAATTGTAAATCGCTTGAAAATCAATTGGGTTATATATATAGTGATACTTCTATTGAATTTTATCAATCAACTTAAACAAATTGAAAAGAAAACTCGAAATAACTGACGGTAATGATTTTCTGAAATACCTTACTAAAGAAAAGGATATTTCAGATCAGATTATTAATCACTCCAGGTCTATGATAAGCATCGTCAACCGTGATTATATATACGAGAAAGTCAATTCCACTTTCTGCAATTCACATCAGCTTGTACTTGATACTATTCTCGGGAAATCACTTGGAGATATATGGGGACATGATACTTTTCAAAATGTAATAAAACGAAATGTCGACTTATGTTTCTCAGGAAAAACGGTAAAATACGAAGCACTTTTTGGCACTCCTAAGTCAGGGAAAAGACATTTTGAAGTAGTTTTAAGACCTCTGTCAGTTGAACCGGGTAAAATTACTCATCTCCTCGCAGAAACATTCGATATTAACGATCTGAAAAAATCAAAGCAGGCTGTCAAAGAAAAAGAAGAGGAACTCAGGAAGTTTGAGACAAACCTTCCAATTGGTTTTCTGAGATGCGATCCAAAAGGGAAAATATTAAATGCAAATAAAGCGTTTTTAGGTATCACGGAATGTCACGATGAGAAATCCATTAACAATGTGAATCTTAGGAGCTTTTATCTTCAGGAACAACTTTTTGACATCCAGATTGACCAGCTTAAAGATTGCCATTCAATGAACTTCGGAAGGGTTTCTCTTAAAAACTGTTCCGGCAAAGAGATACCATGCCGTATAAGTGGATTCCTGGCGGTCAATAAATCTGGCGCTCCGACCTCTATTGATTTTGCAGTTGAAGATTGTTCACGCGAACTGATGCTCGAAAATCGTTTGTTACAGGCTCAGAAACTTGAGACAATCGGGGCCCTTGCAGGAGGTATCGCCCACGATTTCAATAATATCCTGGCTACGATATCCGGATATTCGGAAATGTTACACGATGATCTTCCAAAGAATTCAGATCTCTCGGATAAAGTAAGTAAAATTCAGGGAGCAGTTAAAAAGGCCCAGTCTATTACAAACCAGATACTTACATTTAGCCGGCAAATTGAACAGGAAAAGGTTCTGACCAATGTTTCAGAAGTTTTGAAAGAGACAATCGGATTCGTAAGATCATCAATTCCGTCAAACGTAGAGCTAAAGAGCAGGATCCCGAAAATGAAAGCCAACGTTCTTGCCGATCCTACACAGTTGTTCAGAGTTTTCCTAAACCTGATGACAAATGCCATTCAGGCAATGGAAGAACATGGCGGATTATTGTCGGTAAACATTTCCATAGTTGAAAGGGAGTTCGTTCTGCATGAATTAAATAGAGCCATTGTTGCTGATGAGTATGTCTTACTTACTTTTAAGGATACAGGTGAGGGTATGGATCCATCGCTGATGGGAAGGATATTTGAACCATTTTTTACGACCAGGGATGTAGGAAAGGGGACAGGTCTCGGATTATCTGTAATACATGGTATAATAACTGAAATGGAAGGAGAAATTCTTGTATCAAGCAAGAGGAAAGAAGGCTCTGTGTTTAATGTTTATCTTCCGGTTTCGAAAAATTATTCTGATCTTAAGGCGGCGACGGTTTGCAGGAAAAAAATATTGTTCATTACCGGAAACAAATATGAATCCAGAATATTGTCACTTGCACTTGAAAGTGCTGGTTATGAACTGATTTATATTTCTGATGAGAGGAATTTTGTTAATATTATAACTGATACAAAAGAACGACCCGATCTGGTTATCTACATGAGCGATTCAAGGCAGATCAAACCTGAAGATCTCGTAAAAATTTTCAGCGGACTGAAAATCGTTACTCCCTGTATACTTATCACAGACTCCGTTGAGGAGTTATCGGATGAAAAATTACTAAATTCGGGAATTATTAAGCAGCATTTGACAAAGCCAGTTTCTCTGAAAGAAATCAGAAATGCAATTCAGGAATTAATCAGATAATCAAATAACTTTAAATTATAAGCAATGCCGGGAATACTGATCGTTGAAGATGATAAATCAATCAGAGAAATGTTGAAACTCTCACTCTTAAGAAATAATTATACAGTTATTGAAGCAGAAAATGGTAAAGACGCAATAGTTCATTTCAAACCATTACTTACAGATCTTGTTGTTACTGACCTTATTATGCCTGAGGAAGATGGACTGAAAGTGATTATAAAGCTCAAAGAACTAAAACCATCGATAAAGATAATTGCTATTTCAGGAGGAGGTAAGGCAGGCCCTGCTAGCTACCTGAATCTGGCAAAAGCACTAGGGGCGGATGCAATCTATACTAAACCTTTTTCAATAAATGATCTTGTAGCAAAGATTGAGGAGTTATTAGATAATGAACAACATACCTGAATAAACTGTTATAATAAGAACCTATTAAAACGTACATTATGCTAAAGAAAAACATTGAAGATATCTGCAACAGACAGATAGAAAGAGAAGGCTATTCTTCTAATCTTTACATTGCTATGGCATCGTGGGCTGAGATTAACGGCTATAGTGGCGTAGCAGCATGGTTGTATGGCCAGTCAGATGAAGAAAGGATTCATATGCTTAAGTTTATTAAGTATATGAATGAAAGAGGTGGCAAAGCTGTAATGCCGGCTTTGAAAAAACCTTCGGCCGAATATAAAAGCGTAGAAGATGTCTTTAAAGAGGTATTGAAACATGAAGAGTTTGTTACTGCAAGTATTAACGAAATTGTGGCGCTTACCCTGGATGAAAAAGACTTTAATACGCATAATTTTCTACAATGGTTTGTAATGGAGCAGGTTGAAGAAGAAGCCTCTGCAAGAGCTATCCTTGACAAAATGCGCCTGGTTGGAAAAAACAATATGTACGAGTTCGACAGAGATATTCTGGGTTTTAGGAAACCTGCGACAAATGCCCAGGTTAATCCATGAAGAAATTCTTATCTCTCTTTATCGGGTTCATGATTTTTATTTCAATCCTTCCTCTCAGGGCTCAGGATCTGATAAAGAATTCTTCTATTACCGGAATCTGTTATGCCGGAAAAAAAATCAGCAGGTTTTATATTCCACCTCCTAAGGATTTTTTTAGAAAAGACAGGTCAAAAAGCGGAGGATCAATAACTATATATTATACCGGTTTTTCCAGTCAGGCAAAAACTGCAATGGACTATGCAGCATCTATACTGGAAACTATGCTTCCGCCTGATACAAAGCTCACAATTACTGCCAGCTGGGAGAAAATTGCAACTTCAGGAATACTTGCTCAATCTTCAGTTACAACCATTGTTGCCGGTTCCCAGATTGATGCCTTGAACCCGTTGTCGTATTACCCGATTTCCCTGGCGGAAAAGATTGCCGGTAAAAGCCTGAACAGCGATTTAGAGGGTGATATAACATTAGCAGTAAACAGTTCGGTAAACTGGTACCTTGGCACCGACGGACAAACACCCACCCAGAAGTACGATCTGGTTACCGTAGTGATCCATGAGATCTGTCATGGATTGGGTTTCTATGTCAGTTTTACCAGTGATGGGACAATTGGTTCATACAGATTTGGTTCTTTTCCGGTTATATACGATACCTTCGTTGAGAACTTAAGCGGAAACAGATTAACCGACACACTGAAATTCCTGAACAATTCAGCCGAGCTTAGGAGTCAGCTTATCGGAGGTCTGCTCTATTTTAACGGACCATTATTGAGAAACTATACATCCGGTTTGAGAGCCAAGTTATATGCTCCTTCAACCTGGGATGCAGGTTCGAGCATTTCTCATCTCGACGAATCGGGAACCCTGCGTGTAAATTCGCTTATGACTCCTTTTATTGATTTGGGAGAAGCTATCCACGACCCCGGAAAGTATACTTTTTCGATTCTTGGAGATCTTGGCTGGATCAATACCAGAATAATTCATACCCCGTCACGAGATACTGAAAGTCATCAGCCTCAGATCGTCCTGTCAACTGATATCAAATCAGATACAACGTATTTTCATGATAGGGTCGGAGTTGTATTCTCTTTTGATAACTTTCTGACAAGCGACTCTCTTTATATGACTTCTCGAAACTCCAGCAACTCATATAATACTACGATTACAATCCCGAAGTATAACTCTGATTTGCAGTATTATTTCTTTGTTCAGGATCATTTTCTCAGGACCTACAGATCACCATCTGTATATAAAGATTTTTCAAACCTTAAAAATAACCGGTATCACGTTTATATCGGAACTGATATAATAAAACCAGTAATAATACATACTCCGGTCCCTTATTATATGCAGACAGTTGATTCTTTAAAATATAATGCCAAAATAACTGATAATCTTGGCATTGATTCGGCATATGTTGAATATAAAGTAAATAATGGTCCATCAAAGTTTATCCGGTTGAATAAAGGGAATGCTGATGTTTACAACACAGGCATTAATGCCAGATCTTTGTTATTAAAAGGTCGTGATTCAATACAATACAGAATATTTGCTGTTGACACAGCCCGGGTCCCGAATATTGCTGTATTACCAAATACAGGATTTTTTATAACCCATATCGAGGAAATCTTTTCAACTGTCTCAAAAACGTATTCTACAGATTTTTCCGGTGCCGGACCTGATTTCTTTAATATAGGATTTAGCGTTACAAAGCCAGCCGGTTTCAGTAAATATGGTCTTAATACAAAACATCCTTACGAAAGTCCGGAGGACAACCTTAAAACTATTGAGTACACTTCAGTTTTAAGATATCCCTTGAAATTTGATGAGTCCGGAATGCTCTTTAGTTTCAATGAGTTAGTTCTTGTTGAACCTGGAAAACTGGGATCAGTTTTCGGATCTCCTGATTTTTATGATTATGTCATAGTCGATGGTTCAAAGAATTTTGGCAAAACATGGTTTAACCTTATTGATGGCTACGACAGCAGATTATACCCTGCCTGGGAGACTGCTTACAATAGTAGTATGGTTGGAGACAACTCTACATTTGTCGGGACAGAATCCATGCTTCAGAAGCATACTTTCCTTTATCGCCCGTCTGCCAATATTTCCGAAGGAGATACTATATTAGTGAGATTCAGGTTATTCTCAGATCCTTTCGCTAACGGATGGGGTTGGGTTATAGAAGATTTGAAAATTGGCCCGCTGGTTGACGCCCTTCCGGAAGTAACTTCTCGTCCTGTTGTTGTGTATCCTAACCCTGGTAAGGGGCTTATCAAAATTAGTACTGATATTCAGGGTCAGGAACGTTATAAACCCTTGCATTACAGTATCTTCAACGCTGCCGGTATCTGTCTGATAAATGCCACGACTTCAGGATCGCCTGAAACACTGGTCGATATTTCAGACTACCCTGCCGGTATGTATATTATTATCTTATACCTTGATGATGGAATAAAGACTGTAAAATATAGTCTGATGAAATAAAAACTAAAACCCCGCAATAATGGCGGGGTTTTTGTATAAATTGAGTTTTTGGAAAACTTTATTGGAAAATAAAGCTAATTTTGCTGGATATTTAAAAAAAACCGTAAAACACCTTAAAATGAGCATTATAAATAACGTGTTGGGCCTTTTTCTTGGTAATAAATATGAAAGAGATTTAAAGGAAATTAATCCATATGTCGATACGATCCGGATAGAATATGAAAAAATAAAAGATTTGTCGAATGATGGTTTAAGAGACCAGACGGAAGAACTCAGAAGAGATATACTTGAAAGCATTAAAGGTGATGAAAATGAGATCAGTTCGCTGAGGGAAAAAGCCGAAAGCGAGGAAGATGTATACCAGAAAGAGGAAATTTACAATACTATCGATAAAATTGAGAAGCAAATCAATGAGAAGCTTGAAGCAAAGCTTGATCAGCTTGTACCAAGAGCATTTGCCATCGTTAAAGAAACTACAAAAAGATTCAAGGAGAACAGTGTACTTGAAGTTACGGCACGACAATATGACAGAGATCTTGCTGCCACAAGAGAGAGTATAACCATAAATGGTGACACCGCAATATGGAGCAACAAGTGGATTGCCGGAGGTAATGAGATTACCTGGGATATGGTTCATTATGATGTTCAGCTTATTGGTGGGGTAGCTCTCCACAAAGGGAAAATCGCTGAAATGGGGACAGGTGAAGGGAAAACGGTAGTAGCTACTCTACCTGTTTTTCTTAATGCACTGGCCGGAAGGGGTGTACATATTGTAACTGTTAATGATTATCTCTCAAAGCGTGACTCTGAATGGATGGGGCCAATTTATGAATTCCATGGTCTTACTGTTGATTGTATCGATAAACACCAGCCTAATTCACAAGACAGACGAAAAGCTTATAACGCGGATATAACATTTGGAACAAATAACGAATTCGGTTTCGACTACCTCAGGGATAATATGGCCATTAATCCTGAAGACCTTGTTCAGCGTAAACACCACTACGCTATAGTTGACGAGGTCGACTCAGTATTGATCGATGATGCCAGAACACCACTTATCATCTCAGGACCTACCGCTAAAAGCGATACTCAACAATTCGATGAACTGAAACCAAAAGTTGATAAACTGGTAAACGCTCAGAAAAAACTTGTCACTCAGATACTTGCTGATGCAAAGAAACTCATTGCGGACAATAAAAATGATGAAGGCGGTCTGTTGCTTCTGAGAGCATATAAGGGTCTTCCAAAGAATAATGCACTTATCAAGTATCTCAGTGAGGAGGGCAATAAATCACTTCTTCTCAAGACAGAGAACTTCTATATGCAAAATAACAGCAAGGAAATGCCTAAGGCAACTGATCCATTATACTTTATTATTGATGAAAAAGCCAACTCCATCGAGCTGACTGAAAATGGGCTTGATCTTATTTCAGATTCCGTCGAGGATGTCAGCTTTTTTATCCTTCCTGATGTAGGTTCAAAAATTGCCGATATCGAAAAATCTGAGATTTCTGATCGGGAGAAACTTAAGATAAAGGATGAACTTCTTCAAGACTATTCTGTTAAGTCGGAACGGGTTCATACCATGACTCAGCTTCTGAAAGCCTGGACACTTTTTGACCGTGACACTGAGTACATTGTTGTGGACAATAAGGTAAAAATTGTGGATGAACAAACAGGTCGTGTTCTTGAAGGACGAAGGTATTCCGACGGACTTCATCAGGCAATTGAGGCAAAAGAAAATGTAAAGGTTGAAGAAGCCACACAGACTTATGCAACTATTACCCTACAGAATTATTTCAGAATGTATCATAAGCTTGCCGGGATGACAGGTACGGCTGAGACTGAAGCCGGGGAACTATGGAATATCTATAAACTTGATGTTGTTGTCATTCCGACAAACCGTCCGGTAATAAGATTCGACAGGGAAGACCTGGTTTATAAGACTAAAAGGGAAAAATATAATGCTGTAATTGAAGAGATTGCTGAGATGAATCGCCAGGGACGACCTGTTCTGGTTGGAACAACCTCGGTAGAAATATCCGAATTACTGAGCAGGATGCTCAAGATGAAAGGTCTGAAGCATAACGTTCTTAATGCAAAGCTGCATCAGAGGGAAGCAGAAATTGTTGCAGAGGCAGGTAAAACAGGTACTATCACAATTGCTACCAATATGGCAGGACGTGGCACTGATATTAAGCTTACAGAGGATGTGCGAAAGGCAGGAGGACTTGCTATTATAGGTACGGAAAGACATGAATCTAGACGTGTAGACCGTCAGTTGCGGGGTCGTTCAGGAAGACAGGGAGATCCTGGTTCTTCACAGTTCTTTGTTTCGCTTGAAGATGAGCTGATGAGGTTGTTTGGCTCAGAAAGAATTGCTGGTATAATGGACAAGCTCGGACTGAAAGATGGCGAGATGATTCAACATTCAATGATCACCAAATCCATCGAAAGAGCACAGAAAAAAGTCGAAGAGAATAACTTCGGAATAAGAAAGAGACTTCTTGAATATGATGATGTAATGAACTCACAACGAGAGGTTATTTACAAGAAAAGACGGCATGCTCTTCTTGGGGAAAGATTAAATGTTGACATAGCTAATATGATGTTTGATGTTACCGAGAACCTGGTTGATATATATCATAAAGACGGAGACTTTGAGGGTTTTGATTTTGATCTTATTCGCTCATTTTCAATGGATTCTCCAGTTCCTGATCATGAATTCAAGAAAGTAAATTCCCAGGAGGTGACTGAGAATGTATATGCCAAAGTACTCGACACATATAAGAGGAAAGTGGAAACAATTTCCTCACAAGCTTATCCTGTACTGAAAGATGTATATGACAGGATGGCGCATGTTTATGAAAATGTTGTTGTTCCTATTTCAGATGGAGTGAGGGTTTTTCAGGTCGTCACAAACCTGAAGGCGACTGCAGAATCTGAAGGGCGGGAACTGGCAAAAGCTTATGAGAAAACTGTTGTTCTGGCAACAATTGATGATGCATGGAAAGAACATCTGAGAGAAATGGACGAACTAAAACAATCAGTGCAGAATGCGACTTACGAACAGAAAGACCCCTTACTTATTTATAAGTTCGAATCCTTTGAGTTGTTCAAAACAATGATCACCAAAGTAAATAAGGATGTTGTGAGTACTCTTATGAAAGGACATATACCTTCACAGGATCCTGAACAGGTAAAAGAGGCCCAGAGAAGACGGCAGGTCGACACGAGCAACCTGAGAACCTCGAAGAGTGATTTTTCACAATACAGCAGTACCGGTGGTGGTCAGGATAGAAACCAGAAGACCGAACCCGTGAGGGTTGATAAAAAGGTAGGAAGAAATGATCCATGTCCTTGCGGAAGCGGAAAGAAATACAAACAGTGTCATGGTATGCAGCAGGGCGGAATTCAGGGTGCAAATGCCAATACCTGATCAGATTTTATTTACTTCATCAATCTCTTTCTGGATCCGGGTATAGGTAGTCCTGTTTACAGGAACGAGAGGAAGCCTGACGTAATTCTGGCAGAGATTCATTATATTAAGCATAGCTTTTACCCCGGATGGATTACCATCAATAAAAAGAAGTTCTATCATTTCAAGAAAACGGAGTTGTATTTCGCGAGCTGATTTTATATTACTCTTAAGTGCATGATTGACAAGTTCACTTGTCTGTGCCGGGAATGCATTTGCAAGAACAGAAATAACTCCGGATCCTCCTGCCGCAATGATTGATAATGTCATCATATCATCACCTGATATTACACTAAAAGTCTCTGGTTTTCCTCTTATTATCCTCATAATCTGTGCCATATCGCCCGATGCTTCTTTTACTGCAACAATATTTTCACATTCATTTGCAAGGTCAATACAGGTATCCGATGAGATGTTACTGCAAGTCCTGCCCGGAACATTGTACATGATAACAGGTATCGGACTGCAAGTGGCAATTTCCTTAAAATGCTGAAATAGTCCCCTTTGGTTCGGTTTATTATAATAAGGCGCTACTGATAAAATTCCATCCACTCCGGTAAGGTTGGAATGCCTTATACAGTTTATTACTTCCTGCGTATTGTTTCCACCAATACCTATCACCAGCGGGACACGGTTATCTATTACCTCTACAACATAAGAGACCAGTGCTTTTTTTTCGTCCCTGGTAAGTGTAACCGACTCTCCGGTTGTCCCCATTGCTACTATATAGTTTACACCTCCGTTAATAACATGGTTTATAACACGCCCCAAGGAAGCAAAATCAATGCTTGAGTCACTTTTAAATGGTGTTACTATGGCGACTCCTGTCCCTTTGAATTTTTTCATATTCTTTATTATTAATCAACTTTTATGCTACTCCGGAATTTATCATCTCAAGGTAATGTATTACATGATTCAGGTAATCTTCAACATTCACAGGACTTTTTAATTCCATCATCAGGTCGAAAGGGGAGTCTCTGTTTTCCGACTCAAATAATCCAACCTTAAATCCTGCATTTGACAAAGATGTTATATAATGAAGCGGCAATAGTCTTTTGAAATTGATATCAATAAGTACATCAAAACGATTGCTGACAAACGCATTAGTTTCCAGGGAGATAGGATGGTAGAGAATATTTAATTCTTCTTTTTTAATAATTGAAAGATATCGGTGTGCGGTATACTGATTGGGCAGATTATTTCCTGAAAAATATCCCAGCACTTTAACATCGATTTTATTCTCATGCATTTTTTGATAAAATCGTGTTAAGCTTGCAAAATCATCAACCTTTGATGCATCCCATACAATCCCGATTTTCTTTACGTGGTTTAAATTTGTATAATGCACTCTTCTCTTTGTTTTGGCCAATTTCTTCTTAAGGATAATATCTCCTATTTTAATCCTTATATTTTTAAATAATTCCATATTACAAACCTAAGATTTTTTTTAAAACCAGCGGCGGAAAATGTTAATCTTCACCAATTATTTTTAGAAAGTCTGACTCGCTGATCATTGGAACTCCAAGCTCATCAGCTTTCTCTTTTTTCGATTGACCCATATTTTCACCGGCAAGAATAAAAGAGGTATTTCCTGATACTGATGTAGAATTCTTACCTCCATTCTTTTCAATCAAAGCTTTATATTCATCGCGGGTATATTTCTGAAAAACACCGGATATCACTATTACCTTACCATCGAGAGTGTTTCCTGAACTGACAGTTTCATTCTCATAACTGAATCTGATGCCGGTTGATTTAAGCCGTTTGATCATTTCAAGATTATCAGCATCAGTAAAGTATGCAACAATGCTTGCAGCTATCTTAGGTCCAATCTCATTTACACTTGTCAGTTGCTCAACATTGGCATTCATGAGGTCTTCAATTGTCCTGAATCGTGAGGCAATTGTTTTTGCAACTGTCTCTCCAACATGCCTGATACCAAGGGCAAAAAGTACCCTTGGATAAGGAGTATTGATCGAATTCCTGATACTCCTTAAAATATTGGTTGCAGATTTTTCGCCGAGGCGGTCCAGCGGTACCAGTTGTTCCATTCGTAAATCATAAATATCCGAAATGTTTCTAACCAGGTTTTTGCTGAATAACAGATCGATAGTCTCTTCTCCCAAACCGTCGATATCCATTGCCTTCCTGCTGATAAAATGCTCAATCCTTCCTTTTATCTGGGGTGGGCAGTGCAGATAATTGGGACAAAAATGATTTGCTTCACCTTCATTCTTAACTAAAGCAGTTCCACATTCCGGACAGTTGGTTATAAAAACTATTTTTTTATTGTTTTCATTTCTTACGGAATGATCTACACCAACTATTTTAGGAATTATTTCGCCTCCCTTTTCAACATATACAATATCATTAAGATGAAGGTCAAGAAGGGCAATCTGATCTGCGTTGTGAAGAGTTGCACGTTTGACGGTAGATCCTGAAAGAAGAACCGGTTCGAGATTTGCTACAGGGGTTACAGCTCCTGTTCTGCCTACCTGGAATGTAACAGATATTAATCTTGTGGTTGCTTTTTCGGCTTTATATTTATATGCAATTGCCCAGCGGGGAGACTTGGCTGTGAAACCAAGTTCCTGTTGCTGGCTTAGTGAGTTGATTTTAATAACTACACCGTCGGTATCATAGGGAAGATTTTTGCGTTCGGATTCCCAATAAGAAATAAATTGGATTACTTCATCGATATTTTTGCATAATCTTATACTCTCGGCAACATTGAAACCCCATCCTGCAGCTTCTTTAAGATTATCGTAGTGGTTGTTGTGGGGCAGTTCTTCAGACAGAAGGAAGTATACCATACAATCGAGAGATCTTGAAGCTACGATTTTTGGATCAAGAAGTTTAAGAGTTCCTGCCGCAGCATTTCTTGGGTTGGCGAATGGAACTATCGCAGCTTTGATTCTCTCTTCATTTAACCTGTTAAACACTGCCCTGGGCATCAGGATTTCACCCCTTATCACAAATTCAGCAGGTACAGCTTTACCGGTTATTTTCAGCGGAATGCTTTTGATCGTTTTCACATTTAATGTAACATCATCGCCTTTGTTGCCGTCACCCCGGGTAACAGCCCTGAAAAGTGAACCGTTTTTATATGTTATGCTTATAGATGCACCATCAAACTTCGATTCACAGACATACTCAATTGATTGTGAGATTGTTTTACGTATCCTGCTATCAAATTCGCGCAGTTCTTCTTCGCTGTAAGTATTTCCGAGAGAAAGCATAGGATAGGCATGTTCGTATTGTTCAAACTCTTTCGTTATGTCACTGCCAACTCGCCGGGTAGGAGAATTCTCGCTTATAAATTCAGGAAATTTTTTCTCAAGAGTATTGAGCTCATTCAACAGTAAATCATACTCAAAATCCGAAATGGATGGCTGAGCTAAAACATAATACCTGTTGTTATGTTCTTCAATTTCCTTGCGGAGAGAATCAATACGTGCCTTGGCTTCCGATCGCTTCATCTTTTATAATATCGTTATTGATTTTGACTTCGTCGAGCTCCTCCGCTCCGCGTCGTCGGTTCTTCGTTTACCCAAGCTCCGACAGCCGGCGGAGAGTGCAGAAAAATATTATTTTAGCTCCAGACCCCTTCAATTTTACTGCCGCACTTATTGCACTTCCCTCCGGTAATGTTATTTGTTGAAATTCTGAACCCCTGTCTGATAACAACACTTGAGTTGCATGAAGGGCATTTTGTATCTGAAATTTCATTCCCTGGTACATTACCGGTATATACATATTTTAAACCTTCTTCAACTGCAATCGTATAAGCGCTGTTAAGTATTTCAACAGGTGTAGGAGCTAATTGTTCAAGTTTATGAATGGGGTAAAACCTGCTTAAATGCAATGGTGTGTTTCTAAACCCGTTGTCGCTTAACCACTTGCACATCTTTCGAATTTCATCCAGATTATCGGTCCAGGAAGGAACCACAAGATTGGTTATTTCAAGCCATACACCCATATCTTTATAAACTTTAAGCGTATCGAGAACAGGTTGTAATTTTCCTCCGGTCAGCTTAAGGTAAGAGCTTTCAGTGAAAGCTTTAAGATCGATATTGGCAGCGTCAATAACGCTGCAAAGCTTTTTCAGTGGTTCGGCGTTTATATAACCATTTGATTTGATAATGTTTTTTACACCCGCATTCCTGGCAAGCGTTGCTGTTTCCAAAACATATTCATAAAAGGTTACCGGTTCCGAGTAGGTGTATGCTATTGAACTGCAGTTATTCTTAGTACATTCTTCGACTACTTTATCAGGCATCAGATCAAAATTCCTTGTTTTATCAGGACTTGTTTGTGAAATTGTCCAGTTCTGACAGTTAAGACATACAAGATTACATCCGGCGGTTGCAATTGAGTATGCCTTTGATCCCGGAAGAAAATGGTAGAGAGGCTTTTTTTCCACGGGATCTACATTAACAGAACATGGGTTACCGAAAGCAAGGGTGTATAACTTAGAGTTATGTACTTTACGGTTATTGCACTTGCTCAATTCACCTTCTTTGAGTACGCATTCATTGGGACATATTCTGCACATTATTCCCCTTGCAGTTTCCTCCTGAAACATTGCAATTCTCCGGTAAATGCCCTGCTCTTCAGATGACATCTCTGAAAATAGTGAATGGCATGGGAAACACATCAACCCTGCTGATAAAGCCAGTGATTTTTTCAGGAAATCACGTTTGCTGAGATCAAATTTTTTATTCTTCATTTAACCTTGCACATTTATCGAAATAAATTGTTTTTTTCCCCTTTGTGTTACTTTGAGCTTTACTTAGTGTTCCTTTGTGGTAACCAAAACTACGATTTGTTCATAATTGTACCAAAAAGAAATCCACCTAATATCAATACAGATAACAAAAAGATTGAAACCTGAATTCCTAATACAGGTACCGCAAAACCAGAGATAAGGATAAATCCTAAAGCAGAGCCGGCAAGATCGGCACTGTAGATTGCCGACGATGTCTTAATTTCTTTTGCATCGATCGTTAGTTCACGAAAAATGTGTCCGGTGTAAAGTGCAGGTAAAAAAACGGAAAGAATGATCAAAGCAATTACAGGGAAGCCGCTTTTTACTTCAGGAATGTAACTATATAACAGACAAAAACCAATATAGTATAACATTAGGAAAAAAACATTTTTTCTTAATGAATAAGAATTAAGGAAACTGATACTATATCCTGAACCAACAGCCAGCCCGGTCATTAATCCTGCAATTATCAGCCCTGTCAGCTGGTACATATTACCTACAATAAGCTGAAGAGTAATAAGAATAATTATCTCAAATCCTGCCAGCGCTGCTGCGCAGAAATACATTAACAGATTTCTCCTTTTAATTGCTATTCCGGGCAGTGCGAAGACCATAATCATCAGGACAATTGCGGGTATCTTCTCATTGATGTTTTTACTGAAATTATAGGATTGGGAGTGGAAGCATGCAACCGGGAAAACAGATCTGTTTTGTTTCATCCCATGGTCGATAAGTGCAATAACCTCATCCGACTTTTTTTTGATAAGATCATCTTCCAGATAGTCTGAACTGACATAAATATTTTTAATTTGTTTCTTATCGACCATCGAACAGAATGATAATGATAATGATTTATCAGAAGCCAGGAAATAAAGTTTATTGCCTACAACAGGTTTAACATTTTTAAAAATAGCTGACAGACTGTTATAAACAGATGAATAAAGTTTCAATGATTCTTTGTTGAAGTAATTATCTCCCGGACCGGGGGAACACATAAAAACACCTTCGGGTTTAAGTCTTTTCTTCACTTCATTAAAGAATTCTGTTGTATAATACCTGTTCAGAAGCAGAGTTGATGGAGGTGGAATCAGAAGTATAATAACATCAGCCAGTTCACCCGCGCTCCTGATATATTGATATGCATCTTTATTTTCAATAACAAGGTTTCCGGAAAACCTGATAGAATTTGAAGTTTCATATTTAACCAGTGCAGGATCTCTTTCAATATAGATTATCGATCGGACAGGATATTTTAATATTTCAGGCAGATGGGATTGAAGTGATCCTGATATTAAAATTACTTTCTCAGCCGATTCGCTCTGAAGCATTGCATAATGAATATCCTCTTCTCTTTCAGTAGCATCTGCATTATAAACCAGGAGCCTTTGATTATAATAGAGACTCTCTTCTCCTTTATATCTGCTCTGAGTTATGTTGCCGTATGGTGTATCTTTTGAACCTGTAACTTTAATACCAGGGAGTAATAACTGTCTGAAGAAAACATCAGGATTAAAAATAATGATCAGTATTGCCAATACACAAATGAGAATTTTAGCAAAGGTTTTGGTTTTAATATCACTGATAATATACGTTGTTAAAACATACGCGGCTGATAATAATATTATGAGTAAAAGCAACTTGTATGTATTAAGCAGCCCGGCTGTTAAAATTGATATTACAATACCCGAAATAATACCTCCTGTGGTTTCTATAGAAAACGATTTTCCAGGTGTAAAATTATTTCCTGACCTGGCCAGAGAAATTAATTTAATAAAAGTGAATCCGGATACCAGACAAAAAGGTATCAGAACAAGAAAAGTGTAAATTATTGATATCAGAAATGAGGGAGTCTCACCAGGGTTAAAAAATACCCGCGATAAGGAAAACAGTAATATCATTGAAATTAAGGGGCTGACAGAAAAAACGAGATTTATTTTTCTTACATTATTAAGCCTTGATCTGCCAGCGATTGAGGCCCCGAAAGCTGAACCGATAAGCCATGAGCCTAAAAAGATACCTGTAATGAGTTCATAACCACCGGTAATATTCATTATCTCTCTCATCAGCAACAATTGTATTGAAGAGCTGACAAAACCGATAATAAAAAGGTTGGTTCTTATTTCTCCGGAGGTTAGTATTTGTATGTCCTCATCTTCCGTATTTCCTGCCGTTTTTTCGAAAAAAACAGTAAAATATTTTAAATGCCATATAAAATGGATTACACCGGTGAATGCCATTCCTATTCCAAATTCAACATGCCACTTCAGTATTGCTTTGACGAAAAGAATGTTCCATTTATAGTTTATCTGAAGTGCCATGAACAGACCTGCAATGGCTGTTATAAAAAAAACTACTGTAAGTGTCAGGTTCCAGAGTTTTCTATGGAATTGGAGGGAATAATAACCGATCCTGTAAAAAAAATAACTGATTAAATATAAAAGTATTGCAGTGAAACCTGTGCTGATAACATGGTACATTTCTACTTTTTGTTATTGGATGGATCGAGTCTATTTACCACCTGTGTCTTCGAGAACTACACCTTCATAGATAGAAACTTCTGCGTCTTTCCAACCGTCCCATCCCAAACCGGCTTTATCCCTGGAAGTGAATCCAAGAAACTGCTCAACTGTCCAGCCGTTTTCAATGGCGACCTGTGGGAGCATGGTACCGGAATTAAAGCCTTTTTTGATATAAATTCCATGCTTACCCAGAACTATTTCGCTTATGTTGTTAATCTTCTTCAAAGGTCCCAGAACAGTTATCTCGATGTCTGTTTTGTTATATTCTTCTTTTGTCAGAGTGGAGAAGCGGGGATCCTCAAATGCAGATGATATAGCTGATGCCTGAATTACATTATATAATGGTTCTGAAGAAATGAACCTTCCGATGCAGCCTCTTAAAGCACCATTAATTTTTAATGTTACAAAAGCACCCATCGGTATTTTGAGTTTCTCTGGTATCGACTTTTCATCGATGACAAACTTTTTGTTATCGTAGAGCTTTGACCGGATGCTGTTCTTAGCAATTTCAAAAAGTTTTTCCTTCTCTTCTTCTGTGAAAGAAAAGCTGTTTTCAGACTCATGCTTACCTGTGGCACTTTGCTTATTATCGGTCACAGAAATAGCATTATAGCCAACAACTTCATCTTTCCCAATATTTGGAGAATCACCTGAATTACAATAATCGATGAGTTTGAATTCAAGATTATTATTCCCTTCTGCCAGGTAAAGGAGTGTAAGACCGGAGGTCCAGCCGCACATGCTTGTTGCAAGTCCCGGAACATGTTTTGAAGTGTTTTTTCTGAGTGTATTGAGAAATGTTTGCGGATTGGCCGATAATATGCTTGTTGCTGTTATACTGTCAGTTTCAACAGCATCTTTATAAGAAGGATAATGCGAAAAATCACTACTTATAATAAAAAGATTCTCCGGAGTGAACCAGGGCTGGAGAGCTTCTGCGATCTTCTTTACGGTCCTTTCATTATCAGTACCAATAATTACCGGAACAATCATGGTTTTATCTTTGAAATAATACTGAACAAGAGGTAATTGAACCTCTATACTGTGCTCCTGCAGATGAGCATTTGTCGGAAAGTTGAACACCTTATTATTTAATATAAGTTTATCGGCAATTTCTTTGTTTACCTTAACTTTCCCGAGAGGCGTAATAAAATCGCCGGCATTATAAACTGAGGCGCCGTCAAAATACATCACATGGCTTGAACCTATAATAAAAATATTTTTATATACAGCATTCTTTGGTATAATAGAAAAAGCTGCTGCTGCAATCTTCCCCGAGTACATATATCCTGCATGGGGACTGATTATAGCTCTTACATTCCAATTGCCGGGAGTTTTTTTACAGCTTTCGAAAAGCCGGGAAAGGTCTTTAGTAAGTATTTCCTTATCAGCAGGATAGAATCTTCCTGCTGCAACTGGCTGTCTGTCAGTTGTGATGTTTTGGGAAAATGTTTCCATGATAGTGAATATTGAGAGCAAAACAATGAATACTGTTTGCATGACTATAGCAATTAATTGGCGAAATAAAGTTATGCCAAAAAATTGAAGAAATAATAGTTTATAGACAAAAGTTAGGAGGAGGTATCAAATAAGGACCATTGACTCTTTAAGAATTTCTCCACTGTCGTCAGTTCCGTAAATTTTGATTCCAAGACTTACTGTAGGTACTCCAATCATATGAATTATCGGATGAAGCTCATCTTTCAGATCTTCCGCTTCCATATTATCATAGTCTTCAATATTAAAATAGAGATGTATCATAAGGGTATACTCACTATCCTTTATTGAACCCAGGGTCTGTACAATTTTTGCCAGCCAGATAGCTGATGCAGTATTAAAGTATTCAAGATTAAGACGCAGATTGGTGGTAGGCCTGGGATTCTTAATATATTCAGTAACCCACTTCAGTACTGCTTCATAAATTATTGCAGCATTTTCCGGGATTGATTTTCCTGACATTATAAGTTCACCAGAAGGATAATTTAAATCAATCTGAGGTGTCTTGGCAGTCGGTTCGATATACAAATTTTTCAATTCCACGTTTTAATCTGTTTATGATGATAAAGTTATATAAAATACTTATTCAAAATTAAAATATCTTTTTAATAATAGCATTTTCTTAATCAAAAAGAACAGGTCAGTTGTCAAAGATTTTGCTAGTTTGGTATAAACATAAGAATCAGGGATGAATGTTTTAAAGCCCTTTTTGGTTGTGTTTTCTGGTATATCAATATATTAAAATGTTATCTTTGCAACCTGAAATTTGTTAAGGAAAAAATGGAGATTGTTCTTAAAGAAAAGATAAAAGAAGCTGTTAAAATTATTTACAATAGCGAAGTTACAGATGATCTGATTCAGATACAGGAGACAAGAAAAGGTTTCAAAGGAGACTTCACACTTGTTGTATTTCCTCTCCTGCGCTTTTCAAAAAACACTCCCGAGAAGACTGGTGAAACTATCGGAAATTTTCTGGTAGAAAACTTCACGGCAGTTTCCGGGTTTAATGTAATCAAGGGATTTCTGAACCTTGTAATCTCCGATGCGTGGTGGATTGAATATTTCGGGAAGCTTGCATCCGAAAAAAATCATTTGGAGAACTGTCAGGTTTCTGATCCTGAAACAATCCTTGTTGAATACTCCTCACCGAATACGAATAAGCCTTTACATCTCGGACACATACGAAACAACCTTCTTGGCTATTCTCTTTATAGGATATTAAAAGGTTGTGGACACCGAGTCGTAAAAACAAATATTGTCAATGACCGGGGGATTCATATCTGCAAATCAATGCTGGCATGGCAAAAATTCGGAAATGGAGAAACTCCAGAATCAACTGGAATGAAAGGAGATCACCTGGTCGGGAAATATTATGTTTTATTCGAAAAGGAATATAAAATTCAGATTGAGATGCTGGTAAAAGGCGGGATGGATGAGACGGTCGCAAAAAACTCCGCACCACTGATGAAAGAGACCAGAGAAATGCTTTTGAAATGGGAGGCTGGTGATAAAGAAGTATATAAGCTTTGGAAAATGATGAACTCCTGGGTTTATGCAGGCTTTGATGAGACTTATAAAAAGCTTGGAGTTGATTTTGATAAAATTTACTATGAATCAGATACTTATAAAACGGGGAAAGATATAGTTCTCGCTGCATTAAAAGAAAAGATTCTGTACAGAAATGAAGATAATTCTATATGGGCTGATCTCACCTCTGACGGATTGGATCAGAAGCTTTTACTCCGTTCTGACGGTACTGCTGTCTACATGACTCAGGATCTCGGTACTGCTGTAGACAGACATAATGAATATAAATTCGACAAGAACATTTATGTCGTTGGAAATGAGCAAAATTATCATTTCCAGGTACTTAAAGCCCTTCTTAAAAGAATGGGGTATAAATGGGCTGATGGACTGTTCCATTTTTCCTATGGTATGGTTGAACTACCTGAAGGCAGAATGAAATCCCGTGAAGGAACAATTGTAGACGCTGATGATCTTATTAAGGAGATGCAGCTGACAGCCATGGAAGTCTCACTGGAACTTGGTAAGCTATCTGATTTTTCAGATGATGAAAAAGAAGATATTTTCCGGAAAATCGGGATGGGTGCTTTGAAATATTATATTCTTAAGGTAGACCCGCGAAAAAATATGACTTTTAATCCTGCTGAATCGATAGATTTCAACGGAAATACCGGACCATTTATTCAATATACATATACAAGAATAAAATCGGTATTCCGGAAAGCGGAACAGATGGGCATTAATACCGGACAGATTGTTATTTCGGGAGCAAAAACGGGTCCGAAAGAAATTGAACTTATTAAACTATTGCGTAAATTTTCTGAAACTGTTTCAGCTGCAGCAAAAGGCTATAGTCCTGCTTTGATCGCAAATTATTGTTATGAGCTATCAAGGGAGTATAACCAGTTCTATCACGATTTTACAATACTCGGGGAGAGTGATGAAGAAATTAGAAATTTCAGACTCGTTTTATCGAAAGTAACGAGTGAGATTATTTATACAGGTATGTGGCTGTTGGGGATTGAGATGCCTGAAAGAATGTAGAAAAGTCGGAAGTCAGGAGTCAGAAGTCAGAAGTTTTGATTACTGCTTCGGACTTCGGACTTCGGACTTCCGACCTTCAATTCATTATACAATATTATTTATTCATAAAACATGTTTGAAAATCTAAGTGAACGGCTTGAGAGATCCTTTAAACTTCTGAAAGGGCAGGGCAGGATATCTGAAATAAACATCGCTGAGACTTTAAAGGAGGTTCGCCGGGCTTTGTTGGATGCTGACGTAAATTTTAAAATAGCAAAACAATTCACTGATACTGTTAAGCAGAAAGCTATCGGACAGGAAGTCCTTAATTCAGTTAACCCATCGCAAATGATAGTTAAAATCGTTCACGATGAACTTGTTGAACTGATGGGAGGTGACAGAACCGATATAAATATTAAGATCAATCCTTCAATTATACTTATTGCAGGTCTTCAGGGTTCAGGTAAAACAACTTTCAGCGGAAAGCTTGCGAAATGGGTAAAAAGCAAAAGAGGTAAAAATCCATTGCTCGTAGCATGTGACGTATACCGGCCGGCTGCAATTGAACAACTAAAGATCATAGGATCACAGATCGAAGTACCGGTTTATACCGAAGACGGAAATATGAACCCGATCGCTATTGCCCGAAATGCTGTTAAAGAAGCAAAAAAGACCGGATACGATCTCGTAATAATTGATACCGCCGGCCGCCTTGCCATTGATGAAGAAATGATGAAGGAGATATCATCGGTAAAGGATGCCGTAAATCCTCATGAAATACTTTTCGTAGTTGATTCAATGACCGGCCAGGATGCAGTTAATACTGCAAAAGAATTCAATGAACGACTTGATTTTAACGGAGTGGTATTGACAAAACTCGATGGGGATACGAGGGGAGGAGCAGCACTTTCGATTTTATCGGTGGTAAACAAACCCATTAAATTTGTAAGCTCCGGTGAGAAGATGGATGCTATTGATATCTTCTACCCTGAAAGGATGGCTGACAGAATACTGGGGATGGGTGATATTGTATCTCTGGTTGAAAAAGCACAGGAGCAATTTGACACTGAAGAGGCACGAAAACTTCAAAAAAGAATTTTAAAAGATCAATTTGATTTCAACGATTTTATTACCCAGATACAGCAGATAAAGAAAATGGGGAATGTTAAAGACCTTATGGCAATGATACCCGGAGTGGGAAAAGCTATAAAAGATCTGGATATTGATGATAACGCATTTAAGGGTATTGAAGCAATTATCAGGAGTATGACGCCGGAAGAGAGGACTAATCCGGTTGTTCTCAATGGTAGCCGGCGAAAAAGAATTGCTACAGGAAGCGGAACAAGTGTGCAGGAGGTAAATAAACTTCTGAAACAGTTCGATGAGACCAGACGTATGATGAAAATGATGTCAAAAGGTGGAAATGCCGCCAGGCTTATGGGCAAAAAATAATCCGAACCATGTATAAGATCATTGATGGTAAGAAAGTAGCATCTGAAATCAAAAAGGAAATTGCTGAAGAGGTTGCAAAACTAAAAAGCGAAGGGAAAAAAATTCCACATCTCGCTGCTATTCTGGTAGGTAACAATGGCTCTAGTGAAACTTATGTCGCAAACAAGGTAAGAGATTGTGAAGAGGTAGGTTTCAAATCAACGCTTATTAGATTCAATAGTGATATCCAGGAGTCTGTTTTGCTCGGAAAGATTGCAGAACTAAATAATGATCCTGATGTAGATGGTTTTATAGTTCAATTGCCTTTGCCGCGACATATATCTGAAAACAAGGTAATTGAAGCAATAGATCCCAAAAAAGATGCCGACGGTTTTCATCCGGTAAATCTGGGCAGGATGGTCATTGGATTACCCGGATACCTGCCTGCTACTCCATTTGGAATTGTTGAGCTGATAAAAAGATATGGTATTGAGACATCCGGGAAGAATTGTATCGTAATTGGCCGGAGCAATATCGTCGGCCGGCCCGTAAGTATACTGCTTTCCCAGAAAGGAATGGATGCAACGGTTACTGTAGTTCACAGTCGAACTAAAAACATAAAGGAAATTGTAACCAAGGCTGATATTATAATTGCGGCAATCGGATCTCCGTCTTTCGTAACTGCAGAAATGGTGAAGGAAGGAGCAGTAGTAATAGATGTTGGAACAACACGTATAAGTAGTCCCGGGACGAAATCTGGTTATAAACTTGCAGGAGATGTTGATTTTGAAAATGTAGCTGCTAAATGTTCTTATATTACGCCAGTTCCGGGTGGTGTTGGTCCAATGACCAGAGTATCACTATTGCGCAATACCCTGATTGCTGCAAAAAAAGGCTGAAGTTTCGATCTTAGTTTGAAGGGAAATCCACACCTGTGAAATAGAGATCGAATCCGCCTTTACCTCCTGATCTGTTCGATGAAAACATCAGATATTTGTTAGTGAAATCCGGATGAAAACCAATTACCGGTCTGTATTCATCTGAGGAGGTGTTTATCTTCGGACCAAGGTTAACGGCGGAACTCCATTTCCCATTTTTAAACATCGAGTAATAAAGATCATAGCCGCCAAGACCGCCGGGACGGTTGGATGAAAATATCATTATCTTCTTGAAAATAAACGGACACTTATCTTCATATGAGCTGTTTATACTATCAACCTTTGTTGAAAGTACATAATCGAGATTAAACCATGATGTCAGATCTTTTTTCGGAGGTTTGCCCTGAAGAAAAATGTCAAAATTCCCATCCTTGTTTGAAGCAAAATATGCAGAATCCTGGTCGGAATTAAAACATATATAAGCATCATCCGAGACTGTATTAAGAAGCTTAATGGGAAATGGTCCGTACACTTCGGGAAGATTGGTGCCATAAACGGGCTGGTTTTTCAGATAATAGAGATCCAGATTTCCGGCTGCGTTCACCGAAGAAAGCAGTAGATATTCATAACCATCTACTGTACTGAATAATCTGTAAGGGCCAAAATCATTGCCGGGTGTGACTGCTTTGTTAATAAGTTTGTCAAGGAATGCGTCAGTAGTCATTTTAGCTCCAAATCCGAACACTCCGGTTTTTTGATCGAAGGTATATGAAATAACAGCCTGCTCAAGGTCAAATTGTCCGCCTGCACTCCTCCTGTTGCTTGAGAAAATAATGGGCGAGCCTCCCACCAATTGAAGTAAGGCAAGGTTATAGTCATCGTATTGGGAGTTAATATCAGAAATGTTAATGACCGTATCGGGGAAAACACCTTTAGGATACTTAATCGGATTTTCAGTTTTTTTGCAATCAGTAAAATATATTAAAATAAATATAACGCCTGTTATTGCCAGAACTGAATTGATAAATCCTGATTTTTTCATTTAGATGTATTTTAAGGAATGTATCAATACAAATATATTAATATAAAATGAAAAACCGGGAGGTCGCCCGGTTCTTCGAAGGTAGAATTTAGGTTAATTCTAGGGTAAATAGGGTATTATATTGAAAGGTAAATCCGTTTTACAAATAATAGATGATTATTTTGTACCCGAGGTTGCGTCTGTGTTACAAAAAAAATAACAATAACTACGTTTAATTTGTATTTATTTGTATACCAGATGTTTAAAAAAATGTTAAAATGTTAATAATTGAGCATCACCGGAAACACCCTTATGAAAAATAGTATTATTTTTGTACACATATTTTTGTGAGCCATGGAAGATGATAAGTTTGGGTTTTCCTATGAGGAAGAGGTGAAACATGCTGTGCAGAAGTTTGAGAGAATGAAGAAAAATAATGAAAGTTATTTTTTTGATGTTATTGAATTTGAGACGATCATAGATTATTATATTGAGAGCAACAATTCAATTAAGGCCTTTGAAGCCGCTACATTAGCCAGCGAACAACATCCAAATTCAGTTTCAATACAGTTGAGAAAAGCCAGAGTACTTCTTGATAAGGGCAGAGCTGTTGAAGCATTGAGGTTACTCAAGAGACTCGAAAGTATTGAACCAGGAAATCACGAAATATATATTGCCAAAGGAACAGCTTTCGGAATGCTAGGCGACATCCAGGGTGCAAAAAAGATGTTCGATTTTTCGCTGACACTGGATACTGAGGACGTCGAAAACATCCTTTTCGCAATAACTTCAGTCTTGCAAAACCTTAATTATTATGAGCATCTGATCCCTTATATGGAAAAGCTCATTGATATGGAGCCTGAATTCAAAGCTCATCTTTATGATATGGCATATGCATATGAGAAGATCGGAGATTTTGAAAACAGTATTAAATATTATTTGAAATACCTCGACGAGGAACCATTTTCAGACAGCGCCTGGTACAATCTGGGTATAATATACAATAAGCTTGAATCATATGAAAAAGCGATGGAAGCTTATGATTATGCTCTGGCAATTAATTCCCAGAATACCTTCGCTATTTTCAATAAAGGAAATATACTCTGCAACCTTGAGAAGTATTCTGAGGCAATTCCTGTTTACCATGAATATCTTGAAAATGAGCCTGATAGCTTTGAGGCCATGACTTATCTGGCAGAATGTTACGAAAAGATCGGGGAAGTTATCATGGCACGCAAGTATTATCAGGAAGCTATAGAACTGGCTCCGGAGTATGCTGATCCATGGTTCGGTCTTGGTGTAATTGCACTAAATACAGGAAATACTGATGACAGTCTGATCTTTTTCAGAAAAGCTGTTCGTCTCGATGATGAAAATCCTGAAATCTGGTACTTACTGGGGAAAGCTCATTATTCTAAAGGTGAAAAGAAAGCAGCATTAAGATGTTTCCGGGAGGCACTGAAACTTGATTCCTATTATGATGAGGTATGGGTCGACCTTGGTACTATTATTCTTAAAGATGGTCTTGCTCAAAAAGCTCTTCCATATCTTGAACATGCATACAAGGTGACTGGTGATATACCAGGTATTAACTATTTACTTGCAGCATTCTATCTGCATTCAGGGAGTATGGATAAAGCATATCGTCACCTTTCTCTCGCACTGAATCTGGATAAAGAACTCTTTACTGAGTTTGAGGATATCTTTCCAGCCAAACTCTTTAACAGGAAGATTAAGAAGCTTCTTGAGAGTAACAATCTTCCCAGATAATTTAACTAACCAGACAATTATATGAATATGCAACTTCCTTTTATGCCTGAAAGGCCATTGAAACCGCGGAATTCAGGAATCACAATGGTGATGGATAAAGGTCTGAGTATAAGGGAAGCGGAGAACTTTATGTCTGTTGGAAGTGAGTATACCGATTATGTAAAGCTTGGTTTTGGTACATCGCTTATCACCCCAGGGTTTGAAAAGAAAATCGCGCTTTATAAGAAGGCAGGGGTTATACCGTACTTTGGAGGTACACTTTTTGAAGCCTTCCTCATCAGAGATATGTTCGAAGAATACATAGCTTTTCTTGACAAGTATGAGATAGATCTGGTAGAGGTTTCTGACGGTTCCTACGATTTTGAGCATAAAAAAAAGCTTGAGTATATAACCAGGCTGGCAAAAAGAGGCACTGTAATTTCTGAAGTTGGTTCAAAGAAAAAGAATGTTGTTTATACTCCTGACGAATGGGTGGCAATGATGAAATCTGAACTAACTGCCGGATCTGTCAAGGTAATTGCTGAAGCGCGGGAATCAGGTACAATTGGCATTTATAATGAAGATGGCTCAGTAAACAATACAATAATCTGTGGTATAACCGATCATGTGAAACTTGAAAATGTCATATGGGAAGCTCCTTTAAAGTCGCAACAGTCATGGTTTATAAAAAATTTTGGAGCAAATGTCAATCTTGGAAATATTGCTCCAACTGAAATTATTCCTCTGGAATCATTGAGACTCGGACTTCGCGGGGATACTTTCTTTCAGTTTCTTCCTGATAACCTGAAGCAATAGTTTTAATCATATTATTACACTCACTAATTTCACTTAAGAACATTTAAAATGAGAAAATTTGGTCTCATTGGATATCCTCTCGGTCATTCTTTCTCTAAAAAGTATTTTTCCGAAAAATTCATTCGTGAAAACATAAATGATTGTCAGTATGAGAATTATCCTTTAACCAATATTGACCTTCTTGATGAGTTAATTTCCAATAATTCTGATATTTACGGATTAAATGTAACTATCCCATATAAATCTGCTGTAATAAAATACCTTGATTTTATTGATGAACAGGCCAGGTCCATTGGAGCTGTTAATGTATTGAAATTAAACAGGAGTGGTAATAAAGTAGTATCTAAAGGTTTTAATACCGATATTGATGGTTTCAAGAACTCCATTTTCCCTTATCTGGGGGGAAGAGTTTTTAATGCGCTGGTTCTTGGAACAGGAGGAGGTGCAAAAGCTGTATGTTATGTTCTTGAAAAGTTCAGCATTAAAATTACTTCGGTGGACATAATCAAACGTGAAGGAGTATTAAACTACTCTGAAATTACCGACAATATATTGATCAACAACCAGTTAATTGTTAATACAACACCTTTGGGTATGTTTCCTGATATACTTGAGAAACCCGATCTGAATTACAATTGCTTCAATAAGGATCATATTCTTTTCGACCTTGTCTATAATCCGGAACTCACATCATTTTTAAAAGCTGGTAAGGAGCAGGGCTGTACTATAATAAGCGGGATAAATATGCTTTACGGTCAGGCTGAGAGGGCCTGGGAAATCTGGAACGATGACGGTTTATAAACTACCCTGCATTGACCAGCAAGTCAGGTACAGGTTTTCTGAAGTTTTCCCTGAGAATTAGGTATCACAGATATTTTTCCAAAATTTCTGTCAGTTGTTTGGTCTTTACTGGCTTGGACAAATAATCGTCACATCCTGATTTTATAGCTTCATCCCTGTCTGGCAACATAGCATAAGCTGTTTGTGCAATTATCGGAAGTTTAGGTCTCTTATTCTTGATTTTCCTGGTAGCTTCAAACCCGTTAATAACTGGCATTTTAATATCCATAAAAACAAGATCAATAGAAGGATCGGTTTCACAAATATTTACAGCTTCCAGTCCATTTTTTGCCCATAGTACCCTGATATTCATTCTTGTAAGAAAAATTCTCAAAAAGTCATAACTAGATTGGTCATCTTCAGCGATCAGTACTGTTTTACCACTATGATTTTTCAGTGTAGTCACCTCATTATCATCTGATTTTTTATCTTTTTCGTTGTTCTCCTGTAAAACCGGTATGGTAAAATAAAATACAGATCCTTTAAGTCGCTCAGACTCTACCCAGATTTTCCCGCCTAGTTTTTCAATGGTTTTTTTTGCTATTGAGAGACCTATTCCCATACCGCCGAATTTTCTGGTATGAGTGTCATCAATTTGTCTGAATATGTTGAAAATAGCATCATGATGCTTCTTATCTATTCCGATGCCGGTATCCTTTACATAAAACTGCAGAAAATTTTCCCCTGCATCATCAATCTCAGTAAAACCAAATTCTATATGTCCTTTATCAGTGAACTTAAGTGCGTTCCTCAACAAATTTATCAATACCTGTTTTAGTTTCCGGCTATCAGTGAGTAGATACTTGTGCTTTTCCTCTGTATCTATATTCAGAATTAATTCTACCTCAGTTTTGTTCTCCCTTAGTCTTTCCCCGTGTAAAATATTTTTGACTTCCTTCAGTACAGATACTACATCAGTTTTATCATAATTTATTTTTATCTGGCCTATTTCGATCATAGTTGTATCAAAAATATCTTCTACCAGACTTAAGAGATGCTGACCACTTTTTAAAATATTGTTTGCATATGAAATAGTATCCTGGTCGGGACCTGTATCAATCATCAGACCGGAGAAACCAATTATGGCATTCAGCGGCGTTCTGAGTTCGTGAGAAATATTTGCAAGGAAAGCTGATTTTAACCTGTCACTTTCTTCTGCTTTATCTTTTGCTAAAACAAGCTCCTGCTGTGCCCTTCTTCTTTCTGTGATATCAACCGCAATTCCAATAAGGGCAATTGGATTACCTTTATCATCCTTAATTGGAGAAGTTGAGAGCTCAATGGGAAATTCAGATCCATCTTTTTTTACATTTATAAGTTCTCCGTTCCATCCTCCACGTAAAGTATCGGATAAAATTTTTAGAGCTGAATTTTCCTTGTCCTCAGATGATCTGATGATGCTGATATCTTTACCCATAATTTCTTCCTCATTATAACCATAGGTTTTACAGAAAGCATTGTTGATAAACATAATTCTATTTTGCTGATCTGTTATTGATACACATTCTCCGATACTCTCCAGTGCCCTTGAAAGTGTATGCATTCTTTCCTGGGAACGCTTCTTTTCAGTAACATCATTTGATACGGAAAGTATTCCGGGTTTACCATCAGGAAGAATGATTTTGGTTTCATACAGGGCTACTATACAGGTCGTTCCGTCTTTCCTGAAGTTTTTAACTTCATGTATCTTTGTTTGACCGGACAGAATTTCTGAAATATTTTTTTCTATTTCCCCGTCATTCTCAGATGAAGCAAATAATCTTATATTTTTTCCCAGGATTTCTTTTCTGGCATAACCAAGTGTTGAGCAAAATGAAGAATTAACCTCAATTATTGAACCTTTTTCATTTATGAGAATAATACCGGCAGGAGATAATTCGAATATAGTCCTGAAACGATTCTCGCTCTCACGCAGGATTTTTTCAATGGCTTTTCTTTTCTTCTCCTCCTTCAGGATATTACTTGCTTTGAACGAGAGGTAAAAGTAAGTGATCATTACAACAATGATCAGTGAAAAAAGAATATACAAACGATTCCGGAATGAGGTAAGTTTTGCAAAAACTTCTGTTTCCGGCGTAAAAATTATGATGGTCCAAAATGTATTATCAAGAGTAACACGATAGAAAGCAACCAGTGTTTTTGTAAGATCTTTCGTTATGTTCAGGGTTGGCGTGGTATAACAGACTGAAGTACCCGCGCCACGGGTTGTTGTTTTATTAATTAAGTCAATAACAGAAGGAAAATCACTGTAAACTTCTTTGGCTGATTTCCCGATCTGGTTATATGAGGGATTATATATCTCGATACCTGCTTCACTGATCATCCATCCATAACCGGTTTCTCCTGTCCTGATGTTTTCAATGAAACGTTTACCGAGCTTATCGACAGGAATCAGGATAGCAATACTCCCCTTGTATTCGCCATATTTAATTATCGGAACATGGTAAGCAATTGACCTGAAACCCTGGACTGACATGAATACATCACTTACTGTGGGTTTGTGAGTTTTTATTACAGTCTGTATATGTTGTTGATTTGATATATCCTGTCCAATTACAGCATTATTTGCAGGAAAAGTGTATTTCAGAATTCCCTTTAAATCAACTACAGTAATTGCTTCTATCTGGTCCGAATTACTCTTATAAAAATCGGCCAACAATTCCCTTCCCTGATCATTCAGTTCTGAAACATATTTAAGCTTCGATAAGAATGAAAGTTCCCTCTGATAATAAATAAAAAAACTTTCTATACCTCTGGTAGCTTGTTTTGCAAGAGTAAACTGCTGTGAATTAAATTCATTTAAAGTTCTGTCACTGACATCCTTGTACGCTGAATAAAACAGATACGAAAGTGATGCAAGTATAATAGGTACAAGAAGAAACCTTTTAGATAGTTTCATGAAATGAATCAACTGATAAAAAATCAATGAATTCTATAATTGCACAAATATCCGGAAAAATTGCGAAGAAAACTATTATTCCAGTGCTTACGACTTCGCTTTTCGCCTTGTCCAGTACCTTGGATCACATTCTGTGCACTCCTGTTTCCAGTAACCAGGGGTGATTAAAGATCCTTCCCGTGTCTTAAGCTGCCGTTCATAAATAGCAAACACCGGATTAAAAACCAGATCTGTAACACCAATAGTATATTTGGGTTCCTGATCCGGAGTATCAGAGACTTCCAGCATCTCTTTTACTTCAAGATTATTGAAACCCAGCAGATCACTGAGGAAAGCAACTCGCTCGAGAGTAGCGCCAGTCTCTATTATCGTACAGCGAATGCCATCTATCTCGCTTACAATATGTTTTGCATTATTTATGGCCATATCTTTTTACTTTTGTCCCCGCTTTGCGGGATTTCGTCACTTCGTTCCTCAACTTTTTACTTTTGTCTTTTATCTTTTGTCTTTTGTTTAGACTCCGAAACTCAGGTTTTTAATTACCTCAAATATGATGCTGGCAAAACCTGTAGCTACAATACCCGCGACACAAATTCCTAATGCAAAACGCGTAGGAAAATCGCTCCTGAATTTTTCGATCGGCATTTCACTTTTATTAATGAACATTGCTTTCACTATAAGGAGATAATAGAATAATGAAATAATAGTATTCAGAACGGCAATCAGTACAAGCAGATAGAATCCTTTTTGCGCTGCTGCAGTAAACAGGAAGAACTTGCCGAAAAAGCCTGCCACCGGTGGTATACCTGCAAGAGAAAACAGCGCCAGAGTCATTATCAGGCTGAGTTTTGGATTTGTATGATATAGGCCATTATAGTCATCCATGTTTTCCTTTCCGGTTGCGTTTGAAATTGCTATCACTACACCGAAAGCACCCAGATTTGAAAAAATGTACACCAGAACATAATAAATCACTGATGCCATTCCAAGCTGATTTCCTCCAATAAAACCTAAGAGAATATATCCTGCCTGGGATATAGATGAAAATGCAAGAAATCGCTTAAGATTCTGTTGGCGGATGGCAAAAAGATTCCCGATAGTCATGGTGAGTACTGAAGTTACAAAAATCGTTTTCTGCCAGGTAGCTATTATAATGGGAAATACCGTGAAGAGGATAATTATAAGGATAAAAAGAGCTGCCCCTTTAGAAATAACAGAAAGATAAGACGTTATGTTAACCGGGGATCCTTCATAGACATCTGCTGTCCAGAGATGGAAGGGAACGATTGAGATCTTAAAAGCCATTCCGGCAAAGAAAAAGATAAACCCGAGTATCTGAAGATTTGTATTGCCAAAATGTGTAGCAACCTCACTGAAATACAAGGTACCGGTTGTCCCATAAATCATTGATAATCCATATAATAGGATTCCTGAAGATAATGCCGATGACAATATGAGTTTAATACCCGCCTCAGCAGATTTGTTTTTATAACGGTCATATGCTGCAAGTGCTGCTATCGGAATTGTTGCAAGTTCTATTCCAATGTAGAACATTAAAAAATGACCTGCTGAAATCATGAAGTCCATTCCTGCAAGTGTAGAAATAAGCAAAAGAAAATACTCACTTATCTTTTCTGAATTTTCTTCCTTTTTAAGCCATGTAACAGACTGAATAAAAACCAGTAACACACCAATATTCAGAATATTTTTCATTAGAAGCGTGGTGCCTGTAGAAACATACATTCCCCCAAAGAGCGATCCTGCCGGGGAAGGTAAGAAACCGGCAATAGTAATAATTCCGAACAGAATTATCGAAAAAAGACTTATACTTCTCTTTTTATCGGGATTCCAGAATATCTCAGCAATCAGGACTAAAAGAGCCGCAGCTATCAGCAGCAGTTCATGACGCATTATTAAAAAGGTACCTAAGCTCATATCATAAAATTATCCAAAGCATTTATAACTATATTGTTCAGAATGGATTAAGTGCAATGATCTTCTCGATAACAGGATGAAGACTTGTTCCTATCATTGTTGAGAGCCAGTATGGTGCAAGACCTATGGCAGCTACAGATCCGATTAAAGTTACAACAGAAATCTTTTCAAACCATTTTGCATCAGGAAGATGCTCAAAATGCTCATTTGTCGTGGGACCGAGTAATAAAATTGCAACTACCCTCAAAATGTATACGGCTGTAATGACAATGGAAGAGACAGCTAAAATAGTAACAATCCGGTAAAAGAGTTCAGGATGCTGGAAAGCTCCAACGAAAATTGTCATTTCAGCAACGAAACCACTCAGTCCGGGAAGTCCTAATGAAGCCAGACCTGCAATTACATAACAAACAGACAAAAAAGGAATAACCTTCATCAATCCTCCCATCTCATTTATCATTCTTGTATGTGTGCGGCCATAAAGCATCCCGATCAGAGCAAAGAACAGGGCTGTCATCAATCCATGAGAGATCATCTGGATAATAGCTCCATTCATGGCTGTCTGATTCATCATGAGCACTGCAAAAAGTACAAGACCGCAATGACTTACTGACGAGTATGCATTGATATATTTCAGATCTTTCTGGGCTATTGCTCCAAAAGCCCCGTAAACGACACTGATAGAAGTGAGTATAATAAATATCCATGATAATTCATGTGCAGCTTCAGGCATTAGAAAAATAGCTACCCTGAATGCACCATAACCACCTAATTTCATAAGCACACCTGCATGTAACATTGAAACAGCAGTAGGAGCAGAGGCATGTCCATCAGGAGACCATGTATGAAATGGGAATAATGCACCAAGAACACCAAATCCTACAAAAGTCAGAGGGAAGAAGAGTCTTTGAGCTGGTAAAGGAATTACAACTTTTGAAATCTCGAGTATGTTAAAAGTAAGCTGATTTGCATTCGGGGAGGAATTAAAGTAAATACCAAGCAAACCAACGAGAAGAAGAGCTGAACCACCCATAAGCATAAGGGTCAGCTTCATTGCCGAATATTCTTTTGGACCTGTCCCCCAGATTCCTATTAATAGGTACATGGGTATAACTGCCAGTTCGTAAAAAAGGAACATGGTAAAGAGATCGATTGAGATAAAAAATCCGAAAACTCCTGTAGCCAGAAGAATCAGGGAAACAAAAAATTCTTTTCTGAGATACTCAACTTCCCATGAGGCAAAGATACCGGCAAAAACAACCAGTGAGGTCAGAGAGATCATTGCAACAGATATACCATCCACTCCAACCGCATAATGAATGTTAAGACTTTTAAACCATAAATAGTCTTTTATAAATAACATCTCATCGGTATTACCGGCGTGACGGGCAGTAAGATAAAGAAAAACAAGACTTGCAGCCATTAATAACTGCAGGCCCATTCCAAATGCCGATACCAGGCGAACCTGGCGAGTATCCTTTAAGAGCAGGATAGCAGTTATTGTTAAGACCGGAATTACTACAAACAGAGATAATATATCCATAATTAAAAGTCTTTTTCTAAATTATCTGTTATTTCCACAGGTATATAAATAATATTGCCAGCATGATCGCACCGGTAATGAAGACAAAAGCATATTTCTGCAACTGACCCGATTGAAATCCTCTTATCCGGAAAGAGACACTTTGAGTTACAGTGGCAATCATATTCATTGTAGCGTCAACAACATGGCGGTCGAACCATGCAACCGGTTCAGATATATACCTGAAAATGATCTTCTTCGTAACAAAAAGATAAAGTTCGTCAATATAAAATTTGTTGAATGCCCATTTATAGCTGTACTTAAATGTTGCAGCCAGTTTATTTGGTATTGCACTTTCCTTCCTGTACATAACATAAGCAATTCCGATTCCAAGTAACCCAATGAGCACAGAAGGTATTGCTATAGCCATTTCAAGTTCGCTCTCGAAAATTTTCCCATCTGATGTAACAAGTTTGTTGAAAGGAATAAATCCGGTGACTACAGACCCAATGGCAAGTACAATTAATGGGATAGTCATTGTCAGAGGGGCTTCATGCGGGGTATGGTGATAGGAAGTATCTCTCCCCCAGAAAACACTGAAATAGAGCCTGAACATATAGAAGGCAGTAAGACCAGCAACAGCATATTCAACAGCGAATAAGATTTTATTACTATGGAATGCGGCTGCAAGTATTTCATCCTTGCTGAAAAATCCGGATAAAGGTGGAATTCCGGCAATCGTCAGACAGGCAATTAAGAAGGTCATGTGAGTGACAGGCAGATATTTACGAAGTCCACCCATTTCAGTCATATAATTGCTGTGAACTGCGTGTATTATTGCACCGGCTCCCAGAAATAGTAATGCTTTAAACATAGCATGGGTAAACAGATGGAACATTGATGCCATATAACCTAAACCCTCATGTCCGCCATAACCTGACACCCCAAGAGCGAGCATCATATATCCAATCTGTGACATTGTGGAATAGGCCAGAACCCTTTTAATATCAGTTTGGGTACATGCTATAACTGCTGCAAAAAGCGATGAAAAAGCTCCAACATATGCAACGACTTCGAGTGCGACGGGAGCGGAGAAAGCATAAATAGGAAACATCCTGGCTACAAGATAAACACCGGCGACAACCATAGTTGCAGCATGTATAAGTGCTGAAACAGGTGTCGGGCCTTCCATAGCATCGGGAAGCCATATATGGAATGGAAACATTGCTGATTTTCCTACACCGCCCATAAAGACAAAGATCATCGACCATGTCATAACTGACAGGCCAAGGAATGCGACACCTCCACCCTGGGTTATGGCAGTTCCTGTCGGATTAGTCAGGGTAATAAAATCAAATGTTTTGGTATTAAATGATAGAATCAGTATTCCTATAAGAAATCCGAGGTCAGCAAATCTTGTAACAATAAATGCTTTTTTTGAAGCTCTTACTGCAGAAGGCTTCTGGTAGTAGAATCCAATCAACAGAAAGGAAGAAACACCAACCAGTTCCCAGAAAATATACATCTGGAAAATATTTGTTGCCAAAACCAATCCCAGCATCGAGAAACTGAATAGGGAGAGAAACGAAAAGAAACGTTCAAATCCTTTTTCCCCCTTCATATATCCAAGACTGTATATATGAACCATTAATGAAACTGTTGTAATAACAACCAGCATCATAACCGATATAGGATCAAGAAGAGCTCCAATATCAATGTGCAGCTTATCGGAAAATTGAAGCCAGGTAAAATTGAAAGCTATGATTTTCTGATAGGCTCCATCTATCTTTTCGCTTGAAAAAAAGTAATTCCAGGCAGTAATGTATGACAATGCTGTAATTATCGCCAATCCGCATGTTCCCAATATTCCTGAGAGCTTTGGAAAATACTTATGACCTGCCAGACCCAGAAATATAAACATAAGAAAGGGCAGCAGAAGAATCCATATTGTATAATTGAAATTTATCATATTCAAAATATCCTATAGGTGTAGTAATCAGAATTTCATTTCATTAACATCTTCTACATTGATTGTTGTAAATCGCCTGTAAATATTAATTATTATAGCAATTGCAACCGCAGCTTCTGAAGCTGCAACAGCAATCACAAACAGGCTGAAAAACATACCCTCCAGTTTATGCGGATAGAGATACCGGTTGAAAGCCAGAAAATTTATATTTACAGAATTTAAAATCAATTCCACCGACATAAGTATTGTAATCAGATTCCGGCGGGTAAGGAAACCGTAAATTCCGGCGAAGAACATTACTGTAGCCAGAATTAAAAAGTATTGCAATGGTATGCCAGTATTCATTTTATTCCTGATTTTATTTTTATAACTCTACTTTTTTAGGACTGCCCTTTTTTGCGATTACAATTGCTGCAACCATGGCAGCAAGAAGTAATACTGATATCACCTCAAATGGAAGTACATATCCATCATAGTTAACGGATAAGAGGCTTTTCCCTATAAATTTCATGTTCACCTCCTTTGCAGCTTCGGTTGTTGCTGAAAATTTGTAATCGAGAATTGTAATGATAGACAAAACAGCTCCGGTTAATGTGGCAAGTGCTGAAAAAATATTCTTTTTCCAGCCGGAAGATTCAAACTTCTGGCTTATATGACTTGTCAACAGAATTGAGAAGATGATTAGAACGACAATCCCTCCGGCATAAAGAGTAAGCTGTACTGCAGCAAGAAACTGATAATTAAGCATGAAATAAAGCCCTGAAGTTGATACCAGGACAAAAAGAAGAAATACTGCAGCTCTAAGGATTTTGCGACTTGTAACTGTCAGAATTGAAAAGACAACAATCATTGCAGAAAAAAGGATAAACATAATCTGATTAGCAGCCATTATTCAACTCCTTTCATTAATTGTGAACCTGGTTTATTTAAAGTTTTGATAAGAAGGGCCCTGTTAAAGACTGCATGTTCAAATTTCTGAGAAAAGGCAAGTGCATTTGAAGGACATGTCTTAACACATAAGGCACAGAAGGTACACATTCCTAAACGATAGATGTGTTTGTCAATCGCTCTCTTCTTTTTACCATCTTCAGTAAGAATTGATTTTGAGATTACCTCAATTGTACCATTCGGACAATTTATTTCACAAATCCCGCAACCTGTGCATTTATGTTCATTTTTTTCATTATGCGGCATCACCACCTCACCTTTGAAACGGTCGAACATGACAAGATCTTTACGGTTGCTGGGATATTTCTGAGTCACAATTGTACCTGGTCTGAAAAAATACGATCCCGTAACTTTCATACCTTTCAGAAGCGACCATACCCCCAAAATTATTTCCTTCAGATAATTTATTATACTTCTCATTCAGAGATATACTTATATAGTTATTTACAATTAAAAATGCCAGCCCATAAGAACTATAAAGGACATAATCAATACATTAACAAGATTGATCGGTAATAAATACTTCCATTCGAGCGTAAGCAACTGGTCAATTCTCAATCGCGGGAATGTCCACTTGAACCACATCATCATAAAGATTACAAAGAATGTTTTTCCAATGTACCAGATAAATGGAGGAATAAAATCCATTACATGATTAAATCCATCCCAGTGACCAACATGAAATGGCATCCATCCACCGAGAAAAACTGTTGCAGCAATCGATGCAACGATAAACATGTTGATGTATTCTGCGAGGAAAAAGAATGCGAATTTTATCCCGGAATATTCAGTATGATAACCTGCAGTCAGCTCAGATTCAGCTTCAGCAAGATCAAATGGCCCGCGATTTGTTTCGGCAGTACTGGAAATAAGAAAGACAATGAAAGCAATAAATGCCGGGATATGACCTCGGAAGATGAACCAACCCGCACGTTGAGCCTCAACAATTTCGGATAGTTGCATGGATCCGGCAAGAATCACAATAGTAATAATCGAAAGACCTACCGATAATTCATAACTCACAATCTGAGCACCGCTTCGCATAGCTCCGATCAGGGAGTATTTGTTATTGCTTGACCAGCCGGCAAGAAGCACTCCGATAACCCCCATTGCCGAAACTGCGATGACATATAATACTCCGATATTGAGATCAATGGCATGCAATCCTTTAGCAAAGGGTATTGCAGCTATTGCCATAAATGATGCTATTATAACAATAAAAGGAGCAAGGTTAAATAGAAATCCGTCAGCATTCTTTATCGGGATCAGCTCTTTAAACAGCAGTTTGAAAAGGTCGGCAATCGTCTGGAAAATCCCGAAAGGTCCAACTCTGTTAGGTCCGAGCCTGTTCTGCATAAAAGCACATACTTTTCTTTCCGCATAAACAAGAAAAAGTCCGATAAGTGCATAAAACAACAGGATTAAAACCCCGATGATAAGCATCTCGGTTATAGTCGTCCAGAAGGGAGACATAGCGTTATGCAGGCTTGTGTCGACCCACTTTGTAAGAGAGGAAAAATCGTAGATGACTTTCCACCACGGGACTGATAGCGAAGGAGAAGTATTTGGTGCGACAATATCAGGTAGCATAAATTTTAACTTTTTACTTTTGTCTTTTTACTTTTGTCTTTTGTCTTCTGTCTTGATTTACCTGTCAATATCCGGTATAATCAAATCAAGGGAGCCACCAATTGCTACAAGGTCAGCTATCTTGAATCCCTTTGCAATATGGTTGAGCACAGAAAGATTTGAAAAATTTGGTGATCTGAATTTTACACGGTAAGGATTCTTATTACCATCGCTTATAACAAATACTCCCAGTTCACCACGTGCTGTTTCAACTCTTTGATAATATTCACCTTCAGGCAGTTTAATGATTGGTTTCATTTTTACGGCAAAGGGTCCCTCAGGAATATTATCTATCAGTTGTTCAATTATTTTCATCGATTCCCACATCTCCTCGATACGGGCAACATACCTGCTGAAAGTATCACCTTCAGTTAACAATATCTCTTTGAATTGTACCCTGTCATATGCGCTGTAGGGCTCATGTTTCCGAACGTCGCATGAGAAGCCCGATGCCCTCCCGGTAGGACCTGTAACTCCAAAAGATATTGCATCTTCCTTTGTTAGTTTCCCTATACCTTTACTTCGTTCATGAAAAATCACATTGCCTGTTAATAACTGATCATACTCAGGTAGAATTTTCCTGAAATACTTAATAAACTCCTTAACCCTTTTCTGAAAGTTGGGATGAATATCGTACATCAGGCCGCCCGGACAATTATAGCTTACTATCATCCGCCCGCCGCACGTCTCCTCAAATATGTCAAGGATTTTTTCCCTGTCGCGCAAACCATAAAAGAAGCAGGTCAGTCCGCCAAGATCCATCCCGAAACATGCCCACCAGAGCTGGTGTGACTGAATACGTGTAAGCTCGGACATAATTGTCCGGATCACCTTTATCCGGTCGGGAATATCTACCTCAAGGGCTTTTTCCACATTCAGACAAACAGCTTCATTATTGATATGTGCTGAAATGTAATCCATTCTGTCGGTGAGATGAATAATCTGCGGATAGGTAATGCTCTCGCACATCTTCTCAATTCCGCTGTGAATATACCCGACATGAGGTTCCACATTCTTTACCATTTCACCTCTGAGCGAAACAAGAAGCCTCAGCACTCCATGAGTGGAGGGATGCTGCGGACCCATATTTATAAAATATTCCTGCAGTTCGTCAGGAGTAGTGATTATTTCCTTGTCTTCCATAAATTACTTGGTAACGATATTTATATCATCAGCATAGTCTTTCCTTAAGGGGAAACCCCACGACTTGTCAAGGAATAACCTTCGAAGGTCAGGATGATTTCTAAACTTTATCCCTATAAGATCGTATACTTCCCTCTCGTGAAAATCAGCAGTCCGCCAGATATCTGTTACTGAATCGAGTTGAGGATTCTCCCTGTCAGATGTCCTGGTTTTTAATACAACGGAATGATCAAAGATTGTCGATCGCAGGTGGTAAATAACCCCAAGATCAACGCCGTAGTCGACACCAGTAAGGCAAAAGAGAAAATCAAATTGTGCCTCTTCTTTTTCTCGTAGCTGTCTGGCTAACTGATATAACATTGAAGGAGCTACTGTAACTTCGAGGTATTGTTTGCCCTCCTTTATCTCAAGATTCTGTGAAATCGATTTTAAAAATTCTCCCAATTGTGTTTTATCCATAGATGATCAGATTTCTGTAATTGGCCGTTACTTATTTATAATCATGAGAAATATTCCTCTCTTTCCTTGATTTAATGGTCTCTGTTTCAATCAATCGCTGAAGCTGAAGCATCCCATATAATAATGCTTCCGGACGGGGGGGGCAACCCGGGACATAAACATCGACCGGAATTACGTGCTCAACTCCTTTAACTACACTGTAAGAGTTAAGGAAAAACGGACCTCCTGAAATTGCACACGCACCCATTGCCACAACATATTTTGGTTCGGCCATCTCATCATAAAGGCGTTTTAAAACAGGTGCCATTTTATGAACAATGGTTCCGGCAACTACGATCACGTCTGCCTGACGGGGACTGGCTCTGTAAACTTCCATCCCGAATCTGGCAAAATCGTGTTTTGCAGCTCCGGCAGCCATCATTTCAATACCACAACATCTCGTTGCAAAAGTAAGAGGCCACAGGGAATTTTTCCTGCCCCAGTTAATAACGTCATCAATTGTTGTAAGCAGAATATTAGTGCCTGTCGCATTAAGAAGATCAAGGCTTTCATTATCCCCGAATTCTTCTCTCTTCATTCCTTTTATTCCCATATCAGAGCATGTTTTTTCCAGGCATATAATAATCCCAGACCCAGTATGAAAAAGAATATTATTATTTCGATGAAAGCAGCCAAACCGGTTTCTTTCATTACAACAGCCCATGGAAATACCAGCACTGTTTCAACGTCAAAAACGAGAAAGAGTATGGCAAAAAGATAATAACCGACATTAAATTGCAACCATGTAACGCCCTCAGTTGGAATACCACATTCATATGGTTCAAATTTCTGAGGATTTGTTGATTTTGGAGCCACGATTCCTGAAAAGATCAGAACTAATCCTACAAAACTGGCTCCTACAAGGAAAAATAGAATTAACCATTCATTATTCATAGAAATAGAATTAGGTTTAGATTCGAACCGCACAAAAGTAGATTTTTTTTTTGTTTTGTGAAATTTTTAACAGATGATATAAGTGATATTTATCACATTAGCAAAAATGAACTGTTATTTATTTCACAGATTAGATGCATGTTACGCCATTTAAAGCTGATAGGTGTTTTTTCAGGATTATGGAGAATTCCCTGACATGACTTTTTTCATGCGATAATCGCTTTTTAATTAGTTAATTTTGTCGGCTGGTAAATCGGTCATTACATATTTTCAGGTTTAATAAGAATATTATGAGTTCAGATACACATCATTCTACAATCTCGGGACTGGGAGGAGAAGTGTTCGAGCACACAGAAGTCAAGGCAAGCCATTGTTACCAATGCGGAAAATGTTCAGCCGGTTGTCCTCTTTCAGAAGAGATGGATTATCCCCCAAGTGTAATTATGAGGATGTTGCAGACAGGCAACCCCGCTCTCGAAGAAAAAGTATTGCGCTCTTTCTCTATATGGGTATGCTTAACATGCGAGATGTGTTTTGCCCGGTGCCCGATGAGTATAGATATTCCTAAAATGATGGATTTTCTCAGAGAGAAATCATTAATAGAGAAAAAAGCCAATCCTAAAGCTAAAGAGATTGTTGCGTTTCATAGATCATTTCTCGATTCAATTAAATATACCGGAAGACTTTATGAAATCGGATTGTTTGTTGACTATAAAGCCAGAACTTTAAAAATCCTGGACGATCTTGCCCTTGCACCTAAAATGATGAAGCGCGGTAAGCTGAATATTATTCCTGAGTTAATAAAAGACCGCTCTGGCATCGCTGCAATTTTTAGAAAATCCAACAGAAAAAATAAAAACTAAATATATGACTCTCGGCTTTTATCCAGGTTGTTCCCTGAAAGGATCCTCGCGTGAATATGCTGAGTCGGTCCTTGCCGTTGCAAAAGCATTCGATGTCAATCTCGAGGAAATCAAAGATTGGAATTGCTGCGGGGCAACAGCCGCCCATAACATGAATAAGGAGCTCTCTCTTGCGCTTCCGGCAAGAATACTATCTCTTGCCGAAAAACAGGGATTAACAGAAATAGTTGTACCATGTGCAGCCTGTTACAGCAGGTTAACAGTAACTAAACACGAGTTGGCCAAAGACCCGGCACTTAAGGCTGTTGTAACGGAGGCAAATGATCTCGAATATACCGGATCGGTAACAATTTTAAATATCGTTCAGATGCTAGACAAATATATCACACCAAACCTCGGGAGCCGTGTGGTAAAACCATTTGATCATAAAGTAGCATGTTATTATGGATGCCTTCTTGTGAGGCCACACGATATACTGAAATTTGACCGGGAGGAAGATCCTCAGTCGCTGGATGTTCTGATGCTCAAGGCTGGTGCAACCCCGATTGACTGGGCATTTAAAACTGAATGTTGTGGCGCTGGTCTGTCAGTTTCACGAACCAGTTCAGTAGGAAGACTCTCCGGCAAGATAGTAGGTGATGCAAAAGACAGGGGTGCAGAAGCAGTTATAGTTGCCTGCCCGATGTGCCATTCGAATCTCGATATGCGTCGTGATTCAATAAACTCTTATCTGGGTGAAAAAGTTGATATTCCTGTCCTTTATATAACGCAGGCAATTGGCCTGGCCATTGGTCTCGACAGGAAAGCCCTTGGTCTTCAAAGGCATTT
>Ga0209744_1000001_pt1 | contig 130994 bp, 134 predicted proteins | sample BarGraNGADG00311_2_FD_184494 | JGI IMG/M metagenome (GOLD analysis project Ga0209744, IMG submission 184494) | Arctic peat soil microbial communities from Barrow, Alaska - Barrow Graham LP Ref core NGADG0004-311 (SPAdes) (version 2) | ecosystem: Environmental > Terrestrial > Soil > Wetlands >... | reverse complement strand
ATAATTAGCGTCGATGGGGCCGTGGCTCAGCTGGGAGAGCGCATCCCTCGCACGGATGAGGTCAGGGGTTCGAATCCCCTCGGCTCCACCACCTGACCACATTCGCCTTCTATAGGCACATCAATAGTAACTATTCGCGAGGCCCGGATTCTCCCCTGAGTCTGTCAGTCTTCCCAGTATTGTGTGCCTTTGGTGTCGATGTAGCCGCATTTGTCGTTGAGTCTGGCAGGTGCAAGACCCTCGCTGAAGTCATCGGCGCTATCATAGACGGCGAGTATCGCGATGTTTCCTTTGGCGTCGACGAAGCCGTATCTCTGGTTGAGTTTGACAAGTGCCAGCCCTTCAGCGAAAGCATGTGCCCAATCGTAGATGGCCGGGATTGCCATGTTCCCTTTGGCGTCGACGAAGCCCCACTTGTCGTTGCGTCCGACGACACGTGCAAGACCCTCGGCGAAAGAATCTGCGCCATGGTAGATCGCCGGGATTGCCATGTTGCCTTTGGCGTCGATGTAACCGTATTCATCCTTGAGTTCGACACGTGCAAGGCCCTCGGCGAAAGAATCTGCGCCATCATAGACCGCCGGGATTGCCATGTTGCCTTTGGCGTCGACGAAGCCGTATCTCTGGTTGAGTTCGACACATGCAAGACCCTCGGCGAAAGAACCTGCGCTATCATAGACCGCCGGGATTGTCATGTTGCTTTTGGCGTTGATGAAGCCCCATTTGCCGTAGAGGTTGACACGCGCAAGAGCCTCGCAGAAGTCATCTGCGTTATCGTAGATGGCCGGGATTGCCATGTTGCCTTTGGCGTCGACGAAGCCCCACTTGCCGTTGAAGTTGACGCGCGCAAGACCTTCCCTGAAGGGAAGTGCACCATCATAGATGGACGGTATTGCCATGTTCCCCTTGGCGTCGACAAAGCCCCATTTGTCGTTGAGTCCGACGACACGTGCAAGACCCTCGGCGAAAGAATCTGCGCCATCATAGACCGCCGGGATTGCCATGTTCCCTTTGGCGTCGATGTACCCATATTCACCGTTGAGTTTGACACGCGCGAGAGCCTCGCAGAAGTCATCTGCGTTATCATAGACAGCAGGTATTGTCATGTTCCCTCTGGTGTCGACGAAGCCGACTTTGCCGTTGAGGTTGACGCGCGCAAGACCGTTGCTAAAGGGCTCTGCGCTATCGTAGAGCGCCGGCACTACCATCTTCCTGTCTCTGTCGCAGAATCCCCATTTGTCACCTTGCCGGCAGGGGATGAGGGCTGCAACTTTCTTCCCGCTTGTCAGCTTTGCCTCACACCTTGGACAAAAGGTGGAGCCGTCGGCAATTGTCTTTCCACAACTTGGACATAACATCGAGCGCCTCCTTGTCAAATAGCACAACTCATCGCTTTTTGTGCACAGTCGCCAGTGACGGTCAGAGCATTGCTACATACTAAACAAAACCTGCGTCTCCGGCAAATCGCGTACTCACACAGGCGACAGGGAGCCAGCCTGCCAAGCTCGTCCCACATCGAAGCCCGACGATTGTACGGGTTGCTGATTTACGGCCGGGAACTGTGTCGGCAAGCTTGTCGTTCCAGGTCTCCACACGGGAACGTAAGGGTATTGCGTTCCTCGTCTTGCTGGTTGCTAGCTGTTTCCTGGTATTCGCGGACAAGGAATAGCGCTCCTAGCCTCTTAGTTGTACGCGCATCGGTACGGATCAGGACTTTGCTGTCAATGCGCAGCCAGACCGAGCACCATAGTCACCGGCCGCCTACGGTTGTTTCGGGTCAGGATGGACGCCCAGTCACTACCGCTGCTTGACAGAGATCACAGACGTAAGTTCTCTGAGGGCATCCATCGTCTGCCGATAGGCGGCTTCGCTAACGAATTCCGCGATAATCTTGAATTGCGTGCGCCGCGCCTCGCCTTTCTTCCTGAACATGGAGAGACGCTCGGCATTTTTCATGTACTTGATGTTGATGTCTCTCTTGGCAAACTCCTCAGACACCTGGTAGATCACGCCGGGAACATTCAGGGTCTCGATAACGATGGTCCGTTCATGCACTTTCCGAGGGATCATCTCCCAATGAGCGTCGACAAGACGCTCCGGCTCCATGGCCAGCGATGGAATATTGGCGCAATCGACCCTGTGGATCGTGACACCTCTGCCACGCGTCACGTAACCGAGAATCTCCTCAGGATATGAAGGACTGCAACATGCAGCCATGACAATCGGGAGCGTCGCGTCACCTCGAACGACGATGCGGAATCCACTGTCTGCCGCAGCCCGCCGGTACGACAGCGCCGGGCGCGTCACGACCGTGCGTGGGCGCTCCTCCACATCGGGCCTCTCGGAGGTTGAACGCTCCAGTTCCTTCTTCCGCAGATATGCCCGGATATGCCCCTTTGTTGAGGCCGCCTTGACAAACTTCAGCCAGTCTGACTTCGGCCCTCCGGAATTCCGCGAGGTGATGACCTGCACGCGGTCTCCAGTCACCAGCTCCGTATCGATCGGCACGATGCGATCGTTGACTTTGGCTCCAACCAAGTTGTTGCCTACGTCCGTATGGATGTGATAGGCAAAATCCACGGGGGTGGAGCCAACCGGCAGATTGATGACGTCCCCTTTCGGCGTGAAGACGAGGACCTCGTCCGTAAACACGTCTACCTTGACTCGCTCCACGAACTCTCCAGTACTGCGGACATCTTTCTGCCAGTCTACCATCTGGCGCAGCCACGCGAACCGCTCCGAATCGACCAGGTCGGCTGCCTTGCCTTCCTTGTACTTCCAGTGGGCAGCCACGCCCATCTCATCGACTTCATGCATCCGCTTGGTCCGGATCTGGATCTCCAGCGGTTCTCCGTTCGAACCCATCACGGTCGTGTGCAGCGATTGGTAGCCATTCGGCTTCGGAAGAGCGATGTAGTCCTTCACCCGACCGGGAACGACAGTAAATGCTTCGTGCACATAGCCCAGAACGAGGTAGCACTCGGGGATCGTGTTGACAAGAATCCGCACCGCAGTGAGGTCGTAGATCTCGTCGAATGTCTTGCCCTGCTGGACCATCTTGCGGTAGATGCTGTATAGATTCTTTGGCCGGCCCGAGACTTGAGCGTGGATACCCTTTTCTTCCAGAAAATGGTCGATCTGGTCGATCGTTTCCTTTACAAACGCTTCCCGTTCAACCCGCTTTGCAGCAACAAGTCCAGCCAGTCTCCGGTACTCATCGGGGTTCAGGTAGCGGAATGCGAGGTCCTCCATCTCCCACTTGAGCTCATAGATTCCAAGCCGGTGCGCGAGAGGAACGTAGATCTCCATGGTCTCCTGAGCAATACGCTGTTGCTTGTCCTCACTTAGGTACTGCAGCGTCCGCATATTGTGCAGTCGGTCGGCAAGCTTGATCAGGACCACCCGCAGATCTGCAGCCATGGCGAGGAGGATCTTGCGGACGTTCTCGAGGTTGTTCTCCTCGCGGGACAGGTAGTTCAGCCCGTGAAGCTTAGTGACACCCTCCACCAAGGATGCGACCTTGGAGCCGAACCCCTCCTCCAGCTCCTTGCTCGTTGTCTTGGTGTCCTCCAGGACATCATGCAACAGGCAGGCGGCGTAGGTCTCAGCATCCAGACGATAATCGGCCAGCACCAGAGCGACTTTGACCGGGTGGAGCATATAGGGAGCGCCCGAAGCACGTTTCTGATCCCCATGCCTCTGGCGCGCAAACACGAACGCTCGTTCAACGAGGCCGACCTCCTCTGGGGAGAGCCAGCCTCCAAGCGTCGCTATGAGAGTCTCAAACTCCTTGTCAACGTCAAACTCAGTATCAAGCTTCAAAGGTCAAGCAGCGAGACAACCCTTCCACCACTCAGCTTGCTGGCTCCGCCGAGGTCCTTCAGAGTCACCAGAAACGCATAGGCGATGATGTCGCCGCCCAATGACTGGACGAGGTCGGCAGTAGCGCTGATAGTGCCACCCGTCGCCAGCAGGTCGTCGACGATGAGCACGCGTTCGCCGGGCTTGATGGCATCCTCATGCATCTCAAGGATCGACACACCGTACTCGAGCTCATATTCCTTCCGAACCGATTTGTAGGGAAGCTTCCCCGGCTTGCGAGCCGGCACAAAACCGACATGCAGGGCATAGGCCAGTGCAGCACCAATGATGAAACCCCTCGCTTCCACCCCGACGATCTTGTCGATTCGGTCCGTTCTGAACTGCTTAGCCAGCTCGTTGACTGCAAACTCGAACGCGTCGGGGTCGCCCATGAGTGGAGTAAGATCTCTGAACATGATCCCCTTCTGCGGGAAATCTGGAATGTCGCGTATGAAATCTCTCAGGTTCATGTTGCCTCCCTGCATTGTCCGTCGTCAACTGGGAGCCCTGGAAGCATCATGCCTTCTGCAGAGCCGCTTTCTTCTCTCTGCCCTGTACCCACAATACCAGCAGAGGCGTAGAAATGTAGATAGACGAGTAGGTTCCAGAGATGATACCCACCAACAGCGTTGTCGAGAAGTCGCGAATTGGAGCTCCGCCCATAATAAATAGCACCAGCACCGCAAGAAATGTCGTGAAGGACGTGTTGAATGAACGCATCCACGTCTCGGTGACTGCTGCGTTTGCGAGCTTATCGAAAGGCTCTTTCGTCCGATACCGCAACTTCTCGCGGATGCGGTCCATGACCACGACACCATCCTGCACCGAGTACGTGATAATCGCAAGGAACGCGCCAACAAAGGGTGCATTGAGGGGAACCCGGAAAATGGCCAGGATGCCGAGGGCAACGAAGATGTCGTGCACCATGCCCAGGATCGTTGCAAGACCGAATGAGAATTTGAAACGAATCGTGATATAGAGCAAGGTAAACAGCAGGGAAAGGCCCAATGCCAGACTGGATCGACGTAGAAGATCTCGCCCGATGACGGGCGCGATGGAGGTGATTTCCTTGGTGCCCACATCAACAGCCCCATACTTCGCCACGATGTCGTTGATGATCTTCCCGCTGACAGCCGGGTCGATCTCACTTGCCTCCACCTTCATCGTAATGCCCTTTTTACCCGCCCGTTGGACCGTGACGTTATGGTAGCCGTTGGCTGAAAGTATGTCGCGGACAACTGCCTCATCAGGAGCTTTCTCGAAGGATGCGTTGATCACTGTTCCGCCTATGAAGTCAATGCCAAACTTAAGTGGCGACCCGAAGCTGAACACATTGACGATCATGGCAGTGAGGCCAATGGCAATGATCACAGATGACACAGTGAACCACGTACGTGTCTTACCAATGATGTCCCAGGTCAGGATTCTCTCTCTGAATGTCATAACTGCACCGCCTAACCGAGGAATTTCCTGCTGTTCCTGACAATGCCAGGAGTGAGCAAGAGGTCGACCAGCGTATGGCTGGCAAACACAGCCGTGAACATGCTGGCGAGAACGCCGAGAGCAAGTGTCACGGCAAATCCGCGCACGGTGCCGGTACCGAGGTAGAACAGGAACGCGGTGCCTACGAGCACAGTCAGGTTGGAGTCAAATACCGCGCGGAATGCACGGGAGAAGCCAACACCAATCGCGCCCTTGACGGTCTTTTTCATCGCAAGTTCTTCACGAATGCGCTCGAAGATAATACAGTTGGCATCCACTGCCATACCGATGGAAAGGATTGCACCACCGATCGCGGGCAGCGAGAGTGTTGCATGCAACACGAGATACGCAGCCATGAGAATGTCGGCATAGATGATGAGAGCAATGCCGGAAACAAGACCAAGATACCGGTACATGATGAATATCCAGATGACGACGAGGGCAAAGGCAATCAATGCCGCCAACGCACTGCTGCGTTTAAAAGCACTGCCGAGCGAAGGTCCAACGACTTCTTCGGAGATCGCAACCAGCTTGACAGGAAGTGATCCACTCTTAAGCAACAGTGCGTCGTTGCTGGCCTGTACAGCGGTGAATCCCCCACTGATGACACCCTGGCCATCGGTGATAGCCGTCTCGACCGTGGGACTCATCAAGACCTTACCGTCCAGATAAATAGTGATCTTCTTCCCGATATTCGCCTGAGTAGCCGCCGCAAATGCAGCCTTGCCCTGGGCATCCAGCGTAAAGGCAATCTGCGGCTCGCCGAGACTGTCCTGCGCCTGACTGAACACGAGCTTGGCGTCTGTCAGGTTCTTGCCACTGACGACGACCTTGCCGTCCTCCGTCTTGAACTCAAGAAGTGCAGTCTTACCGATAATCTCTTTGGCACGCTCGGGGTCTTCCCAGCCGGGGAGTTCGACGACGATACGCTTCGAGTTCGCACCCTCGCGAACAGCTATAGCTTCACTGACACCCAAAGCATTCACACGCTTATCGATGACCCTGACGGCAGCATCGATAGCCTGGCTCGTAGCCTTGACACCCGCTGTGTCCTGCGCTTCGAGCACAATGCGAACGCCACCACTGAGATCAAGCCCGAGCTTCGGGACCAGCTTTGGGTTCTTGGCAATCAGCCCCTGGTAGTTGATCACACCAGCGACGATAGCCACGATTATCACAAGAATAAGACTTGCTGCTACTTTCGACCGCATTGTGGTTCCTCCTCGTTTCGACAACACATCAAATGTACATCAAATAGGACTCAGTGTCAATGCAGCAATGGGCGCTGCGAGACGCTTACCATGCCCTGTCAGACGATGAAGTATACCGCTCGATAAACGCACTTTTGTATTCGGCAAAGGTTCCAGTCACAATTGCATTTCGGATTTCGCCAATCATTGTCTGAAGGAACTGGAGGTTGTGAATGCTCGCAAGCGTTCCCGCAAGCATCTCGTTCGCCTTGAACAGGTGCCGAAGATATGCCCGGGTGTAGTTGCGACACATGTAGCATGAACAGTCATCGTCAATAGGGCGGAAGTCTCGTTCATAGAGCTTCTTGGAGATCTTGACGACGCCATCTCGCGTGAACACCATCTGGTTTCGTGCAACCCGCGTCGGCAGGACGCAGTCGAACATGTCCACGCCTCGACTGATGATCTCCAGAATTCCGATCGGGTCGCCCAATCCCATGAAATACCTTGGACGATCGTCGGGGGCATGAAACAGGCTATGATCCAGCATGTCCATGGTCAATTGACGCTCTTCGCCGACGCTGAGACCTCCTATGGCAAACCCCTGCGGCTCCATCTCCATGATGCGTTGTGTCGACTCTTCTCTCAGGTCGCTATAGAAGCCACCCTGCGTGATCCCAAACAGCAGTTGATGCGACTCGCCCATTGCTTTCTTCGCTCGCCCGAACCAGGAGACAGTCCGCGCAAGGTCTTTTTCCGCCGCAACGCGCTCTGAGGGATACTGTGTACAGATGTCCAGAGGCATGACCACGTCGGAGTCCAGGTTCTTCTCTATGGTGATCACGCGCTCAGGTGTGAATATGTGCCTCGAGCCGTCAATGAACGACTGGAACTCGATGCCTTCATCGCTTTTCTTACTGATCCGAGATAGACTCATTGCCTGGAAACCACCGCTGTCGGTCAGGATGCTCCGATCCCAGTGCATGAACCGATGGAGGCCGCCCGCTTCGCGCACGATGTCGTCTCCTGGCTGAAGGTACAGGTGGTAAGTGTTCGAGAGGATGATCTCGAACCCGATGTCTGCCACTTGTTCTGGAGTAAGCCCCTTGACGGTCGCCTGTGTGCCGACAGGCATGAAAACAGGCGTTCTCACGGTGCCGTGCGCAGTCGTCAGGATCCCCGTGCGTTCGCGTCCCGTGGAACTCTGACAGATCGTCTCGAAAATTGCCACGTCGGTTGCCTAGAGGATCAGCATGGCGTCGCCGAAGCTGAAGAAGCGGTACTGCTCTCGTATTGCCTCGCGGTACGCTGTCCACATCAGGTCCATCCCCATGAATGCTCCGACAAGCATCAGCAAGGTCGATTTCGGAAGATGCAAGTTCGTAACCAGATGGTCGAATCCGTGGAACTCGTGAGGAGGATAGATGAAGATGCCCGTCTCTCCGCTGTCTGCTCTCACGGTCCCGTCCGGGTTGATGCACGACTCGAGCGTCCTGGCGACCGTCGTGCCGATGGCAGTCACGATCGCGTGGTTTGTGCGAGCTGCATTGACGGCTTTCGCCGCGTCCTCAGGTAGTGTGAACCGCTCGGCATGCATGTGGTGATCCTCGACGCGCTCGACACGCACCGGCTGGAACGTTCCAAGTCCTACGTCAAGCGTGACGTGCTGAATGTCAATGCCGAGGTCCCGTATCCTTGCCAGCAACTCAGTGGTGAAATGCAGGCCGGCCGTCGGGGCAGCGACGGAGCCTGGCTCGCGCGCATAGACTGTCTGATACGCCCCGGGATCGTCAGGGAACTGCTTAATATACGGGGGAATCTGTACCCGTGCCTTCGCCCGAAACTCATCGCTGGCATATGGATCGCGGGAGAACTCGAGCATCGCGTCACCGTTGTCGTTGCGCTCCAGCAGCCGCAGGCTCACATCGGATGTAACAGTACACGTCTCCCCAACGTGCAGGCGCTTGAGAGGGCGCACCAGCGCCATGAAGCGAGTCGGCGACTTCCGAGCCGTCAACAGCACATCGATGGTAGCGCCGGTCGCATCCTTATGGCAGGTGAAGCTCGCCTCATTGACACGTGTATCGTTAACGACAATCACGTCCCGAGGGTGCAGATACGCGGGCAGGTCACGAAACAGTCGGTGCTCGATCGTTCCCACCGTCCGGTCGACGACCATGAGACGCGCAAGGTCGCGCTGTTCAAGTGGCGTCTGGGCGATCAGCCCCTGTGGCAGCTCGTAGTCGAAGTCCTGTATATTCACGCTTTCTCCAGCTCCTTGTCTCTACGCCGCTGCGTGCCGACCCCAATGCATCGGTTTCCAGTTCGGCAGAGTGTATTATATGAATGCAGCCCCCCGTTGCCAATAGAGTTGGGGCTCGCAGGCGTTCACATGGTGGGTACCGAAACGCTGGGTGGCTGCGGTCAATCCTTGCGCAGGAAACGCTGAGGAAGGCGGGCTCCGGGGGCTGCGCCGGCTGCCTCGATGATCCAGCTCCGCGCAGTGAGTCTCTCATTCAGGACAACTGCGCCGGCATAGAGTTCAGCTCGCGCTCCCGGCTCAGTGAACGGGATGACGTATCGCCCGTGCACAACACGGCGGAGCAGGACTTCCGCAATATGGTCTTTGAGTCGATCGACACCCTCAAGAGTTGTAGCGGAGATCATGAACCCTGTCCCGATGTGGAGAACCTCTTCCCGCCTGGCCTGACCGACGGTATCGATCTTATTGAAGATGAGCACCCGGGGAATGTCGGCGCAGCCAATGCGTGTCAGAACGGTGTCGACTACGTGGATACGCTCGTGCAGGTCTCGCACGCCGGCATCGACAACGTGCAGGAGGAGGTCCGCATCACGGGCTTCCTCGAGAGTCGAACGAAACGAATCCATCAGTGATTCCGGCAGGTCCCGGATGAAGCCAACGGTATCGAGGAGTACAGTGGACTGGCGTCCGAAGTGAGCTGGTCTTGCCGCCGTGTCGAGTGTGGCAAAGAGCCTGTCCTCGGCCAGCAGCTCGGATCCCGCCAGCAGATTAATCAGCGTACTCTTGCCGGCATTCGTGTATCCTACTACAGCTATCTTCGCAATCGCCGATTCCTGCCGAGTGTGCGCCTTGATGGCATACCGCGTATCGACTTCCTTCACCTCTTCACGGAGATCGTGGATCTCCGATCTCTTTGCTCTGCGGCGCTTCTGAAACAAGGTCTCGCCTGGCCCGCGCATGCCAATATAGCCTGCTTGCTGGTCATACCCTGCGTTCATTGCCCGCAGCTGCGTGAGCTCGAAGAGGCGCTCGGCAATCTGGACGCGCTTCTTTGCTTCGGCCGTGTGAGCCTGAGAGGCGAATGTCTCCAGGATGAGTCTGGCTCGGTCCATCACTGAGCTTTCGAGATGGTCGATCATATGACGATACTGCGAAGGCGTAAGCTCGGAGTCGAAAATGACGAGATCGGCCCTGAGGGCCTGCAGCAGCTCATGCAGCTCTTCGACCTGCCCCTTGCCAAGCAGGAAACGCTGAGGGATCCGCTGCACATAGGTCCTGGACTCGAGCACTTCCACTCCGAGGCCTTCGGCCAGCTGCCGCGTTTCTTCCGGGCGGTCAGGATCGACGATCTCGCCGATCCTCCGAACGCTTACAATGACCGCCGTTCGCGCGATGCCTTCGCCGCTCATGACTGCGGGACCAGGTACTTCTGAATCAGTTCTTCCGAGTAGTTCACGGTAGAAACTGGATCGATGCCGTGTGCAACCAGAAGCCTCTCGCACTCCGACACAATGCCTACGCTGTACGAGATATGCGAATCCGAGCTCATCAGGATCGGGGCATGGTACTTGCCGAGGAGCTCCAGGACGCGCTCGTAGTGAGCAACGTTTACGTCCTTCCAGGTATGAAGCGCCGACTGGTTCAGCTCGACGAGCACTCCCTTTGCTGCTGCGGCCGCAATCGACTCTTCGAGATCTACCGGATATGGAAAACGGGGGTCACCGATATGAGCTACGACTGTTATCCGGTTCTTGTCGATAGCCTTGACGAGGGCTTCCGTGTTCTCGGAAACCGACGAGCCGCCGTACCCTGTGGAGTTGTGGAACCCGGCAATGACGATGTCGAGCTCATGCAACAACTTCTCGGGCATGTCCAGGTCGCCCCAGAGATCAATGATGTTCGCCTCGACCCCTATGAGCACCTGGATCCCGGGCAAGTGACGCAGAGTGTCCTGTCTGTTAAGATTCTTGAAGTAGTCCAACCTGGGCCCGTCCAGGCGCGCAGGTCCATGGTCCGTGATGGCAAGATACTTGAGGTCACGCTCCTGTGCTGCAACAACTACTTCCTGAAGCGTGGAGAACGCATGTCCAGAGAAGACGGTATGGACGTGGAAGTCCCCAAGCATCTGTAGACTCATGCCCGCTTCACTCCGTTGTCTCCGAGTAAGGATGAAACAATCATACTACCGAAGGAGACGAGCACCCACCCGATGAGCGCAGCCAGGAAACCGTTCACGTCAAAGCCCGGGACCAGCCATGCCGTCAGGGCCATGACCGCCGCGTCAATGACGAGTGTGAACAGCCCAAGAGTCAGAATGCTCAGTGGAAGGCTTATCGCGAGCAAAATCGGGCGAATGAGAGCGTTCACGAACCCGAAGATGAGCGCCGCCCACAACGCCGTCCATAGCGAGGCAACGTCGAATCCAGGGACCACCCGGCTGACGAGCAGAAAAACCGAAGCATTCAGCAACAAACGAATGATGAGGTTCATAAGGTCTCCTTTCGAAATCAGCGGTGCTTCAGAGGACGTTCGTGACGTTTGTGAAACTCCCGCTTGCCAAAGCGATGAGCTTCGTCCCGAATCGCCATGAGCAACAGCAAAGCGCCGGAATCGTGTGACAGCCGTACCGGTTCCGGTATCCCTTCACGGTACAGCAGTTCTTCCTTCTTGGCGATGCCCACAACGGGCACATCCACACCGGCATCGTCGCGCACAGCACATACGGCTCCCAGTTGCGAAAGCCCGCCGTCGATCAGCAGGAGATTCGCAGGATCACCGAAAGCAATGTCACGCCATCTTGCAAAGCGCCGAGCAAGAGCCTCTGCCAGCATTGCCGGATCGTTCGGCGTTTCCAGGGAGCGCATGTTGAACAGCCTGTACTGATCTTTTGCCGGTTTGCCAGCCACAAAAACGACCATGGAAACGGTAGCGTCCTTTCCTGAGATGTTCGATACGTCGTATCCCTCGATACGCACCGGCACGTGTTTAAGGTCCAATACCGCCTTCAGAACTGACAACTGCGCTGAGATGTCACTCGCCCGCATCGACGCAATCAGTTTCTGTTCCGCGTTCTCAGCTGCAAAGCGCAGGAGCCGCGAGGTTTCTGCCGAACGTGGCGACGCCAGGGAAATCACGGTCCCAAGAGCCTCCCGCAGCCGCTCGCGCACAATTGTCGCTTCGACGCCCACAGCGTCGACAGCTATCCGCGCCGGAGCAGCTACACGAAACCGGTCGTAGAAATCGATGATGAGATCCGCCCGCATGACTGCATCGAGAGCCTCCTTGCCTTTCAGGTCATAGATGAATTCTGTGGAAGCGATCAGCCGTCCCTCGCGAAGCGCTTGCCGGACAACGGCAACAAGATTCCCCTGTTGATAAAACGCGAAGACATCCATGTCTCGCGCCCGGGGCGCGAACACCGCGTACCGCTCAAACAATCCCTTCAGCGCAAGATAGGAGTTCCGGTAGCGTACCGCCCGCTCGTACTGCTGCGACCGAGACGCCTGATCCATGCTGTTCTCGAGCTGCCTCAGCAACGTGCGCATCTTGCCGTTCAGGAATTCTGACAGGTTCTGAACCACCTGGGCATACTCATCGTGGGAGCACCTGTTCCCACACGGCGCCAGACAGAGACCTAGATCAAAGTCAAGGCAAGGTTTGGTGGGTTTCGCCGGATCGATTCTTCGATGACACGTTCTAACTGGAAACGCATGTCTCAGGCTATCAAGCCCAAGGTTCAGCAGTCCAGACTTCGGATATGGACCGAAGTAGCGGCTTCTGGCCGTCGACACGCGACGGGTTTTCCTGAGGATCGGAAAAGCCTCTCCCGTCAACTCGATAAGAGGATACGACTTGCCGTCGATGAGCTGGATATTGTAGTGGGGCTTGTAGCACTTGATGAAGTTCGACTCAAGCACCAAGGCCTGATCCTCGTGTCCCGCCGTAATGAAACTGAAGAAGCGGGCATTGCCCACCATCGATCTCGTTTTCGGGTTCAGGTCATTTCTAAAGTACGACTCGACTCTCTTGCGGAGATTCTTCGCTTTGCCGACATAGATGATACGGTCAGAAGAATCCCGAATGACGTAAACCCCCGGCGTAGCCGGGAGTTTACCGAGAGAATCCTTCTCAAAAGGAAGCTTGTATGCAGTATCCAGGCCGTTGAGAGTGCTATTTGGCGTAATCGGAATATCTGGTCTCACGAACGACGGTCACCTTGATCTGCCCCGGGTACGAGACTTCCAGCTCAACCTTGCGAGCAACATCCATGGCGATCTTTGCGGCCAGGGACTCGTCAACTTCATCGGGTTCCACAAGAATTCGGAGCTCGCGCCCCGCCTGTATGGCATATGACTTCTTGATTCCAGGTATCGAGTTCGCAATAGACTCCAGTTTCTCCAGGCGCTTGATATAGCTTTCCACGCTTTCGCGGCGAGCGCCCGGCCTTGATGCGGAGAGAGCATCGGCGACGTGCACGATGACGTCCAGAACGGTCTCCATGGGAATGTCACTATGATGTGCTGCGACAGCATGAACGATGCTCTCGGATTCGCCAGACTTGTTCAGGATGTCTGACCCGATGAGGGCGTGCGGCCCTTCGACTTCGTAGTCGACAGCCTTGCCGATGTCATGAAGGAACCCGGCCCGCTTTGCTGGTCCAGCAGGCAGCTTCAGCTCAGACGCGATGTTGGCTGCTATGAAAGCCGCCTCCACTGAATGCGCGAGGACGTTCTGGCCATAGCTAGTGCGATACTTCAGACGGCCAATCAGGCGCGTGATTTCGTCGGAGAGACCAGCAATGCCAACATGATTCGCGGCCTGCTGCCCTTCACTGAAAACTCGCTCGTCCATCTGGTGTTCTGCTTCCTCGACGAATTGTTCGATGTGCGCCGGGTGAATGCGCCCGTCAGCAACCAGCCGTTCCAGGGCAATCCGCGCCACTTCCCGTCGAATCGGGTTGAACGCGGACAAGGTGACGGCTTCCGGCGTATCATCGATCAGGAGGTCCACGCCAGTCAGGGTCTCGAAAGCCCTGATATTCCGGCCTTCCCGGCCAATGATGCGCCCTTTCCAATCTTCGGAGGGGAGAGGAACCACGCTAATCGTAGACTCACCCACGTAGGCAGTGGCAATCTTCTGGATTGACGAAGCAATGACCTCAGCCGCCTTGGCATCAGCCTGAAGCTGAGCATCGTGCACCACCTCGCCTACCATCTTGGCGACACGAGACCTCGTGTCCTTCTCGGCTCGGTCCAGAACGATCGCTCGGGCCTCTTCGGGATTGAGTTGCGCAATACGCTGCAATTCAGTTTCTGCAGCAACCCGCTGTCCCTCGAGAATCTCCGTCTTGCTGCGAAGCTTCTCCTGCGCTGTGTCGAGATCCTTGTCTTTCTGCTCCACCTGCTCAACGCGATGATCAAGAAAGGTCTCTTTCTGGATCAGACGATGCTCCGTCTTCTGCAGCTCTGTCTGGCGGGCAACGAACTTGTTCTCCAGACTGTTCTTTTTCTCTTCCAGTTCTTCTTGGATCTTGAGCCTGTTCTTGGCATTCTCGGCCTCGATACTCGAACGCGCTTCCTGTTCCATCTTGCGTACGAGCTCACGCGCCGACTCGGCACGGTTCCTGGCGATGTATCCTTCAACGAGGAGACCTATGACGATGCCAAGAATCAGCATCCCCGCATAGATCGCGGAGGAGATGATCCCGTTTGTTCCAGGCATGTATCTACCATCCTTAGTGTGTAAGACTCCGATCCGGCAAACGCCGACCGAAGTGCCTTCAAGGAACCCTGCCGAACTAGTCTGTGGGGACTGGATCCGCTTCAGGCGAAAGCTTGTCGCGGACCTTGCCCTTTATCTCGGCCATGATGTCTGGGTGCTCCTTGAGGTAGGCTGCAGCATTGTCGCGTCCCTGGGCAAGCCGTGTGCCGCCGTAGGCATACCACGACCCGCTCTTCTCGATGATGTCGAACTGCACGGCCAAGTCTACGACCTCGCCGAACGTCTGGATACCCTTGCCGAAAATGATGTCAAACTGCGCCACCCGATAGGGCGGTGCCATCTTGTTCTTGACAACCTTTACCTTTATCTTGTTGCCAATGACCGCGTCGCCCTCGGTGATACTCTCGACGCGACGCACTTCCAGCCTCACGGATGAGTAGAATTTCAGAGCCCGCCCACCTGGGGTGACCTCCGGATTCCCATACGTGACGCCAATCTTCTCGCGCAACTGGTTGATGAAGATAGCACACGTCTGTGACTTGCTCAGGACACCTGCAAGTTTGCGCAGAGCCTGGGACATGAGGCGCGCCTGAAGTCCCACGAACTGATCACCCATCATGCCTTCGAGTTCAACTCTCGGCACAAGCGCAGCCACAGAATCAAGAGCAAACACGTCCAAACCACCTGATTGAACAAGCATGTCGGCTATCTCCAGAGCTTGCTCGGCATAATCAGGCTGTGAGATGATCAGCTCGTCTACGTCGACTCCGATGTTGCGGGCGTACACGGGGTCAAGAGCATGCTCAGCGTCGATGAACGCCGCCCTGCCCCCCGCCTTCTGTGCCTCGGCAATTGCCTGGAGAGCAAGAGTGGTCTTGCCTCCTCCCTCCGGACCATAAATCTCGACGATCCTGCCACGCGGAAGCCCGCCGATGCCGAGCGCGGCATCAAGGGAAAGGCTACCGGTCGAAATGGCAGGAACCAACGCCCTGTCTGGGTGATCGCCAAGCTTCATGACTGAACCCTTCCCAAACTGCTTCTCTATCTGAGACATGGCAGCTGCCAGAGCCTTGTCACGATCGGCTACTCTGTCGGCGGCCTCGTTCTTCTGAACCTTGTCGGTCATCTTTCCGTTTTCCATACAGCCTCCACGTTTGGTGTGAGCCTTACAGTACAGTATAATTCGGTCTCCCTATTCGGCAAATGGCGCAAGCCGCACTGAAGCGCGGGCAATATACACCGGATGACCCTCTCCCATGACGCTCTCGTAGAGAACAATGTCCGTGACGGGAACGACACATGGTTCTGCAGATCCTGCCTGAATGGCTGCAACCTCGTCATCACGCGTACTACGTGCGAACCGGCCCAGCGTCACATGCGGCGCGAAATGTTCTGTCCGACCGTTGGAACCCAGCCCAGACAAGGAGAGATCGATTTTCGCCGCCAGACTAGTGAGAGCCTGGGGGACGACGTCTGGCCCGATCCACAGGATGGTGGGATGCGTGTCCCGGCGAAATACGCCGAACCTGTCCAACACGACACTGGTCGCTGGCATCGCCGAAAGCGACAGCGACAGACGCTCTACTGCGTCATCGATTTGCTCATCCGGAAGCTCCCCGAGGAACCGCAACGTGATGTGGCAGGAGGCAACCGGAACCAGTCTGAGCCTCGGAACTGTCGAAGCGAAGGTCGTCTTGTAGGTTCGTAGCCAGTCAGAGAAGCCGCTTGGCAGAGGGATTGCGACAAACGCTCTCACAGGAGGATGCCGTCAAGGTCGTAGGGGCCCACCGTCGTAATGCGTGCCCTGCAGATGCCGCCCGGTGCCGGTTGCGTCTTGTGACCGGTTCGTACCACGACGGTGTTGTCGACGTCGGGCGCATCGAGCAGAGTTCTGCCGTAAATCCCTGATTGGGTCACTCCATCGACAATGACCTCGACGTCCCTGCCCAGGTATCGAACCCCATTGATGGAAGAAGAGATTTCCTGCTGGACCTCCATAAACTCACGCAGCCGGCGGCCCTTCGTTGATCCATGCACCTGATCCGAGAACCGCGAGGATACCGCCAGGACTTCTCTCGAGTAGGCAAATGCTGACGCATGATCCAGTCGAAGCACACGGAGATCCGCAAGCAGGCGTTTGAACTGCTCTTCGGTCTCTCCAGGGAATCCGACGATGAAGGTGCTCCGGATCCCGGCATCCGGGATGATCCGTCGAACGCGGTCGACCACGCGGGTTGCCGACCCGGCCGCCCAAGGGCGTCCCATGGCCTTCAGAACAGCTGGATCCGTATGTTGCAGGGGAATGTCGACGTAGTGGGCAATGTGGCGCGAACTGCTAATCACCTCAAGGAGTTCCTGAGTCACCAGTGTAGGGTAGAGATACAACGCCCGCAGAATTCTGACACCCGGCAGTTGATCGAGTTCGCGAAGGAGAGCTGCAAGCTGCGGGCGATGTTCGGGCGTCAGGTCCATGCCGTAGGCACTCGTGTTTTGCGAAACAAGGATGAGCTCGGTCGCGCCAGCCTGTACCAGCTGTTCTGCCTCACGGAGAATTGCGTCGGTGGAGCGACTGATGAGAGGCCCCTTGATCCGGGGTATTGTGCAGTAGGTACACCGCTGCGAGCACCCGTCCGCTATCTTGAGGTAAGCGTAAGAACCGCTCCCGCTCAGAAGGCGTGGTGCCTCAAACGCCCGCATGATATCCAAGTCGACAGGTTGCTCGTCCCTTGACGGTGGAACCTGTTTCAGCAGACTCTCCCAGAACGCTCTCTGGTACATCGCGTCCACCCCCAAGACAGCGTACAATCCGGGATGTCGCTTCAGGACTTGCTCCCTCCACAACTGCGGATAACAGCCTACCGCTACAATTCGTATAACATTCCCTTCAGCCTGCAGGTATTCGACAGCATCGAGTGTCTCGTCAGCCTCATCACGAGCCGCTTTCAGGAAGCCGCACGTGTTTACGACAACAACATCGGCGTCCTGAGGCTCGGCACACACCAGAGCGGTTGGTTCTGCCGCAACGATCTGCCCAAGCATTGCCTCACTGTCAGCCAGGTTCTTTGCACACCCGAGACTGACCATGCAGACTCGAGGCCTACGGTGTATGCGCCGGCGAACCATACTCAAGGGTCATGACCGTCTTGTCAGGAGAGGCGACTCCCTGGTCAACACCATTTGCCATAACCCCTGTATGCATGGCATTGCCGAAGTTGACAACGACATGGTTCCCTGTAACCTGCGTGCTGTCTCCCGGACTCAGGATTCCGGAAAAAACGACGCTCCCGTCCACTGTGATCTCCAGCCATGCACGTTGAGTCGTCGAGGCGAATCTGAGCGTTATCGCCCCCTGAGTTGGCAACACCGGCGTGGTATCCGGCACGGACGGCGTACTCGAGGGTCCGGTCTGCCCTCCCGGCACGATAGGCATTGCCGGCCCCGGCCTCGAAAGCAGAACGACGGCAGCCACCAGAGCGACTACTACGATCAGAACAATGGGAACAAGGCTCCGCTTCTTCTTGTATGCTGGAACAGTTGTCACAGAACGACCAAGCTTCGAAGGTTGCGCAGCCGCCGCGTCAGAGTCTACAGCCCCGGTAGCAGACGAACCCGCAAACGCTGCAACAACCTCGTCACCGTTCAGCCCAAGATACTCAGCGTAGCGACGGGCGTATGACTTGAAGAACCCGTTCGGTTCCGGCGGACCGCCCGCTTCCAGAGATTCAAGCACGGACTTGCGCAGCAGAGTTGCGCGGGCAACATCCTCAAAGGACAATTCAAGTGACGTTCGCTTGTCCCGAAGGGCTGTACCGGCTTCTTGGCGATCCATCCTGCCCCCTCCTAACGCCGACGCTTGGGACCGCTTGCTGTACCGGCCGGCAGGAGAGCCTTTTCAAGCACCTGCGCAATGTCGTTGACAAAGGTGAACTCCAACTTCTTGCTGATATCGGGCAAGATCTTGCTCGTGTCACGGCGGTTCTCCTCGGGAAGGATCAGTTTCCTGATCCCCGCGCGGTACGCGCCGAGCACCTTTGCCTTGATACCACCAACAGGCAGCACCTGCCCGCGAAGTGTAATCTCCCCGGTCATTGCTATGTCTGAACGCACTTTTCGGCCCGTGAGAGCCGAAACCATGGCTGTTGCCATTGTGACGCCGGCAGATGGCCCTTCCTTCGGCACCGCGCCTTCTGGAACATGAACGTGCAGATCCGTCTTCTCAATGAAATGGGGATCCAGCCCAATGTCGACGGCATGTGTACGGATATAGCTGAGCGCAGCCTGAGCCGATTCCTTCATCACGTCGCCGAGTTGGCCCGTGAGTTGAAGATTGCCTTTGCCGTCCATGCGCGTGGACTCGACATAGACAGTGTCACCACCGTACTGGGTCACAACAAGACCGCACGCGACTCCTACACGCGCTTCCTTGATGAGACTCGTGTAGGAATACGGGGCCAAGTCCAGGTAGGCCGAAAGGTTATCCGCGTGAACGGTGGCGCCTGCAAACGACTTCTTCTCTTCGACCTTCGCTCTGGCTACCTTGCGGCATATCCTGACAAGCGAGCGCTCGAGTCCGCGTACTCCGGCCTCCCGCGTGTACTGCTGGATAATCGCCAGCACGGCACGGTCATCGATCGCAAGGTCTTCCTTCTTCAGTCCATGCTGTTGCATTGCCTTAGAAAGGAGGAAATGCCGGGCTATCTGTTGTTTCTCCTCGTCCGTGTATCCAGGCAAGGAAATGACCTCCATGCGATCGAGGAGGGCAGATGGAATCGTCTCCGACACATTCGCCGTCGTCAGGAACAGGACCTCAGAAAGATCAAACGGGATTTCGATATAGTGGTCACTGAATTGCGTATTCTGTTCTGGATCGAGCGCCTCGAGCAGAGCAGCTGTCGGGTCCCCCCGGAAATCCGCTCCAACCTTGTCGATCTCATCCAGAAGGAATACTGGATTCTTCGTGCCTGCCTGCTTGATCCCCTGAATGATGCGCCCTGGCATAGCTCCAACATAGGTTCTGCGATGTCCGCGCACTTCCGCCTCGTCCCGAATACCGCCAAGGGAGACATGGACGAACTTTCTGTCGAGCGTCTCCGCAATGGATTTGCCCAGCGACGTCTTGCCAACTCCAGGCGGCCCGACAAAACAGAGAATCGGACCCTTGGCCTTGTCCGAAAGCTTACGCACGGCAAGATACTCGAGTATCCTGTCCTTGATCTCTTCAAGCCCATAGTGGTCCTTGTCCAGAACCTTGCGCGCACGCTTCAGGTCAATCTTGTCGGCAGTCCTGATGTCCCATGGAAGGCCAATAAGCCAGTCCAGATATGTTCTGATGATAGAGCTTTCTGGACTCATGGCAGGCGTTTTCGCAAGTCTGGCCAGCTCTTCATCGATCTTGTCGCGGGCGTAGGCAGGCATATGGATCTTCTCGAGCTTCTGCCGATACTCACCGACCTCGCCGGCCTCCTCACCCTCTTCACCGAGTTCCTTCTCGATTACTCTCACTTGCTCGCGGAGGTAGTACTCGCGCTGGGACTGGTCGATCTTCGCTTTCACGTCGCTTTCGATCTTCCGCGCGAGCTCCAGCACATAGATCTCCTTGGCGAGGAGTTCAGCGATGTGGTGAAGTCGTTCCTCTGCATCCAGCGTAGCAAGCAGCGCCTGCCGGTCTTCGGTCCCGAGCAGAAGGCTGCTCGCAATAAGGTCTGCGAACCTATCCGGCTCGGTGACGCCCGAGACATTGTTCACCGTCTCCGACGGCAATTTCCTGGACAACTCGACATACTGGGAGAACTGGTCGAGAACAACGCGCATGAGAGCCTGGCGCTCCGTCGACGTCTTCTCGTCTGCCGGCAGTGGCTCGACGCCAGCCACAAGCATCTCGTTGTCGTCCGAGTGCACGTTCGTGATACGGACTCTGCGGACGCCCTCTACGAGAACTCGATCGCTCCCATCGGGCAGCTTGAGCAGCTGCAGAATCTCAGCACCGACGCCGATATCATAGAGATCGGCAAGCCCAGGGTCTTCGTTCGACTCGTCCTTCTGGCATACAAGCACAATCTTGCGATTACCCGCCAGCGCAGACTCGATGCTCTTCAACGATTTTGGCCTGCCCACAAAGAGGGGAAGGACATGATATGGAAAAACCACCACGTTCCGCAGGGGAATCAGTGGTGCTTCAGATAGTTGCCAGTCACGTTCACTCATTGATGGTATTCTCTCCTATCAAGCAGATTCCTGCAAGGGAATGCGCTCGGTCGTCCCGTCGGTTCTCGTCGCAACGATCTCATGGCAATCCAAGAAAAACTCGTCTCCCACGGCCACCTCCGTGACTCCCTTGAAGGAAGGCAGTTCGAACATCAGATCCACCATGGGCTGGTCGACTACGGATTTCAAACCACGGGCTCCCATGCCCATCTCTTTCGCTTTTTCGGCTATACGTTCCAATGCAGATTCGGTGAATGCCAAGCTGACCCCGTCCATGGCAAAGAGCTCCTGATACTGCTGGACGATCGAATTTTTCGGCTCGACTAAAATCCGCCGCAGATCATTCACTGAGAGTTCTTGCAACTCGAGTTTCAGAGGGAATCTGCCAACGAGCTCAGGCAACAAGCCAAACTTGACAAAGTCGGCGCTGAGCAGCTTCTTGCCTTCATGGTCGGCGGGTTGGTGAACGAACCCAACCTCCCTCGGAGTTGATCGGAGTTTCCTGATATTGTCGAGTCCGTCAAATGTCCCACCCGCAATGAAGAGAACGTCTCGGGTGTTGAACTTGATGTTCTCCTGAAGAGGATGCTTGCGTCCACCCTGAGGAGGGACATTGGCAATAGTCCCCTCCACGATCTTGAGCAGTGCCTGCTGGACTCCTTCACCACTGACGTCACGCGTGATCGACGGGTTTTCGGACTTCCGCCCAATCTTGTCGATCTCGTCGATATAAACGATGCCACACTCAGCCCGAGCGATGTCGAAATTCGTAGCCTGCAGGAGGCCAAGGAGGATGTTCTCAACATCCTCGCCAACGTAGCCCGCTTCAGTGAGTGTCGTTGCATCAGCAATGGTGAACGGAACATCAAGAATGCGGGCCAGAGTCCTGGCCAGATAGGTCTTCCCGACCCCCGTGGGCCCTGTGAGCAGGATGTTGGATTTCTCGATCTCCACCTTGGAGTCCTTCTTGGCTCTCAGGCGTTTGTAGTGGTTGTACGCGCCAACAGCGAGTGCCTTCTTGACCTCATTCTGGCCAACGACGTACTCGTTCAGGCGCGCATAGATCTCCTTGGGGCGCAGCGACTTGAAATCGATGTCGTGACTCTCGTGCCTGGACCGCTGCATGAGCAGGTTGCCCCTCTCGATGCAGTCGTCGCAGATGTACGATCCGTCGAGTCCCTTGATGAGCAGGCCGACCTCACTCGACTTCTTGCCACAAAACGAGCAGGACGGTTCTTCGCTATTGTGGCTGGGCATTCTTCCCCGATGGACCGGCTTCCCCTGTAACGCCAATCTTGGAGATGACCTGGTCTACGATGCCATACTCCACCGCCTCTTCGGCAGACATGAAGAAGTCTCGTTCGGTATCTCTTCGCACAATCTCAAGAGGTTTTCCCGTATGTGAGGCAAGAATCTTGCTCACAGACTCCTTGACCCGCAGAATCTCTTTGGCCTGAATTTCAATGTCCGTCGCCTGTCCCTGTGCCCCACCCCAGGGCTGGTGGATCATAATACGCGAGTTCGGCAGCGCAAATCTCTTTCCCTTGCGTCCGGCAGCAAGAAGAATGGCGGCGAGGCTTGCTGCCTGTCCCAGACAGATGGTAGACACGGGAGCGTTGATGTACTGCATGGTATCGTAGATCGCCATACCAGGGGTGACTTCGCCGCCAACGCTGTTGATATAAAGATAGATGTCTTTGGTAGCGTTTTCCGCGGTCAGATAGAGCATTTCGGCGACGATCAGGTTCGAGACCTGGGTATCGATCTCTCCGCCGAGGAACACGATGCGATCCTTCAGTAGCCGGGAGTAGATATCGTAGCCACGCTCTCCGTGAACCGTCTGTTCGACTACATATGGAATAACGCTCATTGTACCTCCCGCTTAGCCTCCGAGGGCTCCTTTAACTGAACTGTATCAGCAATAAGGCTGCGCGTATTCTCCCATACGATAACGTTCCGGATCGTCTTGCGCCCATTCTCCGTCGTCGTGTCGATATCTGCCTTGCCCAATTCTCCCTTATGCGACTCCACATATGCCTCGATGTCTGCATCCCCGGCCACAATACTGCACGCTCTCTCAGTTGCCTCCATCAGGAGGTCGCGTTGGAGCAACTTGACAGCATCCGCTTCAACATCCTTGGTCAACTGTTCGGCACTAATACTATTGTACTTCAGATACTCGTTAAGAGAAAGCCCATTGCGAGCAAGGCTCTCCTTGATTTCGCCAAGCCGTTCCTGGGTCGCGTCACGCCGAACATACCCAGGGAAATCAATGCCCAGCTTCTCAGCAGCAGTCTCGATAGCACGGCCGAAGATCGCGTCCTTCCTAGCCTCGTCCGCCTTGTGCTGTTCGTCTTCTTCAAGGGTCTTCCGAAGCTTCATGAGGGAGTCGAACGCACCGACAGTCCGGGCAAACTCGTCGTTGACTTCGGGGATGTGTTTCTCCGCAACGCCGTTGAGCGTGATGTCTCCCTCGAGGGTACTCTCTTGCAGTTGCACACTGAAATGCTTCGATTCTCCGACATTCATGCCAGTAAGGAATGGCTCGTAGGCCTTGCCCGTTTCGCCCTCACCCACCGTGAACTCCGTGTGGTAAGGATTCTGGGATTTCTCGGTCGCGACAGTGACAGTGACGGAATCGCCGTAAGTAGCCGGACCATCTTTCGGAGACGTCTCGGTCACAGCATCGACAAGAGCCCTGATGCGGCGTTCAACAGCTTTGGTCGTGTCAGTCGGCACGTCTTCAACCTCCACGCCACTCCATAGATCACGATCTGCCCTGGGCATCTCGAAGACACGCACGTCGACCTTGAGTCCCTTGGTTGCATCATCTTCCAGTATTGAATCGACGAGTTCGGGCTCAAAAATAAGGGCGTCGGTCTCCTTGTGTTCCTTAAGGAACGCGACATAGGTTTGAGAGGCTGCCTTCTGAAGGACGTTGTCCTTCAACTCCTCATCGCTGACATATTTGGCGACAATGGAAAGGGGAGCCTTACCCGAACGGAACCCGGGTATGCGGAGTTTGCCAGCCATCGCCAGCGTCGCCTCGCGACGCATTGCTGAGACTTCGTCGGCACTGAATGTTGCAGAGAGTACGGTTGAATTGCCAATCTTGTTCGTGGTGATGTATTCCACGGTCTCCTCCAAGTTGGTGCGAAGGGCGGGAGTCGAACCCGCATGGAATTACCCACTGGATCCTAGGTCCAGCGCGTCTGCCAGTTCCGCCACCCTCGCTGAATACTTACTGACATCGCAGGGAACTGAATCTTTGGACAAGTAGTGGTGGGTCGTGCAGGACTTGAACCTGTAACCGCCTGATTAAGAGTCAGATGCTCTACCAATTGAGCTAACGACCCACAACCTGAACAAAATAATCATAGGACTTTTCATGAGGCTGTCAAGCGATCCTGCGGCCACACCCGCATCACATGCCGCGCCGTCGGTCCTCGTAGTTCGCGACACAGTTATCTTATCCGGTTGATTTACATGCAGTATGTTTCAACATGATTCATATGATATAATAAAAAAATAGAAGTGACTCTTTACAGATGCTGGCTTTATCAGCAGGCGGTCTGGTTACATGTAAAACTTTCCAGATTGAAACGTGACAATTCTGAAAAAATCAGGAGGTATACTAATGAAATTTTGCTGGGTAACACTAAATGTCGACAACATGGAGCAATCGCTGAAATTTTATTGTGACCTGCTTGGGCTGAATATTTGCAGTCGGTTTAGTGCGGACGAAGTGGTTGAAATTGCAATGTTGGGTGAATCTGACAAGCCTAAAATAGAATTGATGTGCAACAAGCACAACAAAATTACCAACCGAGGCACAGGAATATCCATCGGTTTTGAAGTGAATTCTTTGGAGGAGGCAATGGCATATGTTCAAAGCAACCACATTCCCATTACAAAAGGTCCATTTTCTCCATCTCCAATGACCCGTTTCTTCTTTGTGAATGATCCGAATGGAATCGAAATTCAATTGGTCGAAAATAAGTAGAGTCTTAGTTCTACAGTGAAAAAACGCAGTAAACTATATAGTTGACTGCGGTTTGACTTTTGTCTCATTAGGTCGATTTAGATGTAATGAATCAGCAAAACTTATCCTAATATCTTCCAAATTGGTGTTTCTTTTTCTTTATGGGACAGTATCAACCCATAAAACGAAAGGATGAGTAATGGAAGACGTAAGAAACGCCAATATCATTGGAATAACGACCCAGAGTCCTTCCTTTTTCAAAGCCAATAAAAAAGTGCGGTTGCAAGACTGTGCTTTTATATTGGCGCGCCCAGCAGGAGTCGAACCCGCAACCTGCGGATCCGAAGTCCGCAGCTCTATCCAGTTGAGCTATGGGCGCTAGCCTCACGATCCTGGTGCGCTTAGCAGGACTCGAACCTGCGGCCTACGGATTAGGAATCCATCGCTCTATCCGCCTGAGCTATAAGCGCAGTATTGCAAAGCGCATAATATCAAGGGCCGTGCTCACGAAAAATGGGGTGGGTAAGGAGACTCGAACTCCCAACATCTGGATCCACAGTCCAGTACTCTAACCAATTGAGCTATACCCACCATACCAGGCTGGCGAGCCCAGCAGGATTTGAACCTGCGACCGACGGATTAGAAATCCGTTGCTCTATCCAGCTGAGCTATGGGCCCATGGTCGGGGCGAGTGGATTTGAACCACCGATCTCATGGTCCCAAACCATGCGCGTTACCAAACTACGCTACACCCCGAGTAGAAAGAGAATACACACAATCAGCCAAAAATCAAGGTCTCAGCGGTATGGTCCCTTGAAGAGAACACCACAGAGCCTCAACGGCCTGTGCACGATGGCTGATATGGTCTTTGAGACCGGCGTCCATCTCGCCGAAGGTGACAGAGTAACCGTCCGGGGTGAACAGAGGATCATATCCAAAGCCCTGAGACCCACGCGATTCCGGAGTCACGGTCCCGACGACAGCGCCTGAGCAGGCCAGACACCGGCGTGATCGAGGAAGAAACGCGACGATCCAGCACACGAACCGTGCAGGCGTTGACGACACACGGTGCTCTGAGAGAAACGCTGCGAGCGCAGCCCTTTCGGTGAGACTTGCATACTGAAAGCGCGCAGAATAGGCTCCAGGCATGTTGTCAAAAAGGGGTAGCTCAAGGCCAGAGTCGTCCGCGAGGACAATACAGTCGTCGGGTCCCGTGGTCAGGACGCTCAGGAGGCCCGACCGGGCCTTCCTGTATGCATTCTGGTAGTACGTGGCGCCACACTCGACGACACTCTCCACATCCAGCTCTTCCAAGAGAAGCCTGCAGCCCAGACTTCTGAGAATACTGCCAAATTCCTGTAGTTTATGAGCGTTCCCGGTGACAAGTCGCAGTCTCAAACGTCTGCAACCTCTACTGCGCTGACATAGTCACCAAGGAAGAGACGCGCTTTGTCGAGAAAGTCGCCAGGATCGCCTGTTGTGAAGAACCTGTCCTGCTGTCCAGCCCCGGTGGTCAACCGGCACTTCTCGAGCACTAGTCCTACCTCGTATGCCAGTTCCTTGCTTGGATCGACAATCTTGACGGCCGGTCCAAGGATGTCTTCCATGAGGCTGTTGAGGAAGGGGAAGTGGGTGCAACCCAGAACAAGAGTGTCTGCTCCAAATTCCCGCACCGGCTTCAGAACGTCCGCGGCATAGTCAGCCACGTCCTGACCCTCGATGCTCCCAGCTTCCACAAGATTCACGAGTTCCTGCGACTGGAGTTCTATCATTTCTACCGTCGGATCCAGCAGGCCCATGGCCCTAAGATAGCCGTGGCTCCGTGCTGTCCCGGGGGTCGACAGCACTGCGACCCTGCGGTTACGGGTCGCCAGCTGTGCACTCTTGACGCCAGCAGAAATCATCCCCAGAACGGGGACATCCACACGATGCTGGATATCTGGGAAAACGGCGCTGGACGCCGTGTTACAAGCCACAACAACCATCCGGGCTCCGTGAGCCTCGAGGAACTCGACGAGGGCCGTGGCTCTGCTGATCACCTGCTCCCGCGGTTTCGTTCCATATGGAAAATAGCGGGAGTCAGCAATATACATGATAGCCTCTCGTGGCAATCGGTTCTTCAGCTCCCGGACGACGGCCAGTCCTCCGACTCCTGAATCGAACACCCCTACGTAGGATTCCACTGGACCTCTCTACTTGCTGAAGTACTCGACAATGGCATCCTCGATACCAATGGACACCTTCTGTTGGAACGAGTCCTCGCGCAGAAGACGCTCCTCTTCACCGTTGCTGATAAACGCGCACTCCACCAGGGCGGCCGGCATGGTATCGATGTGGGACACCAGGTACAGCGACGTCTTCTGCGTCCCTCGATCCGTTCTTCTCAGGGCCGAAACGAGATGCTTCTGGACAAGTGCGGCAAAGACCTTCGACCCGTCAGACCAGTAGTAAATTTCGGTACCTCCTATGGATGGTCCCGCATCCGTGGCGTTCTGGTGAATTGCCAGAAAAAGGTCCGCTCCTGAGCTGTTGGCTATCTGCGCCCTCCTGGTAAGGTCAGGGTTGTCTATTGACGTATCGTCCGACCGCGTCATGACGACACGGGCGCCATCGGCCTCGAGTAACGCCTTTACCTTAAGCGCGATCGACAGGTTGACTGACGATTCCTTCGTGCTGGAAGGGCCTACGGCCCCGACGTCGAAGTAGCCCGTCGATGGCATGTAGCCATGACCGGGGTCAAGGACGACTTTTTTACCTTCAATCTTTCCCTTGACAGCGCCGGAAAGCGAGATGACATAGGTGCCCGTTCTGGGGCTCTGCACATCGGCTGTGAAGGCCGGGGCATGCAGGCGCAACTCCACGACAGGAGGGGTATCGTTCACGCGCTGCTTCGCCTGCACGGTGGCCCAACTTGACAGTGCATGCTTGCCAGCCATAGCGGCGACCGAAACCCCCTCCAGCTGGAAGACGCAGTAGTCACCGTCCGCCGTCTTCGTCACTTTCAGGTCAAAGGCAGACGTGATCGTGATCCTTCCCGACGTACTAGCAGAGGTACCTGTCAGGATAATTGACGAGATGATCGGGTCAAGATACATCCTCAGAGCGTTTCCAGTCGCCTCAAGTCCAAACACGCGTGCCACTGTCGCCACTGGAACGTAGAGCAGGCCGCTCAGGATCCTCGGCGCAATAACCATCTCTTCACTCCAGTGGCTGTTGCCCTGAGCAATCTTCAGAGTCCGCAGCCCGTCCTTCAGGACGTACTGTCGATCTCCAAGTGTCAGGCTCGTTTGCTGGTTAGTCGCATCCCAGGACAGCAACATGCCATAGGCATTGGCTACGTCGACGAGCGGTACGAACGTGGTCCCCTCTGCGAAAAACGTCTCTTCGCTGCTGGACAGAAGCTCGTCACGCAGAAACACGGCCTTCGACGGCGCCGTCGAACCGGGCGCACTCACTACTAGCTGCACAGTCGACGCGTCAGTCAATTGTTTCAAGCCAGTGCCGAACCCGACAAGATAAATGACAATGCTGGAGACGAAGCCGGCCGAGCTCGCCCATACCTTCACCGCTGACACCTGCTTCGTCGGCACACCCGCAATGCCGGCCTGCGCCGACTGTACCAGCCTGGGCAGTGAGACCTCAACGCGTTCAGGATTGTGCCTCGGAACAATCGACAGCCCACTCTTGTCCCCGTCGATGTGCATCGTGAGGCTAGTCCAGCCATTCGACGATACCAGCTCGATGCCGGTCAGACTACAGACGGCACCTCCAGGACCAGTCCCACCAAGCACCGTACCGTCAGACATCGCTACCCAGTCTTCGGACGAAGCATCGGACAGTTCCAGGAACACCTGCCTGCCGTCTGTGGCGATACCGACAATGACCTTGCCCTTGGCAGCAAGCGATCCGTCAGTCCCTGCAACGAACGGCGACGTCACCAGTCGTGCTGACGGACCCACGGAAGTAAGGCTCTTCCCTACCGTCGCAGCAACAAGACTGCTTGACACTTTCTCCCAAGAGCTAAGCAGGGGTGCGTAGACCCATCCTGTTTTCTCGGCGGCAGTCACGCGGCACCAAGTCTCCTTCTGTTCGTTCATGGAGTAGCCGGTGATCAGAAGGCTCGTCCCAGAGGGGAGGTCACCAAGGCGGTCGTACATGACTGAAGGTCCACTGCGAAGGTTCGATGTGTCCACCGTCTTCGTCGGGAGCGGAAGCTTCGGCTTCCAGAGGGCCAGAAGAGACGATGCCGTGAACGTCGCTGAGGTGGACGGAGGAGCCTGAAGTGTCTGGACTTTCACGACCCACGACGCGACGTAGCCGCTGGTCTGTTTGATTTTGAGGGGCGAACAGTCCACCTTGTACCAGGTCTTGCCGCCTGCATCTTTGGATTCTGACAGAATGCGCAAGGATGTACGTAGCTTCATTGTCGTCAGGCGCGCGAAGACTGTCCCCGCACCCCTTCGCAGTGAAGTGCCATCTTGCACGACGACAGCGTAGCGAGTCGAAGAGGACTGGGCAGATGCAGTCGGTTTCGCCTTTGCGGGCGCCGGTTTCGAGACAATTGGACCGGCCGGCGACGTGGTGGCCGGAGCATAGGTCACGAGCCAGCCTGCCACGAATCCGAACGAGGCTCCCACCCGTACCTTGTACCACGTCCGTCCCGAAGTGTCTTTGGAAGAGCCGACCGCCTCGTATTTTTCTCCCTTATGTGCGACCCGAATCACGCTGAACGTCGTTCCGGCTCCCGACCGGATGTTAGCCTCGTCCGGGATCGTCACGGCTGCTGTCGTGTCACCCCGCACCGTCCCGACAATGGCACCGAGGAAAAGAACCAGAACAAGGAACACAGCAATTATCTTCTTGCTCAACGCACGTACCCCCTTATCTCACGCTCCACTCGTCGTCTCTCGGAAGTCTCACGAGACCCCTTGGTCGCCAGGAATTTGCCAACAGCCAGATCGACCTTGATGAACCCGCCCTCCGAGAAAGAAAGCGAGGCGGGCACGACCGTCAGGCCCTGCTGACTGATGAGGGATGCAATCCTTATAAGCTCGCGACGGTGGACAAGGAGCCTTCTCCGACGTTTGAGCTCCTCGTCGGTGGTATGCGCAAAAGCGTAGGGCCCCACGGACATCTGCACGAGGTAGAGCTCGCGACCGTAGAACCGGCAGTACGAGTCTCCAAAAGCGAATGTCCGCGAACGCACAGCCTTCACTTCCCAACCACGCAGTTCTATGCCGGCCTCCAGGCGCTCAAACGTCTTGAAGTTGTGCTGGATCCGCTTATTGGCGACAATCACTCCAGGTTTGTTGTCCATGTCTACTGCGCAAGCACTCCAAGTACAGAGATGAAGTCCTGAGGAAGTGATGCCATGACCCGCACCTGGACTCCCGAACGCGGCGCAACAAACGAAAGCGCGAATGCATGGAGCATCTGCCGCCCTATAACGACGTTGCGCTGCGCTCTGTATCCATAAGTATAGTCTCCGAGTATGGGATGTCCAATATAGGAGCAGTGAACGCGGATTTGGTGCGTCCTCCCCGTCTCGATGCGTATCCGAAGGAGAGATGCCTGGTTGCCAAAATGCTGGATGACCTCGAAGTCAGTCGTGGAAGGTCGGCCCGAACTGTCGGCCTGTCGAAGAAGGAGCCCTCGGGAATGAACTGCCCCAATTGGCACGTCGATTCGGCCGCTCTTCTCCGCAAATGTCCCCCCAACCAACGCGAGATACTGTTTCTGCGCGTCATGGTTGCCGAGCTGTCGCTTGAAGCAGCTCCACCCGGCTTGAGAACGGGCCAGGACCATCACGCCGCTCGTGTCCTTGTCGAGCCGATGTACGACCCCAGGCAACTCGACGCCCTCTCCCTCATATAGCGTGACTCCACTTGCCAAGGCCACTTCGGTCAGCGTCCCGGCTGCCTGTCCTGGCGCAATGAAAACAGGCAGTCCGGCCGGCTTATTTACCGCAATGATATCGTCATCGATATATAGGACCGGCACCACGACCGGCCCCAGCCTCAACTCATGCATGAAAGCCCCATCGGTTGGGAAAGAGAAGTGCAAGACCACACAGTATTGCACCGGTAGTCACGAGACAATCGGCCACGTTGAACACGGACCAGCCACGCACCCACAGAAAATCGGTTACCTGCCCGGCCACGACACGGTCGATGAAATTGCCTGCAAACCCGGCAAAGACGAGAAGGAAACCATGAGCCAGTCCTCGGTCTCCGCGGTGCAATGCTGCGATGGCCGCGACGCAGACACTAATGCCAAGCACTGCATTCACGGGCACGACCCACTGCCGCCCTCCAAAGAGTCCGAACGCGACTCCCTTGTTCATCGTTAGGACAAGCCCCACCGGACCTGCCGTTGCGGCACGCTGGAAAAGAAACCGCCGTGCCAACCATTTGGTGCCCTGATCTGCCAGGATCATGAGGGCAACAAGAATCGACCCACGGAAAAGGGCACTCGGCCTGTTCATCGTGTTCCTTTAGTCATCGCAGTACCTTCCAGACCGACTTCCACGGTCTTGTTCCTCGAAGCGTGTCCACTTACGATGCGAACCGCAGAGCGAGCTACGCCAAAGTGATGACCGAGAATCTGCAGGAGCTCCTCATTTGCCTTGCCCTCTGCAGGCCTGGCATGTACGTGGACGCGCCAGGGGTCTCCTGGTTCCACGTCCGATCTGCTGCTACCTGAAATGACGCGTACGTTGATCCGCATAATGTCTCCTCTTCAACGCAACTGGGCCATCCATCCCGACAACCGGGGACAGGCGGCCCAGCACGTCTGCGCGTCTGTCGCCCCTACTTCTTCGTCAGCAAGTGACAAGCCACGGTGTGCCCCGGAGCAACCTCAATGACAAGAGGCTCCTGCTCTTTGCAGATAGGCATCGCGTAGGGACACCGCGTACGGAAGTGACAGCCGGACGGAGGGTTTACCGGTGACGGTACGTCGCCTTGGAGAATGATGCGCTCCCGTTTCACCTCGGGGTCAGGCACCGGCACTGCCGAGAGAAGAGCCTGCGTATATGGGTGAAGCGGGTGGTCGAACAGTTCGTCGTTGTCCGCGGTCTCTACGATTTTGCCGAGATACATGACTGCCACACGGTCAGACATGTGACGTACAACAGCAAGATCGTGAGCAATGAAGAGATACGTGAGGTTCAGCCTCTGCTGCAGCTCCTGGAGCAAGTTGATGATCTGCGACTGAATCGACACATCCAAGGCCGAGATGGGCTCATCCAGGACAAGCAGTTCTGGATTGATAACAAGTGCGCGGGCAACCCCGATACGCTGACGTTGACCCCCAGAGAACTCATGAGGATAGCGCTTTTCGTATTCAGGGCGCAGGCCCACGGTCTCCATCATGGTGGCGACAGCCTGTCTGCGCTCCCTGCGGGTGCCAATGCCGTGCACATCCAGAGGTTCCTGAATGATATCGCCCACAGGCATTCGTGGGTTGAGTGAACCATACGGGTCCTGGAACATGATCTGCATGTTCCGACGGAGGGGCCGCATCTGGTTCGGAGTAAGGTTGGTGATGTCCTTCCCTTTGTAGATGATCTTCCCGCTGGTGGGCTGCAACAGCTTCAGCAGGGTGCGTCCGGTGGTCGTCTTGCCCGATCCGGATTCTCCCACCAAACTCAGAGTCTCACCCTGATTGATGAAGAAACTCACCTCGTCCACAGCCTTGACTGAGGCGACGGTCGTAGCGAAGACTCCTCCCTTGATGGGAAACCACTTCTTGAGTTTCTGGACTTCTACGAGTCTGGTTGCCATGGTCATTTCTCCTCTCTGCCTATGGCTCGATGGGATGGAAGCAACGAACGAGGTGGCCCGGGGTCAGTTCGACGATTTCGGGTTCCTCCTCGCGGCACTTCTCCGTCGCAAACGGGCAACGTGGGTTAAAACGGCAGCCCTTGGGCATATGGTATGGGGAGGGGACCATGCCCTCGATGGCGGGCAACGGTTCGTTGGTCTTCTTCTCCGTGAATTTCGGAATGGACTGCAGCAGACCGTACGTGTAAGGATGACGCGGAGACTTGAAGATCTCTTTGGCAGACGCGTTCTCGACAATCTTGCCGGCATAGGCAATGGCGATGGTCTCTGCCATTTCGGCGACGACGGCAAGGTTGTGGGTAATAATGAGAATGGCCATCCCCAGCTTCTTCTGAAGTCCGCGCATCAGGTCAAGAATCTGCGCCTGGATGGTAACATCAAGCGCCGTCGTGGCTTCGTCAGAGATCAGGAGGTCAGGGTTCGAAGACAGTGCCATGGCGATCATGACCCTCTGACGCATGCCGCCGCTCATCTCATGAGGGTACTGGCTGAAGCGCCGTTCGGGCTCGGGGATGCCGACCAGGTGAAGCATCTCGATGGTACGCTTCTTCGCCTCGACGTCATCGATCTTCTGATGCAGGGTAATAGCTTCACTGATCTGATCGCCAATCGTGTAGACAGGATTGAGCGATGTCATGGGTTCCTGAAAGATCATGGAAATCTTGTCACCGCGTATCATGCGCATGTCTTCTTCATGCTTCTTGAGAAGATCTTCCCCATGGAAGAAGATCTCGCCTCCGATGATCTTGCCAGGAGGATTAGGAATGAGACGAATAATCGAGAGAGCTGTAACGGATTTTCCACAACCAGACTCGCCCACTAGACCTACAACTTCTCCCCGATGAATGGTCAGGTCAATCCCGTCTACAGCTGGGACGACTCCGTCCTCGGTGTAGAAAAACGTGCGTAGATTCTTGATATCAACAAGTACTTCTCGATTGTCCATGGAACCCCCTTACAGTTTCAGTTTCGGATCGATGGCATCGCGAAGTCCATCTCCGAAGAAGTTGAATCCAAGAACAGTCATGAAGATAGCCAGACCAGGGTAGATGATCAGTCGAGGCGAGTTCCAGATGAATTGTTGGGCGTTCTGCAGCATGTTTCCCCAACTGGCGAAGGGGGCCTGAACGCCAAACCCCAGGAAGCTGATGGAGGCTTCATAGATGATGGCGCCACCGATTCCGATTGTCGTGGATACGATGAGGACTGCCAGCGTATTCGGGAACAGGTGCCGCCACATGATTCTGTTCGCGCTGGCGCCAATCGCATGAGCCGCCTCGACGTATTCCTGCTCCTTGAGCGAGAGAACGAGACCGCGGACGAGGCGCGCATCTACCATCCACCCAAAGATGACGATGACCAGGATGATTTGCCACACGCCCTTTCCAAGGACGCTCGCCAGAGCTATCAGCAGCGGGAACGTCGGAATGGACAGCATGGCGTCGGTGAACCTCATAAGGAGATCGTCTGCCCATCCGCCATAGTAGCCCGCAACAAGACCAACAAGGGCTCCGACGAGTGTCGCGCTGATGGCCGAGATGAATCCGATGAACAGCGAGATGCGCCCTCCAAAGAACATGCGAGCCAGCACGTCACGGCCATAATCGTCCGTGCCCAAGGGATGGGCGCGGGACGGCACGTTGAACATACCATCGAGACCTTCGATCTGCTGGTTGGGGTCAGCACGCCAGATCAGCGGGCCCGCAAACACAAACAGAAGGATGAAGATCAGCATGAATGCACCGACCATGGCCAGCTTGTGGCGAGTCAGGCGGTGAAATACCATGCCAAGGTACGTATAGTCGTCAGACGACTTCCTCTGTCCCTTCTTCTTTGTTTCTATAACCTTCTCAGCCATAACCACGCCCTCCCAGCTAACTGTACTTGATGCGTGGATCTACCCACGCATACACGATATCTGCCACCAGGTTGAAGGCGATAACAAGGATACTGATGAGCATAAGGCCAATCATGGCCGTAGGATAGTCGGCCTTGATTTCTGCTGCAATGATAAGCCTTCCCATTCCTGGAATGTTGAAAATCGTCTCGGTGATGGCTGCGCCCCCGACAATACCAGGCATCGACAATGCAACCAGCGTCACAATCGGGATCATGGCGTTGCGCAGAGCATGCTTGTTGACGACGCGGCGTTCGGACACACCCTTGGCGCGGGCGGTCCTGATGTAGTCCTGACGAATGACCTCGAGCATTGAGGACCGCATATAGCGCGCCCAGCTACCCACTGAAGAGAAAGCCAGAACGAGGACGGGCATCACAAGATACTGCGCCCGGTCCCCAAGCTTCGCCCAGAACGGAGCCTCCTCCAGTCCCGGCGTGATGATCCCACCCGCAGGCAGCAGGGGCATCCCGCTCGGTCGTTTCAGGATGACGCTGAACAGCATCATCATCAACAAGCCGAACCAGAACGTCGGCATGGACATGCCTAGGAAGCTGATGACGGTGACGACATAATCCGTCATAGAGTATTGCTTGACAGCAGAGATGATGCCGATCGGAAGAGCAATGGCAAGAGACACCAGGAACTCGATCCCCATGACCCGGACGGTCACGGGCAACGCTCTGGAGATGATGTCACGAGCCAGAGAGCCAGGGTACAGGAGAGAGGGGCCCCAGTCCCCACGAATGACGCCGCTGAACCACTTGAAGAACCTCAGGTGCCACGGAAGGTCGAACCCCCAGGCCTTGATGAGGCGCTGGATGTCGGCCTTCTTGATTCGCGGGTTCTCCATCAGAGCCGCGAATGGGTTTGGCACGAGGGAGAAGATCCCAAAAGACACGATCATCACGATCAGGATGAGCGGGATCATGCCCAGAACACGCCGGATTATGTAATCTCTCATGTTGGCGAAGACTCCTTTCGGCAGTCTCCCACATCTCTCTGTCGAGGCATGGGAGCCGATGAATCGAATCTACGGGTCCTCAGACTCCATAGTCGCGGTATCGACAGATCTGGTCATCGTACTTATTTCCACCAATACCAGTATTGGATGTTCCATTTGTTGTAGACGGTGGCGAAGAAGAAGTGGTCGTAGCCCTTGAGACTCTTGCAGACCTTGTCGGGATAGACGCGCCGCTCAAGATAGAAGCATGGAAGATCTTCACCAAAGATGTCCTGGATGCGAGCATGGGCTGAATCAGGGTGAATTCATGTTCACGGAAGGTGGCGCCCTGCGAATACAGGATCTTTAGGACGGCTGGTGTACCATCGGGAAGGATGCGCTGAGTCTTGTCGGCGTTCCACTTCCAGCTGGCGGCGCGCGATAGCAACGGGGGCAAGCACCACAGCCATGAGGACAACTGCCAAAACCAAGAATGGAACTCTCTTCATCACATACTCCTTCCTAGAATGAATGCAGAACATGAAAGACTCTTTTCGCGTGCTGTTCGGTTAGACACGCCTCCCTCCAATATGACCGTCTATCTGCAGGCTGCAGCTCTGTATCCAGAGCCAGCATCAAAGAAACCGAAGAAGGACAATCACCCACCGTCGCTGTCCGCCGAGACGACTGAGTACTTACCCGTCGCGACGTTATACCACGGTCGGCTGGAAGTGTCAATTGAACGACCTTCGCGACCTGCGGGCATAGACTCAGGAACAACGCGGCACAGAATGCGCCGCTGTCAATCCAACTCCAAGAATCGGGCTCATGAACCGCGACCAAACCCCTATGGCTTTTCTGGGATCAGGATCGTAGTCGGGCGTCAGAGGCTGGACTTCCCGAGCAACTACAAGACACATGCGTTGCCCGAATTCCTTCCCTTCGGCCACCTCCAACAGCATGACAAACGTGGCCAAATCGACAGCCGCCCAGAACAGCAGCACCATCACATTGCTCTCACTGAGATCAAGCAGGAACGAGACTTCTCTCACAGACCTGCGTTCAAGGGGTCTCATCTGAACAACCGACCTCTAGGGCTCCTCCAAGTGGTCGGTTACCTCGTATACCACGGCCTTCGTGTCAGCCGCCTCTGCCAGCTCATATGGATCCTTAAGCAGACCCGCAGAGTGAACATCCATGAACTCCTGGAAGGAAAACATTGGGTAGCCAGTCTGCTGTCTGTAGTAGTCTAAGAGAGCATTTCGTTCAATCTTGTATACCCAGACGTCAAGCGGAATACCCTGATAGGTGAAACCCTTGATGGACGAGACTAACCTGCTCATCGCGTCTTCGGCAATGTCCTCGGCAGTAGCTCTGCTCTTGACATGTCTCAGAGCACAGGCCACCATGCTAAAATCAAAGCGCTCGACAAACCGGCGCCATGCCTCTTCATCGGCCTGCTGCAATTTCAGTAGAAATTTCTCTTCATCCACGTCGGTGGTTGCGCTTCCTCACTCATATAATCGTGACTCTGAACAATTGGTTACACCTGAGACGGTGAGCGCGGTCCAAAAATGCCCGTGCCAATACGTATCATGTTCGAGCCATGCTCGATCGCCAATTCAAAGTCGTCGGAAGTTCCCATGGACAACAACGTGACACGTGACGAACCCAGGTCTCTGGCGAGTTCGTGGAACAGCACGCTGACAGATTGGTATAGTATCGCCCGCATTTGCATTGTTGTTTGAAGGGGGACTACTGCCATCAGTCCGGAGATCTCGTGCAGCCAGGGAGTTCCGGCGGCGGCAAGCTCACGGATCTGAGGCATACTCAATCCGCCCTTCTGCGATTCTTCACCGGCATTCACCTCCAGCAGGAACGTACACGCTCTCTGTGTACCCCGATCCCTGCTACCGTGCAGACGCTCGAGGAGTTCTGGGTCTGCCGAATCGACCGCATCGAATAGCCGGATGATCGCGTTGTACTTGTTCGACTGGAGTCGACCAATGTACCGGACAGTAGCCCCGTGACTCTCGCGCAGAGTGAAGACGTCCTTGTGAATGGCTTCCTGAAGATAATTCTCACCGATTTCGGTCGCCCCTGCATCAATGGCTTCCAGGATCCGGGGAAGAGGCTGTGTCTTCGTCACGCAGACAATATGCGGTTCGCCGGGCTGACCAGCCGCCCGGCGATATGACAAACAAGCTCGCTCGCGGACTTCCGCGAGCCGCTCAGCTATCGAGCCCACATTCGGCGCTAGAAGCCGCGAGGCGGCCCCTTGCGCAGTATGGCGGGAAGCTCGACTTCCTCGACTTTGAATTCCTTGAGAATCTTCTTCTCTTGTTCCGCTTCGGCCTTCTGAGACTGCATCCCGGACGCCACCACCGTGATACGAATCTCGTCGTTGGCCTCGCCAGATTCACCCAGTACTTCGTCGAAAGGATCGGCCAGACCGAAGATGATCTTGGCATCCTTTGATGCGCTCGACTGGATGGCCGTCGAGATGATATCCATCTCTTCCATAGAAATCTCGTGGCCAATGACGTTGTAGATAAGTCCGGTGGCGCCCTGCATCGAATACTCGAGAAGCTCGTAGTTGGTGGCAGCTCTGATGGCCTTTTCCGCACGTTCATCACCCTTGCCGGTTCCCATGCCTATCCAGATGCTGCCGTCTGCTCCGCTGGGAAGCTCTCCAGAAGGAGTCGATGTCAGAACATTTTTGAGATCGGCAAAATCGAGGTTGATGATGCCGGGTGTCCGGATGAGCTCGGTAATGCCCTGGACCGCCTTCTTCAGGACCTCGTCCGCTTTGCGGAATGCATTGCTGATGGTAATCTTCCCTTCCTCCAGCTTGAACAGTCGCTGGTTTGGAATGACGACCAATCCATCAACACTGTCACGAAGCTCCTTGATGCCATCCGATGCGACCTTGGATCGCTGAGGGCCCTCAAAGTTGAACGGCTTGGTAACAATTGCAATGGTGAGAATGCCCAGTTCACGAGCCACTTTCGCCAGAACGGGACAACCGCCCGTACCCGTGCCTCCGCCCATGCCGGCAGTTATGAACAAGAGAGAGGAGCCGATAATTGCTTCTTTGAGCATCTCTCTGCTCTCTTCTGCTGCTTTTCTCCCGACCTCAGGGTCAGCGCCCGCGCCCATCCCTCGAGCAACCTTTGCCCCAATCTGAATCTTACTTTCTGCCCGACTGTATCGGAGAACCTGCGTGTCAGTGTTGACGCTCACGAAATCGACGCCGGAAGGAAAATCCCCCACCATCCGATTGATGGCATTGCCACCCCCACCGCCCACGCCGATGACCCTGATGCTTACATTCGAGCTTCCCCAGGGATCCAATCGATCATCCATAGTGGATTTCCCTCCCCGTCAGTGTGTCTTAGTCGAACAGGTCAAGGCCCTTGAACAGGCCGCTCAGACCTTTGAATGCGCGCTTCTTCTTCTGGACTGCGGCACCATCGCTGTGTATGGCGAGTTCAAGCAACCCGACTGATGTCGAGAAGCTGGGATTCTTGAACGAGCTGAAAACAACGTCATCGACTGTCGGCTGTCCCATTCGGGCTCGCAGTCCGCTGATCTCAGAAAACTTGTCCGTAATGTGAGACACCATGGCCGTCCCTCCAGTCAAAACGAGGCCGGCCGGAAGCATGTTGTTGTAGCCGGAGTGCACCAGTTCCAGCTTCACAGCCTCAGCTATTTCCTCAATGCGAGACGTCACGACATCGCTGATATATGACTTCGTTGTTGCAAGAACACCATCACCCGATGCTGTCGAGTAACTCACCTGGCTGTCCTGGAAGTCCTTTCTCCTGCTCACATCCACCGAACCATAGGCCACCTTGAGCTCTTCAGCAACATTCAGGCTTGTCTTCAGCATCATAGCAAGATCCATCGTCACATGGCGACCACCAATGGGCAGAACGGCAACATAGCTGAGGCTGCCTCCTGTGAAGACGGCCAGATCCGTCGTGTCTCCTCCGATGTCGACACAGGCGACGCCGATTTCCTTCTCTTCTGATGAGAGAACGGCATCAGCTGACGCCAGACCTTCGAGCACAAGCTTGTCCACCTTGAGACCGGATTCTGTCACACAACGACGAAGATTGTCCAGAATCGTCGACTGTCCGGTGACGATGAACGCCTCGAACTCAAGACGGATGCCCGACATTCTCAGCGGGTCCTTGATGCCTTCCTGACCATCCACGAGGTACTGGCGCGGGATCACGTGGATAATCTCCTGATTTGGTCCCAGCAGGACAGCTTTGGCAGACTCCCACACGCGATCCACATCATCCTTCTGTATCTCGCGTCCCGGCCGGGATATTGCAACAAGGCCACGATTCACCAATCCAGTGATATGAGTACCGCCGACGTTTACGATTACCGACGAGACGGAGTAGCTGCTCATCCGTTCTGCCTCGTCGCGTGCCGTCTGGATGGCCTGCGTCACACCTTCCATATCGACGACCACGCCACGCTTTAGGCTGCTGCACGGAGCCGTACCGACCCCGAGAATGGAGTCGAGGCTATCTCCTGTCGCCGAAGCTATCAACATCTTGACACGGGTACTTCCAATATCGAGTACGCTGACGATTCTTTCCTGGCCAGCCATCATGCCTCCTTCTTCAAGAGAACGCGCCGGATGATTGCGATATTCTGGTACATTCTGCTTCCAAACACAACAATTGCCGCAAGGTAAAGATCGATGCCCAGCTGATCACCGAGATACCCCAGGAGCGCTGCAACAAGACTGTTGATCAGGAAACCCGAAAAGAATACTGTCGCATCGAAGGTGCCCTTCAGATAGCCCTTGATGCCGCCGAGGATAGAATCCATGCCAGCCAGAAGAGCCAACCCCACGTACTTGGAATAGACAGCGGGGATGTGCACGGGGCGAAGAATCCCGATGATGATACCAAGTACGAGTCCGCACACTGTTACGAAGCCAACCATAGATATCCGTTTCCTCCCCTAGTCGCTGATTCTAAGCAGGTTGACTTTTTGAACTATAGCACCAATGCGCCTCAGGTTCAACAAGTCGAGTACGCCTCCGGGAATCTGCAGCCCCTTGGACATGTTCTCTGTATCGCCGATCGCGTCTACAACCAGCGGCATCCGCGTCACCTTTCCGTCCACACGAACGTTGAGACCCGCCCTGTATATGGAACTCGAGTCGGTCAGGCGTATGCCGTTCAACGATATGACTTCGGCTCCCGATGCCCAGAGATCATTCAGAAGGAGGAGAAGGTCCTCATCGGCCAGCATGGACGGCGAAACCCCCGATGATTGCTCCTGTATCGTGATCCGGATGCCAGGACCCGCGAGCGGAACGGCTCCAGTTCTCTGCCTCAACACCGTGGCTTCGTGCTGCAATTGGCTCGCTTGCGCGGCCGTGTCATCAGAAGCACGAAGGTACTGCGTGACTTTCAGCGACACGTCGGTCTCCTCGACGAGGAGGTCCTGTTTGCGCTGTTGGAGGTCTTTGATAACACGAATGAGGTCCTTCGGGTCCTGGTTCTGGTAGGTCTGTTTCATCTCACGGACGACGCGTGCCTGCCCGGGGAGGAAAAAGCCGACGAAGAAACTGATAAGGAAGAAGATCAGTATTGTCGACTGCCAGGACGACTGCCCAGTCTTCTTCATTTCGAACCCACTGCGTACTTGAACGCAGCATTGTCCAGCGACGCCGGGACAGTCAAAGACGTCTTCTTCTCGAGCGAGCACGTAATCTCAAACTGATCGCGGTACATCTCCAGCACCCGGAAAAAGACGTCTTGAGAAATGCTGTCGGCGAGCATTTCGGGGTCTCCCAGCGCAGTGATAACGTAGGGTGGCGACATCCTGCTCGAATTCACAAGAATAATGGGGCCAGCACAAATGATAGGACTGTTTCCAAGAACGCGCTGGTTGTTGACGGCAATCGCCGTGGCGCCGTATCTCCGCATCAGATTCACGACGCTGCGCAGGTAGCCGTCGTGAATAATGAAGTAATTCGGATCATCGGAAAGTGTCGGGGTACGAGAACTATCACTCAATGTTACGATGACACCGGGGCCCGTCGCCTCGGCAAGCCCCGCTTTTTGTCTCAGCTCTCGCAGCCGCTGCGTGAGGACATGCACCTCGTCGCTCGTGGCAGCGCCTTTGCTCTCAAGCTCTCCCAGCTGTCCCCGAAGATCGACAATCCGCTGAGCGGCGCCATCATTCTCGTTTTCGAGTCCTTTCATGATTTCGACCAACTCGACGTTCTGGGCAGGAACGACGTAGGCCTTGTTCACCGTGGGCTCGAACTGGACAGCCAGTAAGTATCCGAATCCGGCAACCATGACAAACAGCGCAACGAGGAAAACGCCCCCGGTTCTTCCACGCCTGATCATGGTGTCTCGGGGATGACGGCCTGACCGTCGAACCGCAGGTCGATGGTTACTTTCTTCCCCTTGAATGCAGGCATGCCAAGGACCGCAATCCCTCGTTCGATCTTTGAAGCACTGTTCGCGCTGTCACCAAGGATAATCGTCTTACCGTCTTTCAACCGTACGAAAAGTCCCATCGACGGGGACAGTGACATGCTCATGATGGCCAGCTGGCCCCGATGCTGCATCAATTCAGAGCATATCGGCGCATACTCGAGTGAGGCGGACAGAAAAGCCGGGGATGCAGATGGGAAACCGCTTACGTCAACCATATTCCAGGACTTCGATGTCTTTGTCACGGCGTAGGCTGTCCCCGTCTGCAGGAACACGGCAGCCAGCTTGCTCCCTTGCCTGATCACCACATCGGGGTCAGCGATGTCCACACCGACAGTGGCATTCCAAGGTCGCTCCCGCTCGATAGTCACGTCAATAACGGGGAGTCCCTCCAGCCTTTCAACGACTGAAGCGCTGTTGAGGAGCATAAGAAGACCCTGAGACTGACTATACCAGACTTGGTCCACGACAGGAGCTTCCCAGGAGTCTGCATGTACGCGTACACGAGCGGCTGGTACGCTGAACCAGTAGATCACCAATACCGCCAAAGCGATCAGACCCAAGCGCCACAGTAACTTCATGAACGGAGGACCTCATCATTGATGCCCACGAACCGCCTCCTAGGAGAAGTCCCCGAGCAACCTGATCTCGGGCGAAAGGCGCACATTGAAGCGTGCATAGACTCTCTGTACGACAATGTCCATAAGGCGTGCAACATCAAGTGCGGTCGCCCCTCCCAGATTGACGATGAAGTTTGCATGCTTGACCGACACCTGCGCCTGCCCCACCTGGAGACCCTTGCCCCCGGCCTCCTCTATCAACTTGCCGGCATAGGTCGTTGGAGGATTCGTGAAGATACTTCCCGCATTCGGGTGTTCCCACGATTGTTTGGCATGCTTTTCGGATCGGATACGTACAGCTGTCGACCGAATTGTTGCTCCATCGCCAGCCTCAAGGTCAAATGCAGCGCCCAAAATGATGGCTCCGCTCTCCTGAAACTCGCTATAACGGTAGTCAAAATCGACATCTTCATGCTTCTTCACGACATACTCGAGGTTGTGATCAAGAATTTCTACATATGCCAAGTGAGTGCTTATGGCTTGAGAGAACGAACCTGCGTTCATGTAGACGGCCCCTCCAACAGTACCGGGTATGCTGACAAGATACTCCAGTCCAGACAGATCCTGATGTATGGCAAAGTCCAGCAGGGAGCACAGTGGCATCGGGGCACGAGCAAGCACCAGTCCTTTCTCCATCAATGGCTGAAGCGAGGTCTCCATGAGTCTCACGACCAGACCCTCGACACCACGATCGGAGACAAGAACATTCGTTCCGCTGCCGAGAACCGTCGTTGGCACCTTGAGAGCTCTGGCAGCACGCAGTGCGCAAACCAGGTCCTCCTCACCACATGGCGTGTAGAGGTACTCAGCCGGACCGCCGATACAAAACGACGTATAGGACGAGAGCGGCTCCTTCGTCAGGACCCGTTGCTCGACGCGACGTCTGAACTTGTCTATGACCGAATTCACCATCAGTCGTTCTCCTGCTTTATGCGTCTCTCGAGAAGCTCGGCAGTTTGACATTATACCGCATTGCCACTCGTCAGCAAGCCACAAAACCGCAGACCAAACTTGTTCACGTCACCAGGGCCCATGAACAGTACAACATCGCCCGGGGCGGCCACCACCCGCAAGTCGTCGAGCATCCGGTCCACGGGCATCCAGGGCGCCAATGAGTCGCCGACTGCTGTCTTCACATTCTCACGAAGCATGTGGTTCAACTCTTCCCGACATTCCACTGTCTCTCCAGCCGGGAAGATGTCGAGCAGCACGATCCGCGGGACTCCAGCCAGTGCCGGTCCATACTCCTCGAGGCACATGCTCACACGGGAGAAACGGTGCGGCTGGAGCACGAGGGTAAGTGGTCTTCCGGGATACCGTGCCGATACAGCCCGCAGGGTCGCTCTGATCTCCGTGGGGTGGTCGGCATGGTCAGTGAGGACGACCGTTCCGTCATGGTCTATCAGGAGCTGCATCCGCCGCTCCATTCCCGGGAAACCTTCCAGAACATCGAGTGTGTCTGCAAGTTTGGCCCCGACCGCCTCGCACGCCAGGCAAGCAGCAACAGCGTTGAGATAGCTCTTCTCGTCTCCTCGTTCCATGGCAAATGGGTGCTCCATGCCTTCTCTGGCAACCGTTGCCGTGTTGCTGTGGAAATGGTAGCCCATCTGCACCTGATTTGACTCCTCCTGACCGTATAGGACATGCCGTGGCAGAGCCTGCGCGATCCTGGCTACTTCCCTGTCGTCGCCACAGCCAACAATCAGGCCGCCTCGCTCAGCGCATTGCCGGGAAAACTGGGCGAATGCGCCGACAAGGTTGGAGAACTTGTCTCCATAAGCCCCCAGGTGGTCGTTGTCGATGTTCGTGACTACAGCTACGTCTGGATGGAACTTCAGGAACGAGCCGTCCGATTCATCAGTCTCCAGAACCATGATCGGGCGTCCCTGAATCTGCTTTCGCTGCGTCCCTTCAGAGGGAAAGGATCTATCAAATCCTGCGATATGGCCTCCCACACAGATAGTTGGAGCAAAACCCTGTCTTGCCAGCGCGTATCCGATCATTCCCGATGTCGTGGTCTTGCCGTGCGTGCCAGAAACGGCAATCAGGAAATACTGCGATGCGACGGCAGACAAGACGTCTGTCCGGTGGAGAACACCCGCTCTGATCCCCCTTGCAGCCACGAGCACGGCGTTGTCCGGGCGAATGGCGGATGACCGTACAAGAACTTCGTCACGACGAAGTGCACCGACTGCTTCAGCTTCGGACATCACACGTATCCCCAGCGAGGCCAACCGCTCAGCCTCGGGACCGTCATTCACGATGTCTGAACCCCGCACATCCATTCCGATACTATGTAGCAACGTGGCCAGTGAACTCATTCCTGCGCCGCAGATGCCAACTAGAAAAATCGGTCTTCCAGGTTGCAGGAGCTCAATCATGTGAGCACTCCTCTTCAATGGCGCGCGCTATCGCTTCCCCAGCATCACTCCCAAAAATGCTGGAAGCTGGAAGGACCGGGCCTGTTTCATCGTCAAGTACCTTCTCCACGTTCGACAGGTACCTGTCGAACTGCAGTGACTGCTGCTCAATGCATATGCCGAGGCCGAGGCTCTCGAGATACGCCGCGTTTTTGGACTGATGCCGGCCAACGGCGAATGGATAGGGGATGACGATGGCATAGATGCCTCCGACAGCAAGCTCCGTAAGCACAAGTGCACCGCCTCTCGTCACTGCTACGCGAGTTTGCTCATAGAGTCGCTCCATATGCTCCTCATAAGGGACAACGGCAGGATCGACGTGTTGCAGAGACAACCCGTCCACAGCATCACGAATCTTCGCATAGTCCTCAGTTCCAGTCACCACAGTGACTGGAACTTCGCGGCCCCTGCTGTCCAGCTCCCGGATTGTCCGCAGAAACAGTTCATTGACAAAGCTGGCTCCGCCACTACCCCCGATAAACAGCAGCCCCCGACGAAGGGGCCTGCTGGACCGGCACTCCGTCAGTGCCGCGTAGACTTTGCGCCGCAGAGGGTTTCCAGTGACAGTAAACCGTGGACCAGAAACGCCTTCCACGGGAAACCCCAGGAACACGTGCCGCGCATGGCTCAAGAACAGTCGATTCGCCCTCCCCATGACGGTGTTCTGTTCCAGAAGGTACACGGGAACCCCGCTCATCTGCGCAGCAACGATTCCTGGTACCGATACGTATCCGCCGGCACCGATGAAAGCATCTGCATAGGCGTCCTTCATGACATGACGGGCCTCCCTTACTCCGCCTCGAGTTGCACGTGCAAGGCGCCACAACGATCTGGGCGTATACAGAAGCGGGGCAGAACAGACAGTTCTGACGTCAAGTCCCTGAGAGAGAAAAACGCGTTCTTCCATACTACCGGATCGCGCCAGCATGGTGACGGTTCCCCTGTCCGACAAACGCTCAGCAATTGCGACTGCGGGGTAGATATGCCCCCCTGTTCCTCCTCCAGCGATAACGTAGTGCATCAGACAGCCTCCGGACTCCGGGAAATAGCTCCGGCGATGCCAAGCGCGGCCATCTCGAAGACGATGTGATTGCCTCCCTGACTGAAGAAAGGCAGTGGTACTCCTGTCGTAGGAAGCAGTCCGACAACGACACCGATGTTGACAAACACCTGCACGGCGAGGAATATACCCAGCCCCATGACATAGACTCGGGCAAACGGCTCAGAGGACCTCGATGCAAGCTTGAACAGTTCGAAGACGATCCACAGGAAAATGGCGAGCACAATGGTCACGCCGATAAGTCCGAACTCCTCAGAGAATATGGCAAAAACAAAGTCATTCTCCTGAGCCGGGAAGTGCACGAATTTCTGGACGCTCCTCATGAAACCTCGTCCCAGCACTCCGCCCCTCGCGACGGCAAACATGGAGTTCACGAGCTGATAGGCGACGCCTTTGGCCTTGTCGGCCGACAGTGGGTTGATGAACGAGGTCATCCTGAGTTTCCAGGAGTCTTTCACGTTCACTGCAATCAGAGCCAGCACGCCCAGGGCAGCCGTTCGGCTGATCCAGTAGCCGAACGGAGCACCGACGCCAAGCAGGATAGCAATTGAGGCCCCGGCAATGACGAAGGCCGTTCCGAAGTCTGGTTCCAGGGCCACCAAGGCCGTGAACCCCAGCACCAATAGCAGAAACGTGCGGTAGTATCGATGGTCATACTGGTTCAGGTACTTGCCACTGAAGAGCTTGGCGGCGAGAAGAGGCACCACCAGGATAACTGCCTGAGATGGCTGCAAGCCAATCGAACCCGTTCCGATCCACCGGCTGGAACCGTTAACACTCTTGCCGATTCCGGGAATGAGGACAGCGATCAGAAGCGCCCCTAGAGCATACGTCAGGAATTCGGAAATGTCTGCCCAGCGCATGTACTTGAACCGCGAGCAGAACCAGTAGGCGAAGACTCCGACACCGACGATAATCGCCTGCTTGACGGCACTCGGGGTAACGGCCACCAATTGACCTCGCGCGGCACTGAGACTGACGGCGATGCTGTAGTTCTGCAGTACCCCCAGGCAGAGCAGTATGGCGACGAGAACCAGTATGCGCTTCACCGCGTGATAGCACCCAGGCGACCCTGCACGATCTCCCTGAACCGGTCGCCACGCTGCTCAAAATCCCTGAACATGTCGAAACTGGCACAAGCAGGAGACAGAAGCAGCGTTCCACCTGCAGAAAGAAGTCGCACTCCATTGCTGACAGCATCCTCAAGCGATTCGACGCGAACAATCGTCTTCATGCCGGCCTTGCGCAGCGAATCCTCAATAGCCGGACCGGTCGCGCCCATCATGATTGCCGACACCAGATTCTTGTCTTGAGCCAGATGACGTGCCATCGTGTCGAATGAGACACTCTTTGAACTGCCGCCCAGAATGACTGCATATCGTCCAGTCATGGCATCAGCAGCCGTCATAACTGATTCTGGAGTCGTTGCCTTGGAGTCGTTGACGAACGTCACGCCGCCCGCTGTTCCGACGTACTCCAGTCGGTGAGGCAGCCCGTTGAAGCCCCCCACAGCTCTGCGAATGGCATCTGGGGAGATACCGTACAGAAAGGCCGCCAGCGCTGCGCTCATGGCATTTGCTACATTGTGTCGCCCCCAGATGCGCAGGTCTGTCTCTCTGAACAGCTCCACCATGCGTGTCGTGTCTTTGAAAATGATAGCACCATCGACAACATGCGCGCCGGAGAACACGCCGTCACCCAGTCCGAAATAAAATACCGAAGGACTCAGCGTTGGGCCAAGTACTCTCAGGGTGGAATCATCCCAGTTGAGCACGGCGACATCATCCGCCGTCATGTTCTCGAACAAGCGCTTCTTCGTGGCAAAGTAACGTTCCATGGTACCGTAGCGGTCAAGATGGTTCGGAACCAAGTTCGAGAAAATGGCCACTCTGGGATGGAACGTATGGACTGTCTCGAGCTGAAAGCAGCTGACCTCAAGAACCGCCGGCCCTGCCATCGGGTGTTCCACGAGGAGCTGCGACACTGGAGTGCCCAGGTTGCCCCCTGTCACTGCGTCGGGATACTCCTCAGTAACAATTTCTCCGAGAAGTGTCGTGGTCGTACTCTTGCCATTGCTGCCAGTCACTGCAAGCACTGACAGACCGGCATACGCGGCAATCTCTGTCTCACCGACGATGAGTTTGCCCGTCTGCGCAGCGGCCAGGACAATCGGAGCCTCGGGTGGAACACCGGGCGAGACGATGACAACGTCGTAGGCAACCATGATGCTCGCAGTGTTCTGTCCAAATTCAAAGGGAACTCCCACCTGCTGCAGCAGCCGTGCGGCATGCTCGTACTTTTCGTCAGCGCTTCGCTGCTTGAATTCCGATACGAAAACGTCTACTCCGTGATTATGCAGGTACAGAGCCGCGTACAATCCACTTGGCAATGCTCCGACGACGAATGCAGAATTGAAAGGGATCACTGGTTACCTCCACGTCATCGTCAGTGCCCCAGCAATGACAAACAGGATACTCACGACAAAGAACCGGTCGACGATCTTTGGCTCGGCCCACCCGAGCTTCTCGAAATGATGGTGTATTGGAGCCATAAGGAACACCCTCTTCCTGCGCCCAGAAGCTTTGAAGACAAACACCTGGATCATCACGCTTATCGCCTCTCCCAGGAACAGCCCTCCCAGCAGAATCGACGACAGCTGGTTCCCGGAGGCAAACGCCCACGCGACGAAGATGGAACCAAGCGCAAGCGATCCCGTATCTCCCATGAACACTGATGCTTTTGTGCCGTTGAACCATAGAAATGAGATGGCAAATGCAGCAGCTGCCAGAGGGAGGATGCCGGCCAGTCCTGATGGATGCAGAAGCGAGGCTATTCCGGCCACAGCAAATGCGGGAAGACTCGTCTTAGCGAGCAGGCCATCAAGGCCGTCCGTCAGGTTGAACGCGTTAACCATGCCGACCGCGTACAGCATGGCAACAACGTAGAAGGCCCAACCGCCAAGAAGAACTGCACCACTCGCCAGACGAAGAGTCGGAATGATCGATGGGTACGCCAGATAGAAAAAGAGCCCAGCCGCTGCTGTCTGGATCAGAAATTTCTGGTAGCCAAGCAGTCCATCATTTCTGTGTTTGAACTCTTTGGTCCAGTCGTCCAGAAAACCGGAAAGGAGACTGACGGCCACGAAGACCAGTGCGGCGACGTCCAGCCGTGTCAAGCCCGTTCGCCCCATCAAGAGGAGATAGGCTGCCACGCCTGCGGCAATGTTGAGGACCAGCATGAGGCCGCCGCCCGTAGGCGTGCCCGCTTTGGACTTGTGAGAAACGGGACCCTCGTCCCGTATCAACTGCGTAAACCGTGTCCTGCGAAGCACCGCAATAAGGAGAGGGAAAAGAGTCAGGTCCACAAGGACAAGAACGAGAACCAGCAACATGGCAGATCTCGCGGTCATCGCTGTCCCTCCTGCGACTGCGGACCATCGGCACCACAAATATAGCCGCGATCGCGCAACGCGAGGCGCGCTTCTTCCCGGTCATCGAAGACGACATCCTCGTGTTCATAGTACATGACCGTCTCATGCCCACGACCGAGAACCAGGACCATGTCGCCGGGCCTGGCCACAGCAATGGCACTTCGAATTGCCTGCCTTCTGTCTTCGATGACTGTGAAATGGTCGGTGGTGAATCCGTCCTCGATGTCGTGAACGGTAACCGACGCGTCTTCATGACGAGGGTCCTCCACGGTCACGAACGACCAGCGGCAGGCCTCCTCTGCGAGGCGGGCCATGATCGGCCGTTTCTCGCGGTCATCGGCGCCGACAGAGCCAAACACGGCCAGCAGGTCTCCCTGCACGGTCGACCTCACAGCGCTGAACAGTGCCGAGAACTCCTCTGGCGTATGGGCATAGTCCACGACAACCTCGAACGGTTGTCCACAATCAATGCGCTCATAGCGCCCGGGGACATACAGTGGGGCGGCAAGAGATTGCACAGCCTTGCTCAGGTCGCAGGTTGGCTCAATGGCATGGACCAAACTGATGGCCGCCAGACAGTTGGATGCCTGGAACGCTGGGCCAATCGAAAGTTCCACGCCGAACGTGGCTCCGTCGCGGGCAAGGACCTGAAACGTGGTTCTTCCCCTGGTAGAAACGACGTGGTCACCACGCAGGTCAGCTGCTCGCTCCAGGGAAAACGTCCTGACCTGCGAGCGCCCGGCTGCGTCCCTGAAGGAAGCGAACGAAGGATCGTCAGCGTTGAGAATGGCCACAGAGTTCTCATCAAGTGACGTGAACAGGCGCAGTTTGGCCGCCAGATATGTATCCATCGTGCCATGATATCCCATGTGATCCTGCGAGAAATTCGTGAAAACCCCACAATCAAAGCGCATGCCGTGAACTCTGCCGAAAGCGAGCGCAAACGAAGAAATCTCGAGCACAGCAACCTGTGCCCTCTGGTGGACCGCATGGTCCAGATACCAGTTGAGTGCAAAAGCCTCCGGCGTTGTGGCGGGCAGAGCGTCAGGAGGAAAGAACTCGCCATCGGGCATGACATAGCCTGTGGTCCCGATCATGACGCACGCGATGTCCAGTCCCTGTAAGAGACGACGAATAATGTATGCTGTGCTCGTCTTGCCGCTCGTTCCAGTGATGCCGATCATCTTCATGCGACGAGCAGGGAAGTTGAAAAAAGCCTGCGACACCAGACTCAGGAACTCACGGCAACTCGAGACAACGACAACCGGCACATCCTGAACCTCAGGATGCTCAGTTTCAGCGACAATGCAGGCCGCCCCGGCGCAAAGAGCGCTGGCGATGTAGGACGCTCCGTCCAGCCTGGTTCCAGAGATGGCGACAAACATGGTTCCCGGCCCGCATTCACGCGAATCAGGCGTGACCAGGCTGATCATTGTCCTCTGGCCAAGCGAGGAACGCTTAGAATCCCACGACCCAGGAGGCAGCATATGAAGGAGCTCAGCAAGCTCCCGTTCTTCAACGACGAATTTCATGGTTTCAACCTCAGATACTGTATCAACTGCAGCGCAATCTTCTTGAAGGTCGGCCCTGCCACAAGAAATGACGTGCGTGCTCCTTTTCTGGTCTCATGGATGCTGAGGAACACGACAACCCTGGGGTCGTTCGCAGTCAGGATTCCTGCGAAGCTGAATACGTACGATCCATCATTCAGATAGCCTCCCCCGGGAGCGGCGATCTGAGCAGTGCCAGTCTTTCCGGCAACTTCATAACCGGGGATGTACGCACTAAAAACGCCGACATCTTTCTGCACGACCCCATGGAGGCCCCCGAGAACAGCCTTAGCCGTCTCCGGCTTGAACAACTGGCCGACGACCCCAGGTATGTCTGTGCGCTGACTCGCTCCCGAGGCGTCGACGATGTGATCGACCACGTAGGGTCGCTGCATGAGGCCTCCGTTGGCTATCGTGGCATAGAAGTTCGCCATCTGGATTGCCGTCACCGCTACACCTTGGCCAAATCCCATCGTAGGAAGCGTCGTCTTTGACCACAGAGACGTCGGAAGGAGGATACCGGACTCCTCTCCAGGCAGATCGATGCCCGTCGGTTTGCCAAAACCGTACCGGCTCAGACAGTCGTAAAAGCGCGTAGCTCCTATTTTCATGCTCAACTGGCAAAACGCCACGTTGGACGAGTGCTGCAGCATTGCGTAAAGGTTCATGGTCCCATATGGATACAGATCGTGAACGATCGTGTCGAAGACTTTGAGACTGCCGCCGCTGTAGAACGTACTCTGCAGCGTGATCGTACCCATCTCGAGACCGGCAACCGATGTCGCTGCCTTGAACACAGAACCAGGCTCGTAGTTGGCGCTGATTGCCTTCTCCGAAAGAGAGCTCATCGAAGCGTCCTGCCAGTGTTCGGGATCTACGCCTGGCACATCGACCATCGCAAGGACCGCATCAGTCTTTGGATCCAGGATCGTGCACGTAGCCCGCTTGCCATCATATGTCTTGAGGGTGTCCATGAGAACCTGCTGTGCGAAATACTGGATGTTCGAGTCGATCGTCAGTACGATGTTCTTGCCTGGTATAGGTTCGAGAACGTCCTCTGTGACGGCAGGCTCACCGGGGTTCGACCCAGAGACCCTGTAGGTGTGCCGCCCATCCGTACCTCCAAGTTCCTTATCGTATTGGAACTCGATTCCCGACAGACCCTGGTTGTCCGAACCCGTGATGCCGACTACGGAAGACATGAGAACTCCCAGTGGATAGACCCGGCGATAGCCTTTGTCCAGCACGATTCCTGGCACGTCGAGTCGGTGCAGTGTGTCGTATTCCACGACGCCTACCTGCTTCTTCAGATAAATGAAACTTGATAACGCGCCGCGTATCTGCTTCTCCAGCTGCGTCGTGGATACCTTGAGGACAGCGGCGATGCTGGCCGCGGTAAGGTGAGGGTCTTTGACTTCCTTCATGTACAGACCCAAGGACCACGTCGCCACATCCTGCGCTAGTACGCGCCCTGTCGAATCCTGGATCATTCCCCGCTTTGCTTTGATAGGAATGGAGTCGGTCTCAAGCTGCTGGTTGGCCATGTTCACGAGCGTAGTGCGGGCCACTACTTGCAGATAGACGAACCGTGACTCAATTCCTAGCACTGCGACCAAGAACACCATAAACACAACGACGAGACGTCGTCTGAACATCTCATTGAAAGACGCGACGCCTCTCTTCATCAATTCCCTACGGTCTTGACGCAGGTATTCCCGCTAATGAATACTGTCCAGTGTGCCGATCACCGCCGTGTTGTTGGCTGCCATACCCACAGCGCCTGCGGCAGCTCGCACCCGATCGGGTGACATGAGCTTTGTGTCGCGTTCGAGCAGCGATTCCTGCTGCTGAAGCTGTGCTTGAATGGCCGTCCTGTTCAACTCCACCTGACGCTCCAAGAAAAGAGTTGTGCTGTACACATAGCCATAGGCGCACAACAGACCGACGACCGTCACGCCCAGAACAATGTAGCGACGCGCGGCAATTCTTGCCGCGACCGAGACGCGAACTGTCGCCGCTGGGCGGCGGACTGTTGTGTAGTTTCCTCTGACTGCAATACTCATGGCTGTACCCTTTCCAGCACGCGCAATTTGGCACTGCGAGAGCGTCTGTTCGTCGCGACTTCTGAGTCCGTAGGCCGAATGACCTTTTTGTTGACCAGGCGAAATCCTGGCTCCCCCGAGACCGGATTCTCGCAGAGAGCCAGGTAGCTTCTCTTCACAATTCTATCTTCGAGCGAATGGTAACTAATGACCAGGAGTCTTCCGTTCAGATTCAAGAGCGATGCTGCGGACTTGAGACCATTCTCGAGAGCATTGAGCTCATCGTTGACATATATACGCAGAGCTTGAAAAGACTTGGTAGCAGGATGTATGCGGGCGTGCCTGGAAGGGAAGACAGCGGCTACTGTCTCCGCCAATTCGCTCGTTGTCTCGATCGGCGCTCGTTGCCGACGGCGCACGATCGCGCGAGCGACCTGACGTGACCTTCCCTCCTCGCCGTATTTCCACAAGATGTCGGCGATGTCTTCCTCTGGAAACGAGTTCACGATATTCCTGGCAGTGACCTTGAGATCATCGTCCAGTCGCATGTCCAGTGATTGGTCATGGCTGAACGAAAACCCCCTGCCTGTGCCCGTGAGTTGCTCTGAAGAAAAACCCAGATCCATCAGGATTCCGTCGAATCGTGTGTCCGGATAATCCTTCAACAACCGCGTCATGTCCCGAAAGTTTCCGCGGATGATAACCTTACGGGCGGCAGTATCATTCAGCCGCTCGCGGGCAATGGCAAGAACCGCTGCATCGACATCCAGCATGAAAAGCGTCCCTTCGCTAGAAAGTTGGCGCCCAACCTCATATGCGTGTCCGCCTTCCCCTGTGGTGCAATCCAGATAGGTTCCGTCTGGTCGAATCTGCAGGTATGTCGTGACCTCGTCCAAGAGGACCGGGGTATGTACAAACTCACTCATCTGGCTTGCAAGGCTCCAATATTTTGTTCGAAAACCTTCTCCGCTTTAGACCGGTAGGTATCCCAGATATGAACGTCCCAGATCTCCAGGTGCGTCAAGGCACCGGCGAATACAATCTCTTTGTCGAGTGAAGCATACTCACGCAAATGCTGAGGTATCGAAATGCGACCAATTTTGTCGAGTTCAACCGTTGCAGCTCCGCTGAAAAGAATGCGGACGAAGGCCCGATTGTCGGATGAGACAGGGATGAGGTCACCATAGAACCGCTCGATGATTGAGGTCCACACTCTGTCATCAAACAGGTAAAGGCATCGATCCATGCCCTTGGTGAGAACGTAGGGAGAACCAGTGTCACATCGGTAGTGGGCGGGGAACATTGTTCTCCCCTTGTCGTCCACCGAATAGCGGTATTCACCAATGAAACAGTTCTCCTTGTTCATGGCGTAAGTATACCACAATTTCCCACTTTTTACCACAATTCGTGGCAAAACGTCAAGAACAAGTTCTAGACTATCGTTCCGCCTCCAAGTGTACACCGGTCGTCGTAGAAGACAACCGCTTGTCCCGGGGTGACGGCAAACAACGAATCGGCCAGATGAATGGAGACTCTATCCTCAGAAACTCGGTCGATACTGCCTTTGACTGGCTTTGACCTGTATCGTGCCACGACATCTGCGCTGAAGTGTAGCAATTTGCCAGTGGGAATGTGTTGCCATTTCAGGTCGACGGCTTCAAACGCATCCCTCATGCATGCACTCCGCGGCCCGACGACCAGCTGGTTTGTGGCCTGTCGCTTCTCCACGACATAGAGCCGTGTTGCGGCACTGATGCCGAGGCCCGACCGCTGGCCGACCGTATATGACGCCAGCCCCTGGTGCGTCCCGATGACGGTTCCATCCGTCAGGACCATGTCTCCGGGCATGCATGGCAAGCGACGACGGATCTCTTCGCTGACCAGGCCTTCTACAAAGCACAAATCCTGACTCTCGCGACTTGCCAAAAGATCAGAGCTGAACCATCGGGAGGCCAGTGCCATCACGTCGCTCTTGACGCGCCCTGCGAGAGGAAAAAGGACCCTCCGACGCTGCTCTGCCGAAAGTCGGTACAGGAAATATGATTGATCCTTTGCCTGGTCCATGCCCCGGCAGACCTGGTCCCCATCAACGCTGTGGACGATTCCCGCGTAGTGACCGCTCGCGATGAGGTCGGCATGCAGCTCGTCGGCTACATCAAGCAGTCCCTGCCACTTGACGCGCTCGTTGCAGAACACACAAGGATTTGGGGTGGCCCCTCTCGCTACCACCTGCCAGAACGGCTGGACGACCTGGCAGTCGAAGGCGTCTTTGACGTCCACATTGTGCCACACAATTCCAAGATGCTCGCATTGGGCCTTCGCCCGTCGCGTGGAACTGATGTCGCAGCAGGCACTGTGCTGAGAGAAGTGCAGAGTGACCCCGATGACTTCTTCACCAAGCTCTTTCAGGAGCAGTGCAGAGACAGCAGAGTCTACCCCTCCACTCATTCCGACTACGACGCTCATGAACAGAATCCAGCCACTAGGCAGGCTCCTGGAATCGTAACGGCAATGGCCATCCTGGTTGCTTTGTGGAATCCTCCGGCATTCGAGCCAAGTGCACTACTGGGTGGCTCCTTCCTTGGGCTTCTTCTTGACGTCAAGCCCTGACGCATCGCCGTACTCGTAGGTTTCGTATCTGAGGCAGCACATCAGCTTGCCACAGACACCCGTTATCTTGTTGGGGTTCAAGCTCAGGTTCTGCACCCGGGCGCACTTGAGACTGACCGGCTTGATCTCCTTGAGGAAACAGTTGCAGCACAGCTCGCGCCCACACATGCCCACCGTAGCAAAGAAACGGGTTTCATCGCGGGAGCCGATCTGCCACATCTGCACCTTGGCCTTCAGCGACCGGGACAGAGTGGACACGAGGGCCCGGAAGTCGACGCGGGTCTCGGCCGTGAAATAGAACACATACTGTTTGCCCGAAAACGACAGCTCACAGTTTACGAGGTGGATAGGGAGCCTGATCGTGCGCACCTGCTCCTTGCACAGAATCACCGCTGCGTCCTGTTTTCGCTGGTTCTCCTCAAGACGCTCGACGTCGGTCGGAGCAAGTTTGCGGACGTACTTGAGGCCGCCCGCCGCCCGCTTCTTGCCTGATAGGTCGTGCCTTGGATAGCCGATGATAACGTGTATGAGCTCCCTGTCACTGCCAATTGCAAGGACCCCGTCACTAGGGAGCAACACGACACTATCGCTTACTTCGACCATGTACGTCTGGTACGACTTGGCTGAGCGAGCACTCAGATAGTGTACCGAGGAGCAACTCGCCGGCAACATATAGGTGGGATCATTCATGAGTGGTCATTCTCCTCAGCTCCAGTAGAGCGTTTGTCAGGACAAGTTCAGGGTTCACGTTCTGTTCTATGTGCTTCAGACGCTCCCCTAGATGGTCCAGAAAGAGCCCGACCCTCGATTCGTCCAGTACGAAGTTCACACGGGCCAGTTCAGGTTCGGTAGAGAGTGATATGCCGGCCAGAGGGGAAACTTTCCCCCTTGCCCGCAGAACACTGTTCATGAAAAGTGCAATCGCCTGCAAACCTGCCGTCGCGTTGTCCCGGAGACTGTTCTGACTGTCCATCCTGAGGAGACGGCCGACGGTCTCGGAGAGACTTACGTTTGCCTTGGCAAATTCCAGCAAGACTTCGAGGCAGGCGTCCTCGCCAGTTGCGAATGCCGCGTCCTGAAGATCCACGGCCACCTGAGTCCTCCGCTCGACCTTCATGATCTGGACCCGCGATCGAATCGTGGGCAAGACACGCCTGCTGTTCTGAGAGAGCAGCAGGAAGACATTCCCTGGGACCGGTTCTTCGATGGTCTTAAGAACCCGGTCGGCTGCAACATCGGTGAAAAAGTCCGCCCCACGGAAAACGCTTACCTTGAGGCAACCCGACGCAGTCTTGATAGACGCATACGAGATGAATTTGTCGACAGTGTCTACTTTGAGGAGGCCTGAGTCTCCAAAAATTCCGATGTTTGCCGAACCTCCTGCGTCCACCTGCCGACATGACGGGCACGAGTCACAGAACTCCCCTGGACCATGGTCGCTCCGGCAGTTGCCCGCCTTGGCAAGAGCTGCCGCCAACGCGAGCTTGGCGTCCTCATCTCTGCCAACGAGAAGATATGCATGTGCCAGCCTGTGAGAAACAAGAGCGGCCTCGAGACATCGAGTAGCCGGACAATCACCGACTGCATCACTTATCCGTTTCGCTGACACCGACTATGTCTCCCCCATCATTGTTCCTGGTTCCCTCACGCTCGTCTCCGCCAGTCCGCCCACGTCTGCTCAGGACTGCCAACGTCAAGTATACACGCCACCCGCCGCCTATACAATGAACGAATTCGGTGCCGGCAACGAAGAAACGGGCCGGCAGAGTCCCGGCCCGTTTTTCATACGGTTCAACGTGACTACTTTTCGATATCGGCAAGCTGCTTATAGAGCTTCCGTTGTTCAGCCGTGAGAGTCTTGGGGACACCTATCTCGATGCGAACGATGTAGTCCCCTCGACGTCGCTCTCCAACCGCCTGAGCTCCTTTGCCACGAATCCGTACCTCGGCACCATGTTGACTTCCGGCTGGTATCGTCACAGTCTCCGTTCCACCTTCCACGAGAGGAACCGCGATGGTCGTCCCGAGCACTACCTTAGCAGGCGACACCCGGACTGTGTGATACAGGGAACTCCCTTGTCGTTCAAACCGGGAATCATGCTGGACGGTTATGAAAAGGTACAGATCGCCGGACTGGCCACCATGCTTGCCGGCATCTCCTTGTCCTGCGATGCGTACCTTCATGCCACTGTCGACACCTGCAGGAATCGTCACCTCTATGGTCTTGTCGGCCTTCGTAACGCCAGAGCCCTTGCAGGCTGGACATGGCGACTCTATGACCCTGCCTTCGCCGCGGCACGTGGGGCAGACCCCCGCAGTAACGACGCGCCCGAAGATGGTGTCTTGAACCTGACGGACCTCACCCCCGCCATTGCAGGTGGGGCACACCTTGGGGGACGTACCTGAGGCCGCTCCAGTGCCGTGGCAGGTCGCACACGTATCGTACCGCCTGACCTGGATTTCTCTCTTGACGCCGAAAACAGCCTCTTCCAGCGTAAGAGTCATGCTGACGCTGAGATCCCGTCCATGTGGCGTCTCCTCGGTCTGCTGACGACCAAAACCCCCCATGAAACTGCCAAAGAGGTCTCCAATGTCAAAACCGCCGAACGTCTCGCCGGAACCGCCACCCTGAGGAGTCCAAGCCTGGCTCGGACCCGGGAAACCAGCGGGGCCAGCCTTGCCGTAAGCATCATACTGCTTTCGCTTTGCAGGATCACTGAGGGTTTCGTACGCCTCATTGACGTCTGACATATGCCTGGGTGCTTGGGAATCATCCTTGTGGAGGTCGGGATGATACTTCTTGACCAGTTCACGATAGGCTTTCTTGATATCATCCTGGGAGGCCCCCCTGGGTACTCCCATAACATCATAGTAGTCTCGATCAGTCGCCACGTCGACCTCCACTCAGAAATTAGCGCTTGACTCGAATTGCCGTTCCTATGGCTTCGGAGTCCCCTGACCCTCTACGGTTTCTCCGTCCTGCGGAGGCTCTTGCGCCTCAGATTGATTCTCCTGAGCAGCTGCCGGCCCCTGCTGGCCAGCCTGACGCTGCAAGTCCTCGGTAACCTTGGAGAACGCAGTGTTCACTTCGTCGATCTTTGCTTCGATGTCCAAGGTCTTGTTGTCACGTACCAGGTCCTCGAGTTCAGTGAGCTTCTTCTCTGCCTCTGCCTTGACGTCGGGAGAGATTTTGGCCGCGTTCTCTGTCAGCGTCTTGCGTCCGCTGAACACAACCTGATCCGCGCGGTTCTTGAGCTCGACTTCTTCCTTGACTTTCTTGTCCTGATCGGCGAACTGTTCCGCCTCGCGCTTCATCCGCTCGATCTCGTCATCCTTCAGTTTTGTCGCATTCTCAATGGTAATATGCTGTTCCTTGCCAGTAGCCTTGTCCTTGGCAGTGACGTGAACGATACCATTTGAGTCGATATCATAGCTGACCTCAATCTGTGGTTCGCCGCGGCGGGCGGAGGCAATTCCGTCGAGGATGAAGCGTCCCAGTGACATGTCGTCTTTTGCCATCGGGCGCTCGCCCTGAAGGACATGGATCTCGACCTGCGTCTGATTATCACCTGCCGTGGTAAAGGTCTGGGTTTTGGAGATAGGCACGGCGGTATTGCGCTTGATCATCTCGGTGACAACGCCGCCGAGCGTTTCAATACCGAGCGTGAGGGGAGTTACGTCAACCAGGACCATCCCACTTTTGACTTCGCCGCCCATGATTCCACCCTGAATCGCAGCACCCATGGCAACGCACTCCATGGGGTCGACGCCGCGCTCGGGAGTCTTGCCAAAATAGCTCTCCACAAACTTCTGAACAATCGGCATCCTGGTCGGGCCACCGACAAGGAGGATGTTGTCGATCTGCTGTGGGGTGAGACCGGCGTCGGCGACAGCACGGTTGACCGGCTCGCGGCACCTGTCGATGATGGGCTGGACCAGAGACTCGAGCTTGGCACGCGTAATGGGCATGACCAAGTGCTTTGGACCACTCGCGTCTGCAGTGATGAAGGGCAAGTTGATGGTCGTCTCGAAAGTCGTCGAGAGTTCGACCTTGGCTTTTTCTACGCCTTCACGAAGGCGCTGCATGGCCATCTTGTCGACACGCAGATCGATACCGTTCTGACTGTGGAAGTCTTCGGCAACGTAGTTCAGAAGAGCATTGTCCATGTCAGTTCCGCCGAGCTGCGTATCACCCGACGTCGAAGCCACCGTGAAAACGTTTCCTCCGAAGTCCATGATGGTCACGTCCAGCGTACCACCACCAAGGTCGAAGACCAGGATCTTGTGCTCGCCCTCCGTCTTGTCAAGTCCATAGGCAAATGCTGCGGCAGTCGGCTCATTGATCAGTCGGACAACCTCGAGCCCAGCGATTTCGCCTGCATCCTTGGTCGCCTGCCGCTGAGCGTCGTTGAAGTATGCGGGTACAGTAATGACCGCCTTGGACACCTTCTGCCCAAGGAAAGCTTCTGCATCATTCTTGATCTTGCGAAGGATGAACCCACTGATCTGCTGCGGCGTGTACGTCTTGCCGAACATGCTGACCGTGTAGTCGGTTCCCATCTTTCGTTTGATGGCCTGAACCGTCGTCTCGGGGTTCAGAGCTGCCTGGCGGCGCGCCGGTTCTCCAACGAGCACCTGCCCATCTTTGGTAAACGCGACGTACGACGGAACTGCTTTTCCTCCAATACTGACACCTTCCGCCGCCGGCACGATCGTTGGCTTGCCGCCGACCATGACAGCTGCTGCAGAATTCGAAGTTCCAAGATCAATACCGATAATCTTCTCTTCCATATTCGACAAACCTCCTTAGTTAGAATACTTCTCAACAATCTGATCAGTCTTCACCAGCGTCACTGCTCTCAACGGTTGCCTGTGGTGCTGAGGCGACATCCACCATCGCCGGCCGCAGCAACACCCCCCCTAGCTTGTAGCCATCACGCAAGACTCTCACGACGGTATTAGTGGGCGCACCAGAATCGGTGACGACACGGGCGATTTCGCATGTTGCGGAATCATAGACATTGCCCTCCAACCCCTCCAGCCTGTAAACTCCGTTCCTCGCGAGGAACTGGTTCAGCTGCCCAAGAACAGCCTGAGAACCTACGAGGAGGCTCGAATCGTCCTGAGTCCCTTCACCATGCTTCACGAGCTGGTCGAAACTATCGACAACGGCAAGTAGATCAAAAAACAGCGCCAACTTGGTTCTGGCTTCGAAGGAACTCTTATCACGCTGAAGTGTCGCCTGTTCGCGGATGCGCAGCATCTGCTCCTCATGAACGGCGCTGTTGAGACGCTCTACTTCGTGCTGCAACTCCCGTATTCTGGACCCAAGCGTTCTCAATGCCTCCCCTCCGTCACCATCCTTATGATCGGGAGCTGAATCCAAGGGCACCTCGGGGACCGACGGAACACGTTCCGACTCATCCTTTTCTGTGCCTCGCTCCTCACCAGCCACATACCACCTGCTTCGGTTCCTCATCTATAGGCTCTCCGGTCAATTCTCACCATATAGGCTGCATTCAGCCTTGAACTCTCTGGATGTTAGCACTCGCAGTGCCAGACTGCTAATCATCTTATAATTGTAGTGCAAAGCATACTGGTGTCAAGCGCTCAGTCACCGCAAACCGTTGATTTCTTGCGCAGTAACGCGATAATATGGAAGATTCGAATACTCGGAGGCAATCAATGTACACCGATCAGATTACAAGGAAGGAGCTCGCAAGCTTTATGGATCACACTCTCCTCAGGCCCGAGGCAACTTGCGCCGACATCGAGCGACTGTGTGCCGAAGCAGTACAGCTCGGAACGTTGGCGGTATGTGTCAACTCATCAATGGTTGAAACCGCCTCTGCTGCCCTGACTGGGTGTGACGTACGCGTGGCCTCTGTCGTGGGCTTTCCGCTTGGCACACCTCTGTCGGCTGCCAAAGCGCGGGAGACTGAGCTGGCCATCCGGCACGGAGCATCGGAGATCGACACGGTCATCCAGATCGGGTGGCTCAAGGAGAAAAACTACCGCGGAGTTGCACAAGACATCGCAGCGGTTGTCGAATCGGCCGGAGACGCTCTCGTAAAGGTCATTATCGAGACATGCTTGCTTACCGACGAGGAGAAACGGGTGGTATGTGCCATCGCCGTCTCGGCCGGAGCAGGATTTGTCAAGACGAGCACCGGCTTCAGCAAGGCAGGCGCTACAGAAGACGATGTCAGGCTGATGCGTGAGGTCGTGGGACCTCTCTTCGGCGTGAAAGCCGCAGGAGGTATCCGCGATCTTCACACTGCCATCGCTATGCTCAATGCAGGCGCGACCCGCCTTGGGGTTTCTGCGTCTGCCACCATTCTTGCGGAGGCACAGCAGTAGCACTCAATGGTCTATCACTGGACGCTCGCCTCCATTCTCAATGCTTCGAGGGTAGGAGAGAAGGACAAACGCCTGGTGCTCTTCTCCAGAGAACTGGGCAAAGTGACGGCTGTTGCTCGAGGGGCAGCAGTTCTGAACGCGAAGTGGTCAACCTCGTTCGAACCTTTCTCGCTCCTCTACCTCCGTCTGTACGACCGTTCCCGCTTCCTGACTGTGGTCAGTTCGGAGGAACGAGTGGTCTACACCGGTGTTCTATCGTCTCTGTCGAGGTCACTAAAAGGCATGGCAATGAACCAGCTGGCAGAATGCGTTCTTGAGCCATCCTCGGAGGAACCGGGCTTGTTTGCCGCCTACGTCACGGCTCTGTCGAGGCTCAACATCGCGGCGAATACGGCCGAGGAAGACAGAGCCTTTCTGCAGTTCACCCTTGATGTCCTTACTGAACTCGGTTTCGGTGTCAGTTCTCTGCATTGTGAACGATGCGGAGCTGCACTGGCCGAGAATGTGCATTTCTCCATGAGAGACAATGCCTTCCATTGCTCTCCCTGCGCGACAACCGAAACAGATGTTGTCCTCTCTCCCGAGCTCGTCAGCTTTCTTCGGACCGGAGAAGGCAACATCGACGCGCGCCGTACGCTCATGGGCATTGCACTGACGCTGCGACTGCTGAAGTCTGCTGCCAGCAAATTGGCCATCACACAAGCTTTCGAGCGATTCGCGCAGAACGCTGCTACACTGTTCCACATCGACGCAAGAGTAGAACCCGAGGAGTCATGTCATGAACTTTGAAGAAATGGTTTCCAAACTAGAGCACTTCTGGGAAGATGAAGGCTGCACGCGTCTGTTCCCGTACGATCAAGAAGTAGGGGCGGGTACACTGAGCCCATACACATTCCTGCGAGTCCTGGGGCGCAAACCTTGGAAAGCCGTCTACGTACAACCGTCACGACGTCCAGCAGATGGTCGGTACGGCGAGAACCCCAACCGTCTTTACATGCATCACCAGTTACAGGTCATCATCAAGCCTCCCACCACCGATATCCAGGACATCTACCTGCGAAGCCTCACCCTGCTGGGTCTGAAGCCGGCCGAACATGACATCCGGTTCGTCGAGGATAACTGGGAGACACCAGTACTCGGGGCCGCGGGCGTCGGCTGGGAAGTCTGGCTCGACGGTATGGAAGTAACGCAGTTCACGTACTTCCAGCAGGCAGGCGGCCAGGAAGTCGCCGTTGTGGCAGTCGAGATAACGTATGGTCTCGAACGGCTCGCCATGTTCGTTCAGGAGAAGAAGAACGTTTATGAACTGGAATGGCATGAAGGCGTCACCTATGGAGACCTGCGACAGCAGGTCGAACGGGAGAACAGTATATATTCCTTTGAGCAAGCCGACATCGAGATGCTTGTCACGATGTTCGACCTCTGCGAAAAGGAGTCCCAGCGTATGATCGATAGGAAACTTATTACTCCTGCCTACGAATACCTCCTCAAATGCTCACATACGTTCAACGTCCTTGACGCCCGTGGCACCGTCGGGGTTTCTCAGCGTATGGCCTACCTTGCCCGCGTACGCCGTCTTGCCCATGGCTGCGCGAACCTCTATCTGGAGAATGAAAACCATGAGTGACCTGCTGATCGAGATTTTGACCGAGGAGCTTCCTGCACGTTTCTTGGACAGCGCTCAGGCACAACTGGTCGAACATGTCACAACACATCTCGACGAGTCCTTCCTAGGACATGGAGATGTCCGTGGCTTTTCCACGCCACGGCGACTTGTCGTCCTGGCTCAGAACGTCAAGGAGCAGACGGACGCCCGTACAACTGAAGTAAAAGGACCGGCCAAGGCGTCGAGCTATGACGCTCAGGGAAATCCCACACCAGCTCTGCTTGGTTTCTGCAGGGGACAGGGCGTAGATTTTGTCAACACGTACACCGTGGATGTCGCCGGCAAGTCATACATCTACGCCCGGAAAACGGTTGCGGGACAGAAGTCCTCTGAGCTCGTCGAGGCCTTTCTTTCTCGCCTGCCACACGAAGTGACGTTTCCCAAGATGATGCATTGGGAGGAGTCCGGGTTTCAGTTTGCGCGCCCCATTCGCGGATTACTCGCGCTGCTTGGCGCCGAAGTCCTGCACTGGGAAGTGGCTGGAGTACAGAGCTCGAACACGACGTTCGGCCTCCGCGTCGGCAAGCCAAAAGCAATACCAGTGACCTCACCAGAAAACTATATGCGACGGCTGCGCGAAGCATTCGTCATCGTGGACCCCGCCGAACGCCGCCGCCTGATCGAAAAACAGGCAGACAAGCTGTTGAAGCCTCTTGGCTTCAAGCTCGGAGACAATATGGGCGATCTGCTGGACGAGGTCGTGAACCTTGTCGAATACCCGTCCGTCTTCCTGGGAGACCTTCCGAAAATAGCGACTGAGCTCCCGGAAAGCGTCGTCCGTTCTGTGCTCCAGCAACAGATGCATTCCTTCCTGGTGTACGACCAGAACGGGAAGGTCGTTCCACACTTCCTGAGCGTTCGCAACGGCCTTACCGACTTCATCGACACTGTGCGACGAGGCAATGAGAGCGTCGCCAATGCCCGTCTTCTGGATGCAGCCTTCTTTATTCAGGAAGACATGCGTGAGCCTCTGGAGGCATATGTGGGCCGGCTGAATACCCTGATTTTTATGGACAAGCTCGGCAGCATGGCTGCCAAAACTCTGCGGCTCGAGCAACTGGCAGACTGTGCAACCATGTACGCTTCGGTGACGCCGGAAGAGGAGACAACACTCGTCGCTGCAGCCCACCTCTCCAAAGCAGATCTTGCTACCAGCATGGTGAAGGAGTATACATCGCTCCAGGGGGAAATCGGCGGCGTCTATCTCTCTCGTGCCGGAGGTTCACCAGACATTGTATCCGCCATTCGTGAGCAATACGTGCCTCGCTCTCCTTCGGAAGATATTCCAGCAACGAGAGTCGGCCGACTGCTTGGAGTCATCGACAAGATCGACACACTCACAGGCATCCTTGGTACTGGCTTCAACCCTTCCGGGTCAGAAGACCCCTACGGCCTCCGGCGTGCCGGCAACGGCATCGTCCGCACAATCGTCGAGTCACGTGAGTCTGTGGACTTGGAGACTCTTGTGAAGAAAGCAGTCGACGGGTATCAGGCAACTGGATCCCTGCCACATCCTGAAGACCTGCAGCAGAGAGTCTTGGACTACCTGAAAGGACGCATTACTCAGTATTTCAAGGAGAAACAGCTGACCAGGGAATACGCCCCACTCGAATATCTTCCCCTCGTCGAACTGGGTTCCATTCCCGAACGCATGCAGGCGCTGCATGAAGCGGCCGGCGACGCCATGCTCGTGACCCTTGCGGACAGCCATCGCAGGATACAGAACATCACCAAGGGGCTTCCTGCTGCGACGAGCCTTCCTACAGACTTGCTTCTGACGGATCCCCAGGAACTTGTACTCAGAGGTGCGGCCGAGGCGGCTGCACCACGAATACTTCAGTTCTTGGCAGCGCGGAAATATCCAGAGGCCATCCGAACGTGCGAGGAACTCGCCGTTCCTGTCACGACTTTCTTTGACCGCATCCTCGTCATGGCCCCCGACGAACGCGTGCGAAGCGCACGCTTATTGCTTTTGTGCTACCTGAAGTATATACTTGGACTTGTTTGCGACTATTCTAAGCTAACCTAGGCCTGACAGGAGGAACTATGGACCAGCGGAAGTTTGTCTACGACTTCGAAGAAGGAAGCAAGGAGATGAAGACCGTTCTCGGAGGAAAGGGAGCGGGCCTCGCAGAGATGACAAAAATCGGGCTTCCCGTACCTCCTGGTTTCACGATCTCGGCGGAGATGTGCCCCGAGTACCTCAAGGTCGGCGACATCCCTGAGACCCTGAAGAATGAGATCAGAGAACATCTTGCCAGACTCGAAGGTAAGCTTGGTAAAAAGTTCGGCTTAGTGCAGAACCCGCTGCTCGTGTCCGTCCGCTCAGGTGCAGCAGTCTCGATGCCAGGCATGATGGACACAATCCTCAATCTCGGGCTCAACATCGAGACCGTGGAAGGTCTTGCGACTCTGACTGAGAACCCCCGTTTCGCCTGGGACTCCTACCGCAGGTTCACGCAGATGTATGGCAACGTCGTGCTTGGCATCGAGCATAACAGCTTCGAGACCATACTGGCGGAGCAGAAGCAGCTTCAGGGTGCCACGCTGGATACAGATCTGTCCATCGACAGTTTGAAGGCCCTAGTTCAGAAGTACTTTGCGCTTGTCCAGGAGAAGACCGGCAAGCCCTTCCCGCAGGACCCAATGGACCAGTTGCTCGGGGCAGTGGGCGCCGTATTCCGCTCATGGAATACCGAGCGAGCCATCACCTACCGAAAGATCGAGAAGATATCGGGTCTCATCGGTACAGCAGTCACGGTTCAGTCCATGGTCTTCGGCAACATGGGCAACGACTCGGCAACGGGCGTCTGTTTCACCCGTGACAATTCCACCGGGGTCAAGCGCTTCTCGGGAGAGTATCTGGTAAATGCTCAGGGTGAGGACGTCGTCGCCGGCATTCGTACGCCCAAGAATATCGACCAAATGGAGACCGAGATACCCGAAACGTACAAGCGTCTCGTCGAAGTATCGCTTCTTCTCGAGAAGCACTATCGTGACATGCAGGACATGGAGTTCACGGTCGAACGTGGCAAGCTGTTCATGCTGCAGACCCGCAATGCCAAACGAAGCCCGGTTGCAGCCGTCAAGGTCGCAGTCGACATGGTCGTCGAGGGTCTCCTCACAAAGGAAGAAGCTGTGATGCGGGTGACTCCCACCCAGCTCGACACCCTGCTGCATCCACAGGTAGACCCACAGGCCAAGGTTCAGGTCATTGCCAAGGCAATTCCTGCTTCCCCAGGTGCCGGGTATGGAAAAGTCATCTTCGAGTCAAAGAAGGCCGCCGAGCTTGGAGAAGCTGGAGAGAAGGTTATTCTTGTTCGTCAGGACACGTCTCCGGAGGACATCGATGGTATTTCCAAGGCTCAGGCGACACTGACGACCCGTGGTGGCGCCTCGGCCCATGCAGCGCTTGTAGCGCGTGGTCTCGGCAAGCCGTGTGTGGTTGGCGCCGATCAGATAAAACTCAACAGCGCCGAAAAAACCTTCGTGGCAAATGGTGCGACCGTCCACGAATGCGACATCATCACGGTGAACGGCACCACTGGCGAAGTCATCCTTGGTCAGGCCCCAATGGTGGATGCCGAGCAGACCGCCGAACTTGCGACCCTGCTTGGTTATGCAGACGGTATTCGCCGTCTCGGCGTACGCGCCAATGCAGACACGCCCGCCAACGCTCGGAAAGCACGTGCATTCGGCGCAGAGGGTATAGGACTGTGCCGTACCGAGCGCATGTTCAACGATCCCGATCGCCTTCCCCTTATGCAGGAGATGGTTATTGCCGGTTCGCTCGAGGAGCGCACCGCTGCCCTCGAGAAACTGCTTCCGATGCAGCGGGGCGATTTCGAGAAGATCCTTGAGGCCATGGACGGTTTCCCGGTCATCATCCGCCTGCTGGACCCGCCTCTCCACGAGTTCCTTCCCCAATGGGACCGTCTCGTGAGTGAGCTGGCAGAGGCCAAGGCTGCGAATGACCCAGTTCGTACCGCCTACGTAGAAAAGGTCATGAAACGATACAACGAGTTGAAAGAGTTCAACCCGATGATCGGGTTCCGCGGCTGCCGCGTCGGAATCGTTTACCCCGAGATCTATGAGCTGCAGGTCCGTGCCATCGCCGAGGCGACTGCTGCCCTGGTCAAGCGAGGATTTCACCCGGTGCCCGAGATCATGCTTCCACTGGTGGGTCACGTCAATGAGATCAAGGTACTCAAGCCGCTGGTGCAGGAAGAGCTCGATCTGGTATTCAACCGCGAGGGTATCAGGACTGACGTCAAGATCGGTACCATGGTCGAAGTTCCCCGTGCCTGCCTGACTGCAGACGAGATCGCCGACTACGCCGACTTCTTCAGCTTCGGAACCAACGACCTCACCCAGACAACGTATGCCTATAGCCGTGATGATGCCGCAGGGACCTTCCTGCCGACCTACCTCGAGTCGAAGATCTTGGACGTCGACCCATTCCAGAGCATCGACCAGAAGGGCGTGGGCAAGCTTGTGCGCATCGGTGTGGTTCTTGGCCGGCAGACGAACCCCAGGATTGAAATCGGTATCTGCGGCGAACACGGCGGCGACCCCGATTCCATCGAGTTCTGCCACCTGTCTGGCCTCGACTACGTCTCCTGCTCGGCACCGCGAGTCCCCATTGCGCGCCTTGCAGCTGCGCAGGCTGTCATCAAGAACAGGCCGGCCGCTAGCTAGCACAGAATTCTCATACATGCTACCTATCACGAACTACAGGGATAGGGAAGGAAGGCTGCTCTCTGAGAGAGCAGCCTTCGGCATTGCCAGTAAGGGACGAGTCTCGCCCGAGAACGATGATGGCATCCGATCCCCATTCCAGAAAGACCGCGACCGTATCATTCACTCGAGAGCATTCCGCAGACTCCAGTACAAGACGCAGGTCTTCATGGCGCCAAAAGGTGATGAAATACGCACGCGGCTCACGCATACCCTCGAGGTTGCGCAGCTGTCGCGTTCAGTGTCTGATGCTCTCGGTCTCAATGAGGACCTCGTCGAAGCGATTGCACTGGGGCACGACCTTGGTCACGCACCATTCGGGCACACTGGAGAAGCAGTCCTGGACATGAAACTGAAGAGTATTGACCCCGGATTGGGATTCGAGCACGCACTGCAGAGCCTCCGGGTGGTCGACACGCTGGAGCGTCGTGAGCGTGGGCACGGCGACGTGCTCTTTGGGCTCAATCTCACCTATGAGACCCGCAACGGCATTGCCTCTCACAGCAAGGGGCTTGAAGAAATGAACAAGCTCGAGGACAAACAGAGTCCACAGACTCTGGAGGGACAGATCGTGCGACTCTGTGACAGAGTCGCCTATGTCAACCACGACCTCGATGACGCCATACACGCCGGGATTATCGATGTGACCGACGTCCCGGCAACGACAGTAGAGGCTCTTGGCAGCTTCTATTCGCAACGCCTCGACACGATGGTCCTGGACATCATCCAGTCCAGCTCCACCGCGGGCGAAATCGTCATGAGCCGACCCATACAAGAGGCCATGGACAACCTCATGCTTTTCCTGAAAGACAGGGTATACGTGCATTCGGAGCCAAAACGCGAAGAAGGGAAAGCACGTGACTTGCTGTCCCGCATTTTCGACTTCTGCATGCAGGACGTCAGGCATATGGAGCCCTATCTGCGAGAGCACCCCATGACCTGTGAGTCAGATGATCCGGTTTCCATGCTCGATGGAGACCTCCAGGGCACGACACGGATCGTGACGGACTATATCGCCTCGATGACGGACCGAATGGCACTCAAGGTGGCAACAGACCTGGTGATGCCACACATCTACGTCTAGGAAGCCCGAGCGCGCCGATTGTGGTGCATCTGTGAGGGGGCCGGGAACGATTCAGGCCTCCTCTCTCGTATACCTAGGTGGTAGTCACCCACACATGGAATACAAAGAGTACATCGCCGACATAAGCACCAAGATTGGCACTCTTGACGTTATAGGCCACTATGTCAAACTGCGCAAACAGGGTCGCAACTATGTGGGCCTCTGCCCATTTCACCATGAGAAGACGCCATCATTCACGGTCAGTCCCGACAAGAACATGTTCTACTGCTTTGGCTGCAAGGCATCCGGAGATATGCTGACGTTTGTGCGCAAGGTGCACAACGTGTCACTTCCAGAAGCAATCGAGATCGTGTCCAAGGAGTTCCATGTCGAGCTACCGCCATGGCATATGTCCACGGCGGCGTCACGGGAGCGTCAGGAGCTCCTGCAAACGCTCAAGCTCGTCGCGACCGCGTTCGCTGCTTCGTTGCAGAGCACTCAAGCAGGAGAGTGCCAGGAGTATGTCAGAAGTCGCGGACTTAGTTCTGAAACGGTGAAGCATTTTTCTCTGGGCTATTGTCCCCGCAACACAGACAGCCTCGTCAAGTGGTGTTTGGAACATGGGATTGACGAGGATAGCCTCGCACGCACCGGCATCGTGCAACGGCATGAAGGGCACTCGTTCTCGCCATTTGCGCACCGACTGATGTTCCCAATCTGGGATAGCATCGGCAATATCATCGCATTTGGTGGACGCGCTATCGACGGGTCGATGCCCAAATATACGAACAGCCCCGAGACTCCGCTGTTCGCCAAAAGAAGGACGCTTTATGCGCTCCCTCTGGCTGAGCCGTCCATACGTGAAACCGGGACGGCTGTCGTTGTCGAGGGATATATGGACGCTATCGCTCTCCACGCCGCAGGTTTCACGAATACCGTTGCCTCGCTGGGCACGGCATTCACAGAGGAACAGGGTACCCTTCTGAAACGGAGCGCCTCTCGCGTTCTGCTCAATTTCGACAGCGACGAAGCCGGCCAGCGCGCCGCTCGACTTGCGCTCTCCATAGCTGACCGAACCGGGCTGGACGTAGCCGTGGTCAGAGTCGAGGGGGCAAAGGACCCAGATGAGCTGCTGCGCGAACCGGGGGGACAGGCTCAGTACCAGGTCGCCCTGGACAAGGCAATATCCGTGGGCGATTTTCTGCTCGATGCTGCCGTCGTGGGCAGGGACATGAACTCGGTAAGCGGTAGAAGGGCATTTGTGCAGGAGATGATGGAGTCCGTGGACGGCATGCAAGACTCACTGCTTAGAACTCAGCTTCTTACCCAGATTGCGCGCAGGGTCGATGTTCGTGAGGAAGAGGTTCTCGCAATCTACCACAAGGGCCGTACACGCTTTGAACAGCCTACGGTCGCCGATCCCTGGAGACTCCCGCGCAAGAGCCTGGGACACTCGAGAATTCCCACAGGGGGGTCTCTGCAGAGCACGCGCTCCGTGCTTGAGCAGGAAGTTGTCCATGGCCTGATACACAATCTCGACAGGCTTTCCGAACTCTCGCCATTCCTCGATGGACTGTCGTTGCAGGATGAAGCCTATCAGGAGATTCTCAGCGTACTGCGCCGCGAAACCTCTGGGGAAACAGCTCTGGTGCCCTCGCTGGTTGCACAACTCGGGCCGGAAGCTGCGGCTCTGGTCGGTCGATGGAGTCTCGAAGAACACAAGTTAAGCTATCAGGGAGTGAGAGATGCAGCTAGCAGGCTGCGATCGGGGTCGTCTGCCGTGACACAGGGAGATGGCTCGGTAGCCCATGAAAGGGGTGGATGATGCCAGTCAAGAAGAATACCGCACGCAAGACCGAGGTTCAGGAAGTGGCTCATCCGGCCAAGGCCTTACGAATCCCGCACAAGAAACTGGCAGAAACAGTAGCCCTGCCTGAGACAGCCACCAAGACCAAGCGTGTCAAGCTGTCCCAGAAGAGCCCGGTGAGCGTTGCCGTGCCCGAGACAGCCACCAAGACCAAGCGTGTCAAGCTGTCCCAGAAGAGCCCGGTGAGCGTTGCCGTGCCCGAACCGTCGCAGGCGGCTCCTCGCGTGAGACGCGCTCCCAAAGCCAAGGTTCCGAAGAAGGGGAAGAACCCGATCGACGAGAAGGTGAATAAAGCCGACCTGGATCAGGAAGAGGAACAGGAAAGCTCACACGAAGAAGGTCCTGCCACAGAACCGCCGCTCCCCAAGAAACGCGAGCTGGTCAAGCTGCTGGACAGCGCCCGCCGAGAGGGCGTCCTGGACTACGAGGCCGTCATGAATGCGCTGGAAAAACACGACCTTTCCGTCGAAGAGCTCGACGCCTTCTATGAGCGGATGGACTTCGAGGGAATCGTCTTCGGTACTCCCCGTTTCGTCAAGTCCACAGCCAAGAAGATCATTGCAGCGCCCTCCATCCCCTCGATCATCCGCGTTACAACTCAGGAGGAGCAGAACCCGATCCAATCCTATCTGAGTGATATCGGCCGTGTGGCGCTGCTGACGCCGGATCAGGAGAAGTCACTGGGCAAGAGCGTCATGCAGGGCGACATGGAGGCGCGGCGCCAGCTTATCGAAGCCAACCTTCGTCTGGTCGTCAGTATCGCAAAGAAGTACACGGGTCGCGGCTTGTCCTTCCTTGACCTGGTCGAAGAGGGCAATCTCGGCCTTATCAGGGCCGTCGAGAAGTTCGACTACAAGCGTGGATTCCGATTCTCCACCTACGCCACGTGGTGGATTCGGCAGTCGATGACGCGTGCGCTGGCTGACCAGTCGCGCCTGATCCGGGTTCCGGTACACATGGTCGAGAACCTCAACAAGATCGACAAGATCAAGAAAGGCTTCCTTCAGGAACACGGGCGAGAGCCGACCAAAGAAGAGCTCGCCACCGCCATGGGCATCCCCGTCAAGAAAATCATACGGTATCTGCGCCTCGGGCAACAGCCACTGTCTCTCGAGAACACCGTCGGAGATGAGGAAGAGAGTCGTCTGGAGAACTTCATCGAGGACGAGAAGAGTCCCTCTCCTGAGAAGGAAACCTTCAACAAATACTACAAAGAACAGCTAGAGCGCATCCTCGAGACGCTCCCGGAACGCGAGAAGAAGATCCTCATCTACAGAGAGGGCCTTCAGGGTGAATACGAGCACACCCTGGAAGAAGTCGGCACAATGTTCCAGGTCACGCGTGAACGTATCCGCCAGATTGAGGCCAAAGCCAAGCGCAAGCTGAAGGACATGATTGCCAAGGAGAACGGGATGAGCGAAGAGGACATGCACAACGATGGCAATGTCATCCGGCATCGCACCTCATCGAATCGAAGGCGGTCGCCCTCTCAGTCCTGATTGACAGTCGGCACCTTGACATACGGGCTGCCAACATTACAATTACTATTATGTTCCCCGATAGCTCAACGGTGGTAGCACTGGACTGTTAATCCGGGGGTTGTAGGTTCGAGTCCTACTCGGGGAGCCAGAATTGAATCTTTCGGCGTTGACGTTGCCTGCTTAGCACAGAACCCCAAGGGGAGAATTCTCCCCTTGGGGTTCTGTTATTTCTACCACACTTACACCCACTTGCGTCACGCCACGCATCCTTTTTGTTATCTGGAAGCCGTCACCATTATCGACGCACGTGACTCAAGCAGCACATTTCAACGGGTGGTACTTGACCGAGACGGTTATGTGCGCCTGCCAAACACGTCTTTCCCGAATTTTCCCGTTCTTTGTTTCTTAACCTCAACCTCCAAGGGTGACATCTTGGTCATTATACCAATCCAGCGCTCTATAAAAATGCTCGGGTTTAAAATCTGGCCAATAGTCATCCAACACGTAGAAATCCGAATAGACAGATTGCACCGGAAGGAAGCCACTTAAACGTCTTCTGCCACCCCACCGTATAATCAGATCTACTCTAGAAACATCAAAAGATTTAATATGACTCGTGATATTTTTCTGAGCAGGGTCTGCTAGTTTCAGGCTATTTAAGTCCCACTCCCAACCATAATTGACTAAAAAATTGACTTTAATTCCTCCTTTACCAAAGATCTGCCTCGTGGTATATTTATATAATTCTTTTGGAAACATGGGAGATTCATAATCGCCAATAACCAACAATTCTGCTGCTTCTTTAGATAATAGATTTACCGCGCTTATGCAGGAGTTAGTGAAAGCTTTTCTTTCTACTGCCGGTCTCTTCGTATTATCAGTAGTAAACCCGTAATAAGTCAATTCCTTGATGCCGACCTCTTTGCATAATTTAAAAAGTATTAAGCCCGGATCTATGCCACATTCATAACCTTTTTCTTTTGTCATTTTATTGGCTTCCGCCCATCTTCTGTTTCCATCAGGAATTATTCCAATATGTCTCGGTATTCTCATCACTATCCCCTCATATATAAAGAAAATTGTAACATGCAATTCCCTGTGGCCTCTGCCACAGGGATACCATATCAAGAGAAAGTCTGAAAACCGTAGAGGGGCGCACTCACGGCACAGAATTGCGACGCGCATCCCGGGCCGTGACACGCGAATAACTCAACCACGTCAGAGCGGACAATCACGCTGGCGTTCACTCAGATTGCCTCAAAGAAGAGGTACCTTTCTTCTGACGCCTAACGCTAACTTTCAGCGGTGCCTCACGTGCGGCCCGTCCAATTGTCATTACCAGCGGCGAAGGTTCTTCCTTTGGCATACTTTCCCCACACAATTACTATCGGACGGAACGCCGGTTGGAGGTCCTATCCGCAAGTGCGTGCACATCACGCCAATACCCTATACCGCGACGAACGTGCCCCGAAGTTCTGCACGCAGCGGGCGGTGCCTGGCCAGATATGCTCTCAGCGCCTCTATGCTTCGCTCAGTATGCTGTTGGCGATTGCGACCGTACTTGTGCGCGACGCCTTGTTCGGTGACAAAGGCCGTGGGGTAATTGCGCCCAAGTTGTAGCCTCTCATCGCCCACAAACACTTGCTGGACGCGCTGTCCGGGTGGATTTTCGATCTTAATGTAAGCGTTGAAACCAAGACTGCGTTTGACGTAACCACCCATCTGGTCGTACGGATCACGTGCAAAGGTTCGCTCCAGATTTTCCTCCAACATCGCGACAATTTCCTCGCCCGTCAGCTCAACCGTTGAGATTGGCGGGTTCATCGGGATCATGTTGTAGAGGTCATTCACCGTGACCTCCCCGGGAATTATCGGTGCGCCAAAGCGCCAACCATTCGAGAATGCCAATTGAGCGCCCGTGTTTTCCAGTAACGCCTGCAACAGAAAATTGTCCATCGTCGTTTCCAACATGGTGGCTCGGTTGAGCGCCGTCGCCGTTTTACCTACAACCGTCGACAATTTATCTTGATAAGGCGCGAGCGCTTGGCGGATGAGGTCATCTACTGCGGGATCGGGATTTATATCGCCTTCAACCTCAATCAGCTCGTGCCGGTAGTCAACGATCTGTTTATCCTCAAATTCCAAATCCAGGCGACCCAAGAAGGAACCATGGCAGCCCGACTGTATTACCAACGTTTTCCCCTGAAGAATCGGTTTATTAAGGCGGTTATGGGTGTGACCGCTCAGGCAAATATCGATACCCTGCACCTCCGACAAAAGCTGCAAGTCTTGAGAAAACCCCAGGTGCGAGATGAGAATGATCAGGTCTACTTTCTCCTGAGTGCGCAGAACGTCGATGATCGGAGGGAGTTCTTCTCGCCCCAAGGTGAATTCCAGTCCTTCGCTGTAGGAGGGTGGCATGGTCTTGTCTACAATATTGGAGGCGATGCCCACAAGACCAATCCGCAACCCGCCGATCTCCTTCACGCTGTACGGTGGAAAAAGCCGCTCCTTCGTCGCTTGATCGTAAACATTGATCGCAAGCATCGGATAGCCGAGTTCCGCTGCGCGCTGCTTGAAGGTCGCGGGACCGTAAGCGAATTCCCAATGGGCGGTCATCGCGTCGAGACCCAATGAATTCAAAATAGGGATCAACGCCTCTCCCTGCGTCTCTAGGGCAGGATACGTGCCATGGAGGGTATCACCGCAGTCGCAAAACAGAACACGCCCCTGACTTTCAGCCCGAATCTGCTTGACGAGTGTGGCAATGCGGGCATAACCTCCCGCGGGACGATAGACTGCCTGACCACCCTGCCAAAACATTTCCTGGTGTAGATCAAAATACGCATGGCTATCGTTCATTTGAATGACGGTCAGCGACGTCCCATTTACCATGATCTTTACTCCTTATCGGAAGTGCGTCCTGGTTTGGTCGGTTCCGTACAGGCGGAGGAACGACAGCCTTGGCGACAAGTTGCGTCGGCCGCTTATTGGAGTGTAATCCAAAATACCAGCATAGCTATAATCCGTATTGCCTCGTCTATTTTCTACTCGAAATCGCATCGTTGCCTCACGAATAAATATACTCCAACACAAGTGACTGAGGAGGAACAATGGGAGAGAGTGAGCAGATGAGGGGTGAACATATGGGGACACCCATGAAGCAGCGACAGGCCATCATAAACAAACTGCAAGGACAGTATCTCCATGCATCGAAGAACGAGAAGTCAAGGATCCTGAACGAGTTCGTGGACCCGACGCATCTCAACCATTCCTCCGCACGCAGGACCCTGCGATCTCCACAGCAGCCACTTAAGGACCCAGGTCCATGGACTATAATTTGAAATTTATGACCCTTTTATTCCTCCTCGGCTTACTTCGACTTCAGCTGCTGCAGGCGGTGCGGCTCCTCTCCCAGCCACTCCGGATTCTGGGCGGTACCGTCGAATATGGATGTGGTCTTGAATGGCTCGAAATTGCCGCGCGCCGCCGCCTCGGCGGTTTTCGACAGCAAGGACCGTACCTCCTCATCGCTCATCGGGCGAAATGTCCGCACTGCTTCGCATGCCTGATCCAGAATCTCCATGCTGTCGATACCCGTTATGACCACAGAAGTGGGTAGATTCAGCGCGTAATGCAAACACTCGATCGGTGTCACTGTTTTCGACTTCAGCAGAATCCCGTTCGCCATGCTCTTCATCCCAAGGACCCCTGTTTTCTGCCTTACCAGTTCCGGCAATACCTCTTTTTCAAAACTCCGATAATGCGCGTCCATTACGTTGAGCGGCATCTGGACCGCATCGAAAGCGAAACCATGATCCGCCGCCACTTGCAGCATATACAAATGGATCTTTGGGTCCTTGTGCCCCGTGAAACCGATATATCGGAGTTTCCCCGCCTCCCGGGCCTCCACGAGTGCGGCATTGGCCCCTTCGTCATCAAAGATCCGGTGTGGGTCTTCGTACCGGAGCACCTCGTGGTGCTGGACGAGATCGATCATGTCGACCTGGAGGCGACGGAGCGATTGGTCAAGTTGCCTCGCCGCTTCTTTCTTTGATCGGCCATCGATCTTCGTCATCAGAAATACCCTATCCCTGTAACCATCGCGCAGCGCTTTGCCCATGCGGATCTCGCTGGCCCCCTCGTTGTAATCCCAGGAGTTATCCATGAAGTTGATGCCGCGGTCTACGGCGGTGCGAATGATGCGGATGCTCAACTGCTCATCCACCCCCTTCAAGCCAATATGCCAGCCCCCGATCCCGATCGCCGAGACTTTCTCTCCCGTACTGCCGAGGGTTCGGTAGAGCATCTCCTGCATAGCTGTTGTGTTTGACATAGTTTCGCTCCTGTTGGTCAGATCGTCCACGACCTCCTCCTTTCAGGGGGGACCGGATAAGAGAAAAGAGAAAGCTCTACGGACCTGGTGGTCATGCCAATGTTCGAACGGACTTTTCCCGGTCCCATTGGCGTGTCTTTGCAGCAGCAATAAATGCGTCTTTGTCGTTAGTATCCACGACGCCCGCGTCTTGTCCGACATTCGCTATTTTCAAAAGCGCTTGGCCGCCTTTGTCGACGGCGATTGCCTTGAGATGACCGAAAGCATCGCGCACGAAATCAATCGCGGCGCTTTCCATCGACAGTGCCTTTGCACCTTCGTCGGAGAGGATGACGGCGACTCCGTCGAGTAGCACAGAAGGAGTACCAGCCAGTTGTCCGTCGGCCGCCAGCATCGAGCCATCGGCAAGCTTCACGCCGCCCACTTTGGGCGCGACGATCTTCACCGTAGCACCCACGTCGGTCGCGGCCTTTTTAATCTTCTTGATGACAGCGCCGTCTGAACCATCCGCGATCAGGATGCCAATCGCGCGCCCCATGAGCGTGTCTTTCATCTTGCCGATGATCTGCAATACGGGCGAAGGCTCCATCTCCTGCACGGGCGCTGCGGCCACTGGCGCATCAGGCATTTTGTCGAACCCAAGACCTACGGCGACCCGTTTGGCAAGATCTTCATCGATATTGCGCAGGTGACCGACGATCGCCTCGCACACGTGACGATGTTCGACCTTCGACAGCTCAAACACTAACGCCGAGGCGATGTGCGCCTGCTCATACACGGTTTGGCTGAGATAGAACTGCCGCGCCTGGCTGTAGTGGTCGGCGAAGCTCTCGGCACGGATGCGGCCTTTCTCGCCAGTTTCAGTTAGCGCAGCGCTATGAAAGCCGTTGGCCGGCGTTTCGCGTGGCGAGTTTTCAGACAAGGAGTTGGGCTCATACGCAACACGGCCCGACGGTTGCTCCATCTGCATATGTCCGTCGCGTTGTTGGTTGGAGAACGGGCACTTGGGCGCGTTGATCGGGATCTGGTTAAAATTGGGCGAACCCAGGCGCGAAAGCTGCGTGTCGATATAGGAGAATAAACGGCCCTGCAGCAGGGGATCATTCGAGAAATCGATGCCTGGCACGATATTGGCGGGGCAGTAAGCCACCTGTTCGGTTTCAGCGAAGAAATTGTTCGGCCAGCGATCGAGCACCATGCGGCCGATCACTTTCAAAGGCACCAGTTCCTCGGGAATCAGCTTGGTCGCGTCCAGATGATCGAACGGGAATCGGTCCGCTTCCTCCTGCGTGAAAAGCTGAACCGCGAATTCCCACTCGGGGAAATTACCCGCGGCGATGGCCTCGAACATATCGCGGCGGTGGAAGTCTGGATCAGCGCCGGAAATCTTGACGGTCTCATCCCAAATGGTGGACTGCAAGCCAAGCTTGGGACGCCAGTGGAATTTGACGAAGGTCGATTCGCCAGCATCGTTAATCAGCCGGAAACTATGCACACCAAAGCCTTCGATCATCCGTAGCGAACGGGGCAGGGTGCGATCTGACATGATCCACATCACCGTATGCATGGATTCAGGCGTGAGCGAAATGAAATCCCAGAACGTGTCGTGCGCAGTCGCCGATTGTGGAAAGCCGCGGTCGGGTTCCATCTTTACGGCATGGATGAGGTCGGGGAATTTGATGGCATCCTGGATGAAGAAAACTGGGATGTTGTTGCCGACCAAGTCCCAGTTGCCTTCCTTGGTGTAAAACTTGACGGCAAACCCGCGTATGTCACGCGGGGTATCGACCGAACCCGCGCCGCCTGCGACGGTCGATATGCGAGTAAATACGGGCGTCTTCTCACCTACCTCGGTGAGTATCCTGGCGGTGGTGTATTGCTTCAACGAGGCGGTCAGCTCGAAGAATCCATGCACGCCCGTCGCTCGCGCGTGAACGATACGCTCGGGAATACGCTCGTGATCGAAATGCGTGATTTTTTCACGAAGGATGAAATCCTCCAGAAGCGTAGGGCCGTGCGGATTGGCCCTGAGCGAGTTTTGATTATCGGAAAGCGCGACGCCCTGGTTCGTGGTGAGCGCGGGATGCTCTCCACCAGCGATCTGGTGCAGCTCGCCACCGGCAGCCACTTGTGAGTCTCCATTGCGAGCCGAGCCCTTTTCCTGTTTGCGTTTTCCAGAATTACTCGTCGTCCCTTTTTTGCTCATGATCCATCTCCTTACTGTGTAACGCCAACCTGCTGGCTATTGTCGTGTGTTGTCAATTTCGACGGGCCGCTTCTCATCCCGGTCCGGAGGAGCTGCCGGCCCAAGTCCTTGCTCTCCCCAAGACGGCGTTCAGTCAGATCTCTATTCCGTCGTTTTACCGTCGAAGTGTTCGTTGTCTGCCTCCGCTTCGGCGCGGGTATGGTGAACAACACCGTCCCGATGATTTGGCGGCGCATAGAGCGTGTAGAGCTTCAGTGGAACATTGCCGGTATTGATGATGTTGTGGTTCGCCCCACCAGGGATGAGCACGGCGAAGCCCTTGCTGATCACCGTGCGAACGCCATTGATAATGGCCTCGCCCGTCCCTTCCTCCACGCGAAAGAACTGATCGGAATTGTGCGCTTCCATCCCGATCTCCTCCTTGGGCTTCAACGCCATGACAACGAGCTGCAAGTTCTTGGCCGTGTAAAGCACCCGGCGAAAATCTTCATTCTTGACGGCAATACCTTCAATGTTCTGTACATAGCCCTTCATAGTAGCTCCTCCAGTTGACGATCCTAACATCGTCATTAGTTAGATTGCCCCAAAGAAGAGGCACCTCTTTTACGACAGCCAACATCTGAATTCACCGGCTTGCGCATGTCCGATAGAATGATAGGTTATTCACGCCGCCGCCTTGGTCGTACCTACCGCGGAGGTCGGACTTTGTAGAAAACCATTAAAACGTCATCCTCTCCGCTGAGCATTCTGTGCCACTCATTATTGGCTCTAATATTACACGTAATAGCCCTCTTCTGAGCAACATGATTTGTCGTGATTTTTATAATTGCCTTAGGCCCATTGGGGATCGGTTCTACAAAACCCTTGGAGCATGTCCAACTTATCGTGTAATCGGTTGGGTCGAATGCCGGATCAACTTCAATTTCTAACGTCAGTACGTCACCGGGCCAAAGGTCGCTGGTTGGTTGATTACTGAGGTCCTTTATTACCCCGCCTAAAAAATCATCCTGCATCTGATTTCTGAAATACAGATTCCCGAAAGAGTCTGAGAATTTGAGGATGGTCGGAACGTTGTATTCGTTTTGCATTCCTATTGCTCCATAGTGCTGCTTCAAAGACTCGATAATATCGGTCGGGTAGCAGACTACTTGCTCTGCCTGGTGGAGGCTGATCGGATTTGAATGATACAATCTGTTTCGTGGGTCCAACAGTCGATACATAAACGTCCTTGCTTCATCTCGCCCTTCGGGGAAAGCAAATCTTAGCCCTGGGGCAAAGATGCTATAGAGCTGAGGGTTGCAAATGATGTCGATCGCATCACTAAGTAACACCGCATCTATCTTGCGACTGTAGCGCTTTGGATCTTGCCTAAGTCGTTCTTCTAGTGCATCAACGATGCCTTTCTTGATGAGCCGGTTGCCCGCTCCGTCGACATGTGAAAAATAGTCTCCGTAAGAAGCCGATAGCTTCTCATCAATAAGCCTCCTCAGCCAATGTTCGAGTGATTCGATCTTCTCTTTGCACAGAGTCCGTATTTGATCTTCGGTTAGGGCATAAAACATCGAACCCTCCGTTCATAATACTACTCTCGCAGTGGTGCGCCTTTTTGCGGCATGTCACCTGCAAGGGCTTGATGGACGGCCAATCAGTGCAGTTCCCAAGTATCAGCGCCACCAAGTCAGGTGGCGCTGATAAAGCGACCTCAGGCCTTAAGGAATGCCAGCAGGTCGGCGTTGAGTTGGTCTTTGTGAGTGTATGCGAGGCCGTGGGGTGCGCCCGCGTAGATCTTTAGGGTCGCGTTCTTGACCAGCTTCGATGAGCGGAGAGCTGCTGCACCGATCGGCACGATCTGGTCGTCGCCGCCGTGAATGATTAGGGTTGGCACGTCGAACTTCTTGAGGTCTTCGGTGAAATCCGTCTCAGAGAACGCCTTGATGCAGTCATAGGTATTCTTGGCACCAGCCTGCATCCCCTGCAGCCAGAATGAATCCATCATGCCCTGCGAGACCTTGGCGCCGGGCCGGTTTGCCCCGAAGAACGGACCGCTGGCAAGATCTTTGTAGAACTGCGAACGGTCGGCGATGGAGCCGAGGCGGATCTTGTCGAACGCCTCAATCGGCAGGCCGTCTGGATTGGCCGCCGTTTTCAGCATCAGCGGCGGAACGGCGGAGATCAGCGCGGCCTTAGTTACCCGTTTCGTGCCATGGCGGCCGATATAGCGGGCAACTTCGCCGCCGCCTGCGGAGAAACCAATCAGGACAATATTCTTCAGGTCGAGCTTTTCGATAAGTTCCGAGAGATCGTCGGCATACGTATCCATGTTATTGCCATTCCATGGCTGGTCCGACCGGCCATGGCCACGACGGTCATGGGCAATGCACCGATAGCCGTTGGAGGCTAGGAATAGCATCTGAGCCTCCCAGCTGTCCGCGCTAAGAGGCCAACCGTGACTGAAGACCACGGGCTGTCCCCCGCCCCAGTCCTTATAGTAGATCTGCGTACCGTCTTTCGTCGTAATTGTGCTCATTGTTTGTCTCCTTTTTTATCGGCGGGGATCGTCCACCTCTTATGTCCGCCCAACGGCTTGCGCTTCAGCGGTCGTGAGCCCAGCAGCTGGATGGGCCGGCGGCGGCGATTCTCCGTCAAGATCCAGCCCATCCGCCAGCTCTGGTACAGGCGATTGTTCGGCTTTCCGGCAGACTATCTTCTTCCACCCCGTAGAGCCCGCAACACGATGATCAGCAATATCGCGCCTATCGTCGCCGTAATAATGGCTCCAACCGGTCCGCTTCCCGCGGCAATCCCCAGCTTCCCGAACAGCCATCCACCAATGTAGCCGCCGATCGCACCGATGATCAAGTCGCCGAGCAGGCCATAACCGCTGCCTTTCATAACTTGTCCCGCAAGCCAACCTGCGGCAATACCAATAACAATCCACCAGAACCAACTTGGCATATCCTAGCCTCCATGTTTCGAAATCCCATTCGAGGATTGACTGTCAAACATCGCATAGACCGCGCCTTCGGCACCTGTCAGCCACTTCTTGTCCCTTGATTTCGCTCCAGGGCAAGCTTGTCCGGATGTCGAATAATGTGAAACAACATTCCAGTCAGATACTAGTGAGGAGGGATAATCTTGTCAATCCCACGGTTTTTATTTTTTGAGTATGGTTTCCCGATTTCGTGGTTCACCCCGAGCGCGAACCGACTGCAGCGGTTGCTCTTATCAGCAAGTAGCATCTTGTCCGGTCATGACTATACTCAAATCATGAGTGCCGAAGAAACATTGGCCATCGAGAAAACGCGATGCACCTGACAATTGAGACACGGACCAAAATCAATGCCTGGCTGCGCGTGCTACCTAAGCGAGACGGTCAGGCGCTTCATGAACTGGAGTCGCTCTTCCTGAGCGTTGCAACAGGTGATCGACTCCACTTCGACGCGTTTCCTTCATCGTCGGCAGAGTTCCATCTCACGTCTAATCGTCCTGACCTGGTTCCACACAACTCTGTGCAGCAGGCCTGGGCCGCCTTCAACAGCGCCATCGAGCCACACCGCGGGCGTCGCACACTTCAGATTTCCGCGTACCTGGAGAAACGAATCCCTGAAAAGACCGGTCTCGGCGCAGGCAGCGGTGACGCAGGAGCAGCACTGCTCGCGCTGGACCAGCTCCATGGGTTTCCCCTTGGCCACGATCAGCTCCTTGCTCTGGCGAGCTCGCTCGGTTCTGATGTCCCGTTCTTCATCCAGTCAGGACCGTGCATCGTGCACGGCACGGGGGAGATCGTGGACCCGATCCCCCCGCTTCCTCCCCTGTGGTGCTGCATCGCTCTTCCAACCTTCCGCATCGATTCCAGGCGCGCCTATGCGGCTCTCGACGACGCCATCACCAGGGGAGGGGCATCAGAAGTCGAACCCACGGTCGACCTGAACTCCGTCATCAAAGCCCTTCGCACACGCACACCACTCAGAGGCTCTGATGAGATGCGTCTGAATTCCTTTGATGTAGCTCTCGGCGAACATACCGCCAGCTTCCTGAACATTCGCAGCATGCTTCTCGTAAGTGGCGCCATTCTCGCCGATCTCAGCGGCTCAGGGAGTGCTGTCTTCGGTATATATGCGGAAAGGGCAGCTGCAGAAGCAGCTGCCCTTGAGGTCCAGCGACGCGTCAGCGCCGTGCAGACATTTGTTTCGGAGATTCTATAGAGACTACTTGACCTCGGCGGTAGCGCCTGCAGCCTCGAGCTTGGCCTTGATTTCGTTGGCTTCCTTCTCGGGGATATGCTCTTTGACAGGCTTCGGGGCACCATCGACGACGTCCTTGGACTCCTTGAGGCCGAGGCCGGTGATCTCGCGGACAACCTTGATGACCTCGATCTTTTTCTCGCCAACGGTCTTGAGGATCACGTCAAACTCAGTCTTGGCTTCGACAACAGCGGCCGGGGCAGCAGCAGCAACAGCAACCGGGGCAGCAGCTGAAACGCCGAACTTCTCTTCGATCATCTTGACGAGATCAGCAAGGTCAAGAACGGTCATACTCTCGATAGCTGAAAGGATTTCTTCTTTGGTCATGTCATTCCTCCTATTGAATGATGTTATGCTTGCGGTGCGACCTGAGCCTTCTGCTCACGGACTTTGTCAAGTGCATAGGCAATACTGCTTACAGTTTGCTTCAGTGCCATGGCTAGCCCTGTGACTGGCCCGTTTATGCCGCGGCACACCTGAGCGATGAGTTCGTCCCTGGTCGGCAACAGCGCGAGACGCTCGACCATCGGCTCGTCGAAAAAGCTCCCGTCAACGATTGCGCCCTTGACAACAAAGCGCTGTTCGCCAGGCTTACCCGTGGGTTTCTTGTACAGAGCCTTTGCCAGAATGGATGGATCGGTCTTGCCGAGTCCGATAGCGGTCATCTGTGTGAAGAGAGACTCCGGCAACGTGAGGCCGATTTCCTTCATGGCCCGCTCGAGGAGAGTATTCTTGACAACAACATACTCAATACCCTGCTTCGTCAGCTTCTTGCGTTCGTTCGCAACGAACGACGCCTTCAGCCCCTCGTAGCTCACGAAAACGATGGACTCTGACTCTTTCAACTGCTTGACAAGGTCATCCACAAGCTGTTTCTTCTGATCCCTAGTTAGCATGTTTCACCTCCTCTTTGCGTAGAAAAGAAAAGCTCTCTGCCAAAAACAGAGAGCCGTATTGCACATCGTCACTAAGCGCAAACGCCTCGGCGGGCAAGATTGAGGGGATGAACCCCGCTCGCTGTCTTGGGCTACTAGTCGCAGTAGAAGTGTACTCTAAAGTTTGTTCGTGTCCAGTCGGATTGCCGGGCTCATGGTGAGCGCCATATACGTCTTGCCAAGGTACGTTCCCTTGACCGAGGAAGGACGAGCTCTCTGGATCGCTTCAAAAAGAGACATGAAATTCTCCTTGATGGCGGCAGGAGTGAAGCTCGACTTGCCAAGAGGGCAGTGAACCGTACCAATCTTGTCAACACGGAACTCGATCTTACCGGCCTTGAACTCGCGAACAGCCTTCCCTATGTCCAACGTCACCGTACCCGCCTTGGGGTTGGGCATCAATCCGCGTGGCCCCAATACACGGGCTACCTTTCCAAGCGTCGCCATCATGTCCGGAGTTGCGATTGCAACATCGAAGTCCAGCCAGCCGCCCTTAATCTTCTCGACGAGTTCCTCGCCACCTACGAAGTCAGCACCTGCCTCCTGTGCCTCAGCAGTCTTGTCACCCTTTGTAAATACGGCAACCCTGACAGTCTTGCCAGTACCGGCCGGAAGTGTCACGACGCCACGAACGTTCTGGTCAGCCTGCTTCGGATCGACGTTGAGCTTGATGCAGACCTCGATCGTCTCATCGAACTTGGCAGTCCTCAATTTGGGGAGCAGTTCGACCGCCTCATCCAATGTGTAGATCTTGGCATGATCGACAAGCTTTGCTACTTCCTGATACTTCTTTCCCTTCTTGCTCATGAATTACCTCCGTGGTTACGTGGAGCAACTCCTCCCACGTGTGCTATAAGGCCGTTACTCGACGACCGTGACTCCCATGCTCCTGGCAGAGCCCCCGATGATCTTGATGGCTTCCTCGATGTCAGCAGTGTTGAGATCCTCCATTTTGATCTTGGCGATCTCGGCCAACTGAGCCTTTGTGATACGACCAACCTTCTTCTTGTTCGGCTCACCTGATCCAGCCTCGATCTTGATGGCCCTCTTGATAAGAGACGATGCCGGTGGAGTCTTGGTGATAAAGGTGAACGACTTATCTTCAAACACAGTTATGACTGCAGGGATGACCAGGCCAGCCTTGTCCTTGGTCCTCTCGTTGAACTGCTTGCAGAACTCCATGATATTGACGCCCTTCTGACCAAGAGCTGGACCAACAGGCGGTGCTGGTGTCGCCTTCCCTCCCTCAATCTGTACGCGCGCGTACCCTACGATCTTCTTCGCCATAGTGGATACTACCCCCTAAACTCAGATCTGTCAGATCTTCTTGATAAAGCCGAAATCGATCTCGACTGGCATTTCGCGCCCAAACATCATAAGCCTGATGCGAGTCTTTTCTTTCTCAGGCGAGATACTCTCGACCTTACCCTGCATCCCATCAAACGGGCCACCGATGATCTGTACGGTGTCGCCAACTTCGAAGTGAAGCTTCGCCACCGCCTCTTCCTCGGAAACCCTGTTCTTGATAATCCGCTCAACCTCTTCGTCCGAAAGAGGGATGGGCTTTCCATAGTTGCCAACAAATCCCAGAATGCCGGGAGTGTGCGTAACCACATTCCAAGTCTCGTCATCCATGATCATCTCGACAACGAGATATCCCGGGTAGACTTTCTCCTGTTTGACCTTCCGCTCCCCGTTCTTGATGATCACCTTGTTGTCCACGGGGAGAACCACAGAAAAGACGCGGTCCGCGAGAGCCAGCGTCTTGACCTTCTGTTCCAGATTGTTCCTGACCTTTTCCTCCGCACCAGAGTACGTGTGCAGGAGGTACCAGTTACGTTCGGCCATCCAGACCTACGAGATGAGCCACTTCAGGGCGGCTGCAAACAAGTAATCCCAAATGCCGATATATATGGCCCAGAATGCAACGAAGGCGATGATGGTCACTCCGGACTTCGTAAGTTCACGAGGCCGGGGCCACGTGACTCTGTGCCGAATTTCTGTCCACATAGACCGAATCCAGTTTTTGAAGCGTATACCTGCCGGCTTGACTGTCTTTGTATTACTCACACGTTCCTCCTCAAAGGAAGGTGGCAGGCCCGGAGGGGCTCGAACCCCCAATACTCGGTTTTGGAGACCGATGCTCTACCAGTTGAACTACGGGCCTACCTGGGGACTTGCGGTTACTTTGTCTCCTTGTGTTCCGTATGCTTTCTGCAATGCGAACAGTACTTGTTCACATGCACTTTGTCTGGGTCATTCTTCTTGTTCTTGATGCTGGTGTAGTTGTGATTCTTGCACACTGTGCACTCGAACGTAATGATGTCTCTCATGGCAGCTACCTACTCCAGAATCTTGGTGACAACACCAGCGCCGACTGTGTGACCACCCTCGCGGATAGCGAAGCGGAGGCCTTCCTCCATGGCGATGTGCGTCATGAGGGTAACGGTCATCACAACGTTGTCGCCCGGCATGGCCATTTCCTGACCCTCGGGGAGGGCGATGGAACCGGTCACGTCGGTGGTACGGAAGTAGAACTGGGGCTTGTAGCCGGGGAAGAAGGGCTTGTGACGGCCACCTTCTGCCTGGGACAGGATATAGACTTGTGCCTCGAACTTCGTGTGCGGGGTAATGGAACCGGGCTTGCAGATGACCTGTCCACGGCGCACATCGTCGTGCTCGACGCCGCGGAGCAGCAGGCCGACGTTGTCGCCTGCCTCACCGTCGTCGAGCAGCTTGTGGAACATCTCGATGCCTGTGACAACGGTCTTGCGGGTCTCTTCCGAGAGGCCGACGATTTCGACGTTGTCCGCCATCTTGACGATCCCGCGCTCAATACGACCGGTCGCAACAGTACCGCGGCCGGTGATCGTGAAGACATCCTCGACAGCAAGCAGGAACGGTTTGTCGGTCGGACGGACGGGAGTCGGGATGTACGTGTCGACAGCGTCCATAAGCTCCCAGATCTTGTCGGTCCACTCGTTCTTGCCACGAGAACAGTCACCTTCGTACTCCATGGCCTTGAGGGCGGAACCGCGGATGATCGGGGTTGCGTCACCTTCGAAGTCGTTCTTCGTCAGGAGGTCACGGACTTCCATCTCGACGAGGTCGATGAGTTCAGGATCGTCGACTTGGTCTACTTTGTTGAGGAAGACAACGATCCTCGGAACGTTGACCTGGTGAGCGAGCAGGAGGTGTTCGCGAGTCTGAGGCATGGGGCCCTCGGATGCGGCGACAACGAGGATGGCACCGTCCATCTGGGCGGCACCGGTGATCATGTTCTTGATGTAATCCGCGTGGCCAGGGCAGTCGATGTGCGCGTAGTGACGCTTCTCGGTCTCATACTCAGCATGGTGGGCGTTGATCGTGACGCCGCGGGCTTTCTCTTCCGGAGCGTTGTCGATCTCGTCGTACCGCTTGACCGCCGTATGACCCAGGGTTGCAAGGACCTTGGTGATGGCAGCAGTCAGTGTCGTCTTGCCATGGTCAACGTGACCGATGGTTCCGACGTTGACGTGCGGCTTGTTACGCTCAAACTTCTCTTTCGCCATGATAACCTCCCGTGAGATGTGCTCTCGTGTATACAATAAAATGGAGCCCACGACCAGAATTGAACTGGTGACCTTATCCTTACCAAGGATACGCTCTACCAACTGAGCTACATGGGCTTGGTCGCGGGGGACCGATTTGAACGGTCGACCTTTGGGTTATGAGCCCAACGAGCTACCAGGCTGCTCCACCCCGCATTCCTCGCTGTCGTTGTGCATAGGCACACAAACAGCAGTATGTATACTACTCGAAAAGCACAAGAAGTCAATCACCATCGAAGCACCGAACGCTCCGTAGGAGATGCCGCACTACAGAAGCTGCCCGAAAGGGCATGCACGATCCTCCTGAAAGAGGAGTGCAGCTTCAGTTGAAACACTGGAGCGGGAAACGGGATTTGGACCCGCGACAACCTGCTTGGAAGGCAGGGGCTCTACCGCTGAGCTATTCCCGCCAGTACAATGGTGGGCAGGGAGGGATTCGAACCCCCGTAGGCATTGCCAACAGATTTACAGTCTGCCGCCATTAACCGCTCGGCCACCTACCCACACTGGAGCCGACGACCCGAATTGAACGGGTGACCAGTTGATTACAAATCAACCGCTCTACCAGCTGAGCTACGTCGGCCTGTATCACAGTAAGTATAGGTGCAAAGCCGCGTCTGTCAAGCTGCAGAGCGGGGCACGCCTACGAGAGCGCTTTCCCCAGCTTCCGCTTTGCTCTCGCGAGCGCATTCGAAACGGATGCCTTCGACATCTTCAGTCCCGCAGCGATGACTTCGAGAGTCTCGCCTCGGAGATGTTTCTCGAAACACGCGCGTTCGCAATCGCTGAGGGTGACAGCGAGCGCCACCATGTCAGGGACTCCTGCCTCTGCAGGGTCACCGACGGAACTTCCCCTTCCGTCGAGGGTGTCCGACAGCTCGACGCGAGGGCCGGCAGCGCGTCGTGCCATGTCGATGAGTCTGTGCGACGCGACAGTGGCTACATATCCGTCGAGACTGCCCCGACGGACATTATAGGTACGAATGGCGCGTAGAAAACCAAAGACAGCCTCGGCGAGACAATCGTCTCGCTCGTCTCGCTCGGTGCAGTACTTGCGGGCAACAAATTTAAGGAGGGGCATATACATACCCAGCAGCTCCTCAAACGCCATATTGTCGCCCGCCAGAAAGCGCTGCCTCAGCGATTTGACGCGTTCCGGTGAGCGCCCACTTCTAGGACTCGATGGCACGGAAGAGCACGACAGCGAGTGCAATAGAGACGTTCAGCGAATCGACACCAGGCTTCATCGGAATCGTGATGAAGAAATCTGCATTCTTCCTGGTGAGTTCACGCATGCCGGAGCCCTCGCTGCCGACAATGAAGGCAGATGGACACGAGTACTTCTCCTTCCGGTAGTCATGGCCACCTGCGGCGTCCAGCCCGTACAGCCAATAGCCGTCCTTTTTGAGTCGTTCCATGGCATATGCCAGATTCGCTACAACAGCAATTGGAAGATCGAATATCGTCCCGGCTGAGGCAGACACTGCCGCTGGCGAGAATGGACTTGTTCGGTCCTTTGTGACGATGAGGCCCCCGGCCCTCGACGCAGCGACCACACGGATAATCGCTCCCAGATTGTGGGGATCGGTGACCTGGTCCACGAGCACGACTGAACGGCGAGCGGGCTCGGGAGGCATTGCCCCCATAAGGGCGTTCATGTCCAGTAATCGCACTCGCGCGCATTGAGCGGCGATGCCCTGATGAGGGACATCGCCGAGGCTCTTCTGGAACCATGACCCGACCTTGTACTCCATCAGCACCTTCTGCCGTGAAGCCACATCCTTGATCATCCGGATACGCTCATCCTTTTCAGAACCGGATTCAAAGATGATTTTCTCGACCGGGTGCTCAGCGGACAGCGCACCCAGGACCGAGTTCTTACCATAAATAAGCATACCTGATGGTCTAACTCTTTCACTATTAGCCATGGATGCGATACCTCACGCCATCAACGCCGTCCTCCAGAGCGATACCAACACTCCTGAGGCTCTCCCTGATCTGGTCAGCCATGTCGTACTGTCCTGCTTCACGAGCGATCCGACGCTTCATGACAATCGCATCAAGAAGACCGCTCGCGGAGTTGTGATCATCCACAGCAACTCCAACCTCTATAGCAACAGCTACGAGCTCACGCTGCTTGCCGGCAAGAAGACTGGACTTGTGGGCCATGTATTCTTTCGTCTGGTCGAGCCCAAGCACCCAGAGCGCGGACCGGAAGGCTTCGAGTGCACGAGAAGCCTCTGATCCACCAAACAGCCGTTCTGAAGCCGAGCGGCGCACTCGAGTCATGAACTCGTAGACGGCAGCGAATGCGCGGGACGTGTTGAGATTGTCTGCCAGCGAAACATCGAACTCGCCGAGAAAACCGGAACATATGCTCTCAAACTCCGCCGTGACGCCATCATGAGATGCCTGAGCCACTCCTTGCAGAAACGCCTCGAACTCTGCCATGCGTTCATAGTTTGTGAATGCCGGCCCGAACCCCGAAATGCTAAACTTCAGAGGTTTCCCATATGACGTCTGCAGAAGATACAGCCGGACGACCTGCCCTGGATATTGCTCCAGCAGTTCGCGCACAGTCATGACATTGCCGAGTGACTTCGACATCTTCTCCTCACCCATGTTGACCATACCGGAGTGCATCCAGTAGCGAACAAACTGCTGTCCATCCAAGGCTGCCTCGCTTTGCGCTATCTCGTTCTCATGGTGAGGGAAGATGAGATCCTCGCCTCCCCCATGAATGTCGAACCCTGCCCCGAGATGCCTCAGACTCATCGCTGAACACTCAATATGCCATCCCGGACGACCCTTTCCCCAAGGACTGTCCCATGAGATCTCGCGCGGTTTTGTGAACTTCCACAGCGCGAAATCCAGTGGGTCCTCCTTTGCTTCGTTCACCTCTACCCGGGCGCCGCTGCGCATCTCGTCGACAGAACGGCCCGAAAGACGGCCATAACGACCAAACTTGCGAACCGAGAAGTAAACTCCGTCTGATGAGACATAGGCATAACCATTGGCGATGATGCGACCAATGAGGTCGATAATGTCCTGGATGCTTTCCGAGACCCTTGGCGTGACGTCGGGAGGAAAAACATTCAGTGCCGCCATATCCTCAAGGTATTCGCCGATGTAGCGAGCAGAGAGATCGAGTGGCGCAACCCCCTGCTCCTGAGCCCGTCGGATGATCTTGTCGTCGATGTCTGTGTAGTTGCTGACGTGGGTCACCGCATAGCCGGCGTGCCGGAGGTAGCGTTTCAGAAGATCGTAGACGACGGCCGTCCGCGCATGCCCGATGTGTGCCGAGGCATACGGTGTAACCCCGCAGACATACATCGTGATTCGGCCTGGCTCACGAGGCACGAGTTCGACAGTCTTTCGCGTCAGCGTATCGTGAATCCTCATCATTGGTTTCCTCCACTACCTAAGCGTACCTACAGGGTATCAAAAAAGGCAGCAGGCACAATGTCCCGCTGCCCAGTAAAATGCGAGAAGTCTGTCTAACGTTTCCTATACTGAGTAGCCTTGCGGGCGCCCAGGAGACCGTACTTCTTGCGCTCTTTGATGCGAGCATCGCGCGTCAGAAGCTTGGCCTTTTTCAGAACCGGCTTGTTCTCCGGATCCTGCTCAACCAGCGCACGAGCAATCCCATGGCGAACGGCTTCGGCCTGGCCATTGAAGCCACCACCGGCAACGCTCACGATTGCATCAAACGCAGGAGCACCCCCCATGGCCGTAAAAGCGGCCATGGTCTTCATGGACACCGTCTGGACTGGAAAGTAGACCTCGACCGGCTTGCCGTTCACGACGATCTTGCCGGTTCCTGCAACGAGATGAACACGCGCAATAGCAGTCTTTCTCTTACCCGTTCCCCAAATCTGAGTGGTTGCCACAGCATCCTCCCTAGTTAGCCTTGAACTCAACAGGTTTCTGAGCCTGGTGAGGATGCTCGGGCCCCTGATAGACGCGCAGGTTGCTGAGCAGTTCCTTGCCAAGTGTGTTCTTGGGCAGCATGCCGCGAACCACACGCTTGAGCAGGAAGTCTGACCGCGTTTCAAGCATCTTGTTCCAATTTGTGGCCTTCAGGCCACCCGGGTAGAACGAGTGATGATAGTGCATGGTCTGCGTACCTTTCTTGGGATCGATTGCCAACTTCGAAGCGTTGATGACAATAACATTGTCGCCAACCATAGCATTCGGCGTGAACTCCGGTCTGTCCTTGCCATGAAGAATGTTGGCAATGACCACCGCAAGTCGTCCAACGCTCTGGTCTGTAGCATCAATCAGAATCCAGCGACGGGTGACCATCTCTGGTCTAAAAAACGTTGTCTTCATTCATATCCTCCTGGTGAATTCTTTAGTAGATTACCACAAACCCGCGATTAGTCAACGCCTTGAGGCTGCAAACGATGCTGAACCCATACCCCCGGAGAGGGTTCGGGCAGATGGCCACATGTACCGCGCAACTGCTATCAAGCGTAATTAACGGCAACCAGGTAGAGGCCGCCGGCCGCCACCACCTGCCGCGTATACGGGACGTCGGGTCCGGCAAATGCATTCTTCCACGTTTCGACACCGATCCTCCCTTGCCCGGCCTTGAGGACGAAGTACGCCATGCGACGTACCATATGATACAGGAAATGATCGCCCGAAACCATGAAGACAACCGCCTTATCCGTTTCGACAACATCGGCCGCGCTCAGCGTGCACCTCGTGTCCCGATGCGGCCTGCTTGGATCGATGTTCCCAAACCCCTTGAAATCATGCGCTCCAAGCAGCGCATGCGCAGCCTCATTCATCGCAGCAGTCTCAACAGGGTACTCGAGTCGATACGCATAACGAGCAAGGAATGGGGTCCAGCCTCCTTCCTTAATGAACACGTAGGCGTAGGACTTTCCCACTGTAGAAAACCGAGCGCTGAAGTTGGCGCTTTCACGAACGCAATTGCGAATCGTGAGCCACTCAGGCATCATGACGGGAAGGCGCCGTACGACACGCTCATAGAGAGCATCATCGCGCAGAACGAAACTCACAACATTCTGAAGCGCGTGGACGCCTCTGTCGGTTCGTGACGCCCCAACAACAGGAATGTACGATCCACAAACGGCCTTCAGCGCCCCCTCGACGGTGCCCTGCACAGTCACCAGGGACTCCTGCTTCTGGAAGCCATAGGTGAAGGAGCCGTCGTAGGCTATGTCCATACGCACCATTATAGGAACAGGCGCCATAGGATGACCCCGGACAGAGCAGCTGCTGTTCCAAGAAGAATGAAGGCATCAAAGGACTGAAAGTGACGTGCATGATATCTTGTTCGAGGACTCCCTACGCGAAAGCCCCTTGCCTCCATCGCGACGGCCAGGTCGTCTGCTCGGCGAAAGGAGGAAACAAACAAGGGTATCAGGATCGGGATGAAACTCTTCATGCGCACTACGAGGCTGCCTTCCCCAATCCGGGCGCCCCGTGAAACCTGAGCACGTATGATGCGTTCGGTTTCCTCAAGAATCGTGGGCACAAATCGCATCGCGATGCTCATGACAAGAGCAATTTCAGCGGAAGGCAGGCCAATACGGCTCAGGGGTTTCAGCAGATCCGACACGGCATCCGTCAGCTCTATGGGAGAAGTACTCGCGGTAAGCAGGACACTCACCAGCGTCAGTAGGACCAACCTGCAGAGAATGAAACCAGCCAGTTCCAATCCCTCGCGCGTGACTCGAACAAACCAGAACTGCCAGATAGGCGTGCCGGGAGTGAAGAATATCTGCACCACTACGGTGAGTACAATGAGCAACAGGATGGGCTTGAGGCCACGGGCAAAAAAACGCAGAGGTATTCTCGAAACCCCGATGCCAACAGCCAAGAAGAAGACAATAGGAATATACTGCACTGTCTTGGTCGCGACAAAGACTCCAATCATGAGAGCAATAGTCGAAACAAGCTTCACCAGAGCGCCAGACCGGTGCACGACCGAAGTTCCAGGGTAGTGCTGACCAAGAACAAAACTGCGAGACAGCGCCACTATGCTCCTCCCAGGTCAGAGATGCACAGCCTCAACGAGTCCAGCATCCGGTCCGTCGAACACTCATTCACTGCGAGCGTGCTTCCGCACTCCTTGAGTGCACGCGCAACGCGGTAGCTGTCTGGAAGTTCCAGACCCGTTCTGTCGACAAGGTCCGCGTCACGAAAAAACGCGTCGGTCGATCCCTGGAACGCCACTGTTCCCCCATCAAGGACGACCACCTGCTTGCAGAACTCGGCAACCTCGTCCATGTTGTGGGATACAAGAATCACGGTGACATTGGCGGTCTGGCGCAGTGACTCCAGCTCGGTCAGGACGGCGAGCTTGGAGCCAGAGTCGAGCCCCGCGGTGGGTTCATCGAGTATAATGTACTTCTGACCCATCGCGATGACCGAGGCGATGGCCACGCGACGCTGTTCTCCCCCACTCAGCTGAAAGGGGGACAACGACAGGAAGCGCTCCGGATCAAGACCGACGGTGCTCATCGCCTTGTGAACGCTTTCGTCGACCTGCTCTTTGCTGAACCCATAGTTGCGGCAGCCAAAGGCTACCTCTTCAAAGATGGTCTCAGCAAAAAACTGGTCCTCGGGATACTGGAACACGATGCCAACTTTGCGGCGTACCTTGGCAAGTACTGTCCGCTCGTTGGAAACGATCTCATCATCGACAACAACGTCACCCCGTGTCGAAAACAGGAGCCCGTTCAGGTGCTCGACCAGCGTCGACTTGCCCGAGCCCGTCCTTCCCACAATGCCCACGAAGGCACCATCGTCGATATGCATACTGATCCCCCGGAGCGCGAAGTACTCGAAGGGCTCACCACTGTCATAGACATAGTCGACGTTCTTCAGCTCAATAGACATGTCGCTCTCGCAAATTCCTCAGGGGTCAGACACAACGGAAAGTCTGTCCAGCGCTCTTGCATGAGGAACGAAGCTCGGGCGCTCAGTGGAAGCACCAAGTCCCCCAACTCCACGACTACAGGATTCGAGAAGATGGCACGCGGCGAGTCCCAGGCCGCAAGCACTCCCTTCGCCATTACGCCTACATGCGACGCAATGAGCACTTCGTCCAGGAGATGAGTGATAATGACGATGCCGATTCCCAACTCATTGTTCAAGCGGAGCACCGTCTGCATTACCTCGCGGCGATTAGTCGGATCCAGGAGAGAAGTTGCCTCGTCCAGAATAAGGAACGAAGGCTTCATAGCGAGCACTCCAGCAATAGCCACTTTCTGCTTCTGCCCACCGGAAAGTCGATGAGGGGGGTAGTCGCGGAACTGTTCCAAGCCAAGGAGGCGCAATGTATCCCCAACGCGTTGTACCATTTCGGCATGGGGAAGCTCGAGGTTCTCGAGTCCAAAAGCGATATCGTCCTCTACTGTCGTCGCCACCAGCTGGTTATCCGGATTCTGGAACACCAGGCCGACGTCAAGCCCTGGACGCACATCCGTGACCGTTTGAATATCACCGTCCGGCAGCAGACGCACACTGCCGGACGTCGGACGCAAAAGCCCGCTGGCAAGGCGGGCTAGCGTACTCTTGCCGGACCCGTTGGGACCGACAATCGCGGATATTGAACCATCTGGCAACTCCAGGTCTACGTCACGAAGGACCTGGACAGCCCCCGTGGAGGTCTCGATTTGATACGAGACCTTGTCGAGGCGAATCATCTACTTCTCTACAAACTCCAGGACCGCCATGTTCGCTGCGTCACCCTTCCGATACCCGGCCTTGATGATACGCAGGTAGCCACCCGGGCGCGTGATGTAGCGATCTTTGGTCAGCTTGAAGACTTCGTCGACCGCTTCTGGAGTCAGAAGGTAGGCGTGCAGCTTGCGCCGCATCGTCAGATCGTCGACCTTTGCACTCGTGATGAGTTTCTCCACCACACGCTTCACTGACTTTGCACGAGTAACTGTTGTCTCAATGCGACCTTTCTCGATCAATGAGGTCGAGAGATTGCGCAACATCATGCTGCGCAGGCCGCTGTATACGCCAAGCTTTTTCAGCTTTCTTCCATGTCTCATAGCAGGAATACTCCTCTCGTCACGTTCGCGCTTACCACCGGCTGCGCGCTAATCTTCTGGAACGCTGATACCGGCATTTCTGAGGGCTTCGTCAACGCTCTTGCGACCGGCCTCTCCGAAATCGCTGACACTCTCTCCACGATGCTCCAGATAGTCAGCCACACTCTCGATACCCGCCACCTTGAGAACCTTTGCCCAGCGGCTCTTGACACCATCCATGGTCTCCAAACCCTTCGACATGGCGTTTTCGTTCGATGTCGTTGCCTCCGAAGTACTGTCCATAGAACCCTGCGTCGTCAAACACGCAAGCAACTGTTGTGCGTGGCGATCCACGATATCAAGAGCTTCTTTAAGAGCATCGCGAGCTCTGGTTGTCGGAAAATGTGTAATCTCAATGATGAGGCGCTCATAGTCAGCCTTCTGTTTGATTCTTACGGGTTCGACCGTGAAATTGGCTGTCCGTACAGGAGAGTAAATGCTGTCGAGTGCAATAGTGTCGACCGTCCCGCTCAGCAGCTCATGGTTCTCCTCGTTGCTGACATACCCTACGCCAGTGCGCAATAGCACCTGAAGATCGATTGCGCTGTCATCTGCGGAGAGTTCTGCGATCTTCAGCTCTGGGTTAAAGACTTTCACCAGTGAGTTCTTCTCGAAGTCTTCGGCCTTCACCACGCCCCTCCCTTGGTGCTTAAGAGAAAGAGTGGCTTCACTGCCATCGATAATGGAGACCTGGAGGTTTCTGATGTTGAAGATGAGCTCCTGAAGATCTTCCTTGATACCAGGCAGTGACGTGAACTCGTGAAGTGCCCCGTTTACCTTGATTGCCACAGGGGCACTCCCGGGAATGGAAGACAGGAGAACGCGGCGAAGTGCATTACCCATCGTGGTTCCATATCCATGCTGTAATGGCTCGAAGACGAACTTGCCGTATTCGGCGGTCTCTTCAGCAGATGTCAGTCTGATACCTTCAAGCCCTTCTATCATGGCAGGCTCCTACTTCGAGTAGTACTCGATGACAAGACGGGTATTGATGGGAACGCCAATCTGCTCAGCCGTCGGAATCGTGAGTACAGTGCCCTCAAACTTGTCAGGGCTGAACGAAAGCCACTGCGGAGTGGCCGGCTTACTAGCCACGGACTCCTGCACACTGATCATGGACTTTCCGGTATCGGTCAGAGTCACAGCATCTCCCACCCTGACCTGGTACGAGGCAATGTCGACACGGTGTCCGTTGACGAACACGTTGCCGTGGCATACCATCTGGCGAGCTGACTTGCGACCCGGCTGGATCCCCATCCGGAAAACAACGTTGTCGAGACGCCGCTCCAGAAGCTCCAGCAGCTTGCCACCTGTAGGAATCGCCTTCTGGGAGTTCGCGAGAGCGAAGTAACCCCTGAACTGGCGCTCTGCCAGACCGTAGGCAAGGCGAAGGCGTTGCTTCTCCTTGAGGTGAAGCTCGTAGTCGCTATCCTTACGGAACTTCTGGTCGACTCCATGTTGACCCGGCCCCATCTTGCCACGCTCGATCGCGCACTTGCTGCTGGAGCAGCGAGAGCCCTTGAGGAATAGTTTCGTACTCAGTGCACGGCACTTCCGGCACGACGCATCAATATATCTGGACATAGTCGCCTCCTATACCCTTCTGATCTTGCGCGGCCTGCACCCGTTATGCGGGATGGGCGTAACGTCCTTGATGGACGAAACGTTGAGGCCAGCAGACTGCAGAGCACGGACAGCGATCTCACGACCCGAACCAGCGCCCTTCACGAACACGTTTACTCTGGACATTCCCATGGCGATAGCCTTCTCGGCTGCTTTCTGCGCAGCAACCTGAGCAGCAAATGGGGTCCCCTTCTTGGAACCCTTGAAACCGCTGCTTCCGGACGAGCCCCAGCATACAGTGTCGCCCTGGGCATCGGTAATCGTTACAAGTGTGTTGTTGAACGACGAAAAGACATATGCCTTACCCTCGCCAACTACCCGTTTCTCTTTCTTGCGCTTGACTACTTTCTTCTTGATGTCTGCCATACGATCCCCTTTGCCTATACCTTGGATGCCTTGGAACCGACGGTTTTCTTCGGTCCCTTGCGCGTGCGGGCATTCGTCCTGGTGCGTTGACCGCGAACGGGTAGTCCTCTCTTGTGACGGACGCCGCGGTAGCAGTTGATCTCCATGAGCCTGCGGATGTTGGTCGAGACTTCTCGGCGAAGATCGCCCTCGACGACGAGATTGTCATTGATGGCCTTCTGGATTGCGAGAATCTCGCTCTCCGTTAGATCCTTGACCTTCTTGTCTTCAGACACTCCTGCAACACTGCAGATCATCTTATAGTTTGACTTGCCGATGCCGTAGATATAGGTCAGGGCAATGCCTACCTTTTTCCCGGCAGCAAGATCGATACCACTAATACGAGCCACTATTCCTCCTTTACTTACCCTGGCGCTGCTTGTGCTTCGGGTTCTCGCAGATCACCATGACTGTACCGTTGCGCTTCACAATCTTGCACTTAGCACAGATCTTCTTTACAGACGGTCTCACTTTCATAGGTCGCTACTCCTTTCAACGCTTCGACAACTACAGTCGATAGGTGATACGTGCTTTCGAGAGGTCATAAGGTGTTATCTCAAGCCTTACCTTATCTCCCGGCAGGATCTTGATGAAGTTGAGCCTCATCTTTCCGCTGATGTGAGCCAGCACAATCTTGCCGTTGCCCAGTTTCACGCGGAACATCGTCCCTGGGAGCGTTTCCACTATGACACCCTCTGTCTCTATAACTTCTTTCTTGTTCATGGCTGTGTCAGGATGACGGGGCCCTGGGCCGTGACGGCTATCGTGTGCTCGAAATGTGCGCTCTTGTATCCGTCAACAGTAACAACCGTCCAATCATCGTTCAGAACGCGGACAGCGCTGCGGCCAGCGTTGACCATGGGTTCGATCGCAATCACCAGTCCCTCCTTGAGAGTAATACCTGTACCGGCTGTGCCGTAGTTGGGAACCTCAGGATCTTCATGAAGTTCCTTTCCAACACCATGCCCGACGTAGTCACGCACGACACTCATACCCTGAGCCTCAACCACCTGTTGAACTGCGTGGCCGATGTCTCCCAGACGAGCTCCCACATGCACGGCGTCGATGCCGGCGTACAGGCTCCTTCGGGTCGTCTCGATAAGCTCCTCGTCCCGGGATACCACCGACCCGCAGGCAACAGTAATGGCTGAGTCTGCATAGTATCCTTCGTAGATGAGGCCCAGATCCAGCGAAACGACGTCACCTGAATTCAGAACGCGATGCCCCGGAATGCCATGGATGACCTGTTCGTTGATGGAGACGCAGAGCGTTGCCGGATAGCCGCTGTAGTGCAGGAATGCCGGCTTCGCTCCGAGTTCACGGATGCGAAGCTCTGCCATGCGGTCCAGTTCGCGAGTCGTCACGCCGGGAGAAACCATCTCTCCTATCTGACACAACACCTCACCGAGCTTCGCCCCGGAAACACGCAGGCGCTCGATGTCCGAAGCAGACTTAAGCCGGATCATCAAGAGCCTCCTGTATCCTGGCAAAAACAACACCTGGAGCACTGGCTCCATCAACAGTGATGAGCTTCCCCTGATCGCCGTAGTAGACGGTCAGAGTCTTCGTCACCGCTTCGTATGTACTCATCCTTGTCCTGACACTCTCCTCGCGGTCGTCTTCCCGCTGGATGAGGGCTGCACCACAGAGGTTACAGAGTCTCTCCCTCTCTGGCTGCGAATAGTACACGTTGTACACACTGCCGTCGGAAGGGCAGACGCGCCGTCCCGATATGCGGCGGAACGCTGTCTCGACCGGCAGGTCAATGTATACGGCTGCGGTCAAGCTAAGGTTTTGCTTTGTCAGATATTCGTCGAGAAATGCGGCTTGAGCGACAGTCCTCGGGTACCCGTCCAGAACAAAGCCTGCTTGCGCCTCCTGGGTCGACAGAAACGATTCGACGACAATCATGTTGACATCCTCGTCGCTCACAAGATCCCCAGCATTGATCTTGGCCACAACCTCGGCAGGCAGCTTGCCCTCCCGCCGAAGATTCCGGAAGTACTCACCACTCGAGAAGATGGGCACTCTGCAGGTTTGCGCGATAAGCGCACCTTGAGTGCCCTTTCCCGAGCCCGGTAGTCCCAAAAGAATAATACGCGGGTGCTGCGTCATTATTTCATGAACCCCTTGTAGTGACGCATCATCATGTATGCTTCGATCTCCTGCACGGTCTCCAGTGCTACACCGATGATGATCAGCAGCGAGGTGCCACCAAAGGCAAACGCCGAGATCTGCTGATTCCTCATGGCAATGTTCGGTACAATGGCTAGGAACGCAAGGAAAATCGCAGTCGGCAGGACAATCCGATCAAGTACGTTCTTGATGTAGTGCGCGGTTGCCTCGCCGGGACGAACACCAGGCACATAGCCCCCGTATTTCTTGAGATCATCCGCAATCTTGGTGGGATCGTAGGTAATCTCTGTGTAGAAGTACGTGAAGAAGATAATGAGAAAGAAGAAAACGATATTGTGCGTCAGCGTGACCGACTTCGTCAAGGGCTCTGCAATATGAAGATAGAACCAGGACGTCGACCAGAACTGCGACACGGTCGCAGGGAACATCAGAACGGTCGAAGCGAAGATGATCGGAAGCACGCCTGCTTGCACAAGTTTCAGAGGGATATACGTAGACTGACCACCGTAGACCTTGCGGCCGACGATACGCTTCGCGTACTGCACTGGAACCTTGCGTTCGCCTTCATAAGCGAACAGAACCAGAAGGAGGAGCACGATCGCACCCAGGATACCTCCGACGAGGCCGAGAACACTGAGTGACTTGGCCTGAGTCAACCTGAAGGCCTGTGCTACGCCGACGGGAATGCGGCTCACAATACCCGCGAAGATAATGAGCGACACACCGTTGCCAATCCCTCGCTCGGTCATGATTTCTCCAAGCCACAGCACGATGTAAGCCCCGGCTGTAAGACTCAGGACGATCAGGAGCTTCACGAAGAATCCAGTGCTCGAGAGGTATTTCTGGAAAATGGCCACGACGCCAAACGACTCGATGACCGCCAATCCAAGAGTGAGATAGCGAGTATACTTCGCAATCTTCCGCTGGCCTTCCTTGCCGCCTTCCCTGCGGAGCTCCTCGAGCGCCGGAATAACCGAGCCGAGAAGTTCAATGATGATGGAGGCATTGATGTATGGAAGGACGCTCAGTGAAAAAATGGCAAAGTTCGCAATGCCACCGCCCGAGAACAGGTCAAGGAGACCCAGAAAACCACCCTTGCCAACCAGCTGTGCCACGGCCGCACGGTCGATACCAGGCACGGGGATATACGTCCCCAGCCTGATAACGACAAACATCATGAGCGTGAACAGAATCCTGTTGCGCAGCTCTGGAAGCCTGAAAGCCCTCCTCAGCGTCTCGAACATTAGACGACCTCGCAGGTGCCGCCAGCCTTCTCGATCTTCTCACGAGCCGCAGCCGAGAACCCCGACGCCCGCACCTGAACCTTTGTTGTCAGTTCGCCGTCGCCGAGTACCTTCACCGGCACGTTGTAGAGCGCGTTCAGATCAAGGGGCATTTCGCCCTCATATCCCTCGAGTGCGCCAATATTGACGGCAACGTACACTGTCCGGACGTGAGGTCTGAATCCCTTCTTCTTCGGAAGGCGGCGATAGAGTGGAGTCTGTCCACCCTCAAATCCAACGCGCTTGCTGCGCCCAGAGCGAGCTTTGGCACCCTTGCGGCCGTAACCGCACTGTTTGCCCTTGCCGCTCCCGGCTCCGCGGCCGATAACTTTCGGACTGTCGATGAAACCTTCCGGTCTGACCATCTCGTTGAGTTTCATTGACGAGCCTCCGTAGCGCGCGGCTCCGCATTGATCCGGTCCTGCCGACGCAGGTTGCGCATCAATGTCATTTGCTCGATGTCGCGCAGTCCGTCGATCGTAGCCGCAGCAAGAGAAATGGAATTCGAGCTGCCGAGGGACTTGGTGAGAACATCCTGGACTCCGACCTTCTCCATGATCTGGCGAACTACGCCGCCGGCGACAATGCCTGTACCAGTCACAGCGGGCTGAAGATACACCCAGCCTGCGCCGGTACGGGTCTTCGTCGAGAACGGCAGCGTCGTGCCCTTCAGCGTGAAGGTAACGAGGTTGCGCTTGGCAGCCGTGATTCCCTTCTGGATCGCCAACGGGATTTCGATGGCCTTGCCGATGCCGATGCCGACTTTGCCCTTCTTGTTGCCAACGACGACAAGAACCCTGAACTTCATCTTCTTGCCACCTTTGACGACCTTGGTAACGCGGTCGATGCTGATGACCGATTCTTCGTATTCTTTGGGTTCAAACGAACGTCTTGCCACAGCTTCCTCCTAGAATTCCAGTCCCGCAGCGCGGGCGGCTTCAGCAAGCGCCTTGATGCGACCATGGTAGGAATGCCCCCCCCGGTCGAAGGCTACAGTCTTGACACCGATCTGGAGCGCCTTGTCGGCTATCTCCGTGCCAACCATCTGACAAGCGACCGTATTGTTAGCTGCCACTGCCTGGCCGTCCGCCTTGCGCTTAAGGTTCGACGCGGCAGCAAGGGTAATACCCTTGTCGTCATCAATAAGTTGAGCATACACATGCTTCAGGCTGACGAAGACGGCAAGCCTTGGTCGCTCTGCGGTTCCTGCCAGCTTCTTGCGAATCCGGTCATGTCGCCTCTCGCGAGCTTCTTCTCTATCGTGTCTGCTAATCATTGTTCCCCCTACGCACCAGACAAGGCCTTTTTGCCAGCCTTGATCCTGACTTTTTCGCCAGCATACCGGATGCCCTTGCCCTTGTAGTGGTCAGGCACACGCACCTTGCGAACATTCTGTGCGAACTGCCCCAATCCCACGGCATCGGCACCGGTCATCGTGATCTTGACATTGTCGGCCACTTCGACTTTGATGCCCTCAGGAATCTTCATGGGCACGGGATGCGAGTACCCAACAAGCAGAGTCAGGTTGCCTGCATTGACGGCAGCCTTGTAGCCGACGCCAACGATTTCGAGACGCTTGACAAAACCGTCGGTGACGCCTTTCACAAAGCTCGCAAAACGCGCCGATGTCGTTCCATGCATAACGTTGAGCGTCTCCTGGAAAGCCGGATCAAGGACGAAACGGACCTGATCTCCCTCGACGGTGTAGTCAATGTGCTCAGGAACCTCAAGCGTCAGGGAACCACGAGGTCCCGTGACCGTCAGCATACGCCCCGCCTCCGTCATAGTGACACCAGCTGGAATCGTAGTGAGTCTCTTGCCTATTCTCGACATACAGTCTCCTTACCAGACGAAGCAGATGACCTCGCCGCCAAGCCCTTCCTTGCGAGCCTGCACGTCGGTCATCAGCCCCTGAGGGGTGGAGATGATTGCCATACCGGCGCCCATGAGAACGCGCGGCACTGCATCTTTCTTCACATAGATGCGGCGGCCTGGAAGACTGATACGCTTCAGGCCGGTAATGTAACGACCACGAGTCTTTGTGTACTTGAGATCGAGCTTCAAGTACTTGCGGTTGTCGCGGATAATCTCCGAGACACCACCAACATAACCCTGCCTCTTGAGAATCAGCGCGAGTGCACCGTTCATATCAGAATACGGGGCGATCGTAGAGTCATGAAAAACCAAGTTTGCATTCCTAACCCTGGTCAAGAAATCCGAAAGTGCGTCAACTCTGGACATGTCTCCTCCTCTACCAGCTAGCCTTCTTGACGCCCGGAAGCTTCCCTTCGAGTGCCATCTTGCGGAAGCAGAGCCTGCACAGGCCGAACTCCCGATAGTACCCACGGGACCGCCCACAGATCTTGCACCTGTTGTGGGCCCTGGTCGAGAACTTGGGCTTACGAAGAGCCTTGTTGATCATAGCTTTTCTTGCCATAGTGTCTCCTTACACCCTATCTCTGCCTGAACGGCACGCCGAACGCTTCAAGCAAGGCCTTGCACTCTTCGTCAGTCTGTGCGGTCGTGGTAACGGTGATGCTCATTCCACGGGCCTTGTCCACCTTGTCGTAAGAGATCTCGGGGAACACGAGCTGTTCCTTGAGCGCAAAAGTATAGTTGCCGCGACCGTCGAAAGACTTGGGAGAGAGTCCCTTGAAGTCTCTGATACGTTCAAAAACCACCGTAACGAGCTTCTCCAGGAAGGCATACATCCGAACACCTCTCAGCGTAACGGCGACACCCACAGGGGCGTTCTTCCGAATCTTAAACGTCGCGATAGACTTCTTTGCCAAGGTGACGATGGGCTTCTGCCCGGAGATCAACCCGATCTCCTCGACACTGCTGTCGATAACCTTGGGGTTTTCGGTCGCCTCACCAATACCACGGTTGATAGTGATCTTTGCAACGCGCGGAATACGCATGACATTGGTGTAACCAAAGCGCTTCTGAAGGCCCTTGCGGACCTCATCCTCGTACTTCACCCTGTAAGCATCCGAGAAGCTGGTAAGCTCACGCTTCGCAAGAACCTTGCTCTTGGCCGGCGCCTTCTCCTTCTTGGCAGGGACTGCTGCAGTTGTTGCTTTCTTCGTCGTTTCCTTGGCTGCCATAGCGCGCCTCCTTACACCTTATCGATCGTCTCGTTGCAGACTCTGCACGAGCGAACGGACTTGTCGCCCTCGACAAGGCGATGCGCGACCCTGGTCGGCTGGTGGCAGCTTGGGCAGATAAGCATGACTTTGCCGGCAAGAATCGGAGCTTCACGCTTGGCAATCTTGCCCTGCGGCATCTGCTGCGTGGGGCGAAGACTCTTGGAAACCATGTTGATGCCTTCAACCAGAACCTTTCCGGCTGTCGGGATCGTCTTGATGACCTTGCCCTTGTTGCCCTTGTCCTTACCTGAAAGAACGACAACTGTATCGCCTTTCCTGATATTCAAGAACTTTAAAGTACCCTTCATGGTCAACTCCTACACAACTTCCGGTGCGAGCGAGGTAATCTTGAGATAGCCCTTGTCACGCAGCTCCCGGCAGACCGGTCCAAAAATACGCGTCCCTTTTGGGTTGCCGTCGTCGTCGATAAGAACGGCAGCGTTCTGGTCGAAACGTACCAGACTGCCATCGGGCCGACGAACTTCCCTCTTCGTCCTCACGATAACACACTTGACGACCGCGCCCTTGACGACCGCTGCATTCGGAGCGGCCTTCTTCACAGTAACCACGCACTTGTCGCCAACATGCCCCACCTGATGCTTGTTGTTCGTAAGGACCGAGATGATTCTGACTTCCTTCGCGCCGGAGTTATCGGCAACGATCATGTGACTGTAGGGTCTAAGCATTCTGCGCCCCCTCGACAGCCGTTCCCACCTTGGTCACAACCTCGACAAGCCTCCAACGCTTGGAGCTAGAAATCGGACGGGTGAACCTAACCACAACTGTGTCGCCAACAGAGGAAATGCGCCTGCTGTCGTCGGCATACAGCTTGGTTATGCGCACGGTGATGCGGCCAAAACTGCCTCGGACCATGCGCTTGACCCCGACGACAACGCGCCCTTCCTGTGCCTTGAGCACTATTCCCTTCTTGACAATCTCTGCAGCCATTACTTGACCTCCTGCTTCTTCGACGCGAGACCCATCGTGCGCTCGTGCTCGACCGTCAGGATCTTGGCAATATCATGGCGGACTTCCTTCACGCGGGCCGTGTTCTTGAGTTGGCGCGTCGCAAGCTGAAATCTTAAGTTGAACAGCTCTCGATGAAGGTTCTCCATGTTCACTTTGAGTTCAGCGTCCGACATGTCTCTCACTTTGTTGATCCTCATTAGCTCCCCCTTGATAAGAAGCGTGTCCTGACAGGCAACTTGAAGGAAGCCAGTCTGGTGACTCGGCGAGCCTCTTCTTCGGTGATACCGGACATTTCAAAGAGAATTCTCCCAGGCTTGATGACGGCAGCCCAATGATCAACGTCTCCCTTGCCTGAACCCATACGGGTTTCCGCTGGTTTCTTCGTAATGGGCTTATCGGGGAAGATACGAATCCACATCTTTCCCTTCTTGTGAACGGCCGACACAAGAGACAGACGAGCTGCCTCGATCTGACGATCCGTCACCAAGGAGCACTCCATGGCCTGCAGCCCGAATTCGCCGAACGACAATTCGGCGCCACGAGTGGCCATGCCGCGCATCCTTCCACGGTGCATCTTTCTGAACTTGGTTCTTACAGGTAATAGCATGATGACCTCTCCTTGCTCAGTCTACGTCCTCACTGAAGAAGACCCTCTTGGGTGCATCTCCCTTGTAGAGCCACACCTTCACTCCGATGCGGCCGAACTTGATGAGAGCCGGCTCATAGGAGTAGGTTACGTCAGCCTTCAAGGTCTGAAGCGGCACGCGCCCTTCACGATACCACTCGGTGCGGGCGATCTCGGCTCCGCCGAGACGGCCACTGCACTGAACCTTGATACCGCCTGCACGAGCTCTCATTGCACGCTTGATGACCTGTTTCATCGCGCGCTTGTAGGAGACACGCTTCTCGATATCTGCAACAATGCTCTGTGCCAGAATCTTGGCGTCGAGATCAGGATGCTTGATCTCCTTGACATCGACGTGCAGGACTTCCTGCTTGTTTGTCAGCGTCTTCTTGAGGTTTGCCTCGATCTTCTCAAGCTCGGCCTTGTTCCGGCCGATAAGGGCACCAGGACGCGCGCTGTGCAAGCGCACAGTGACATTGAAACCCTTCCTCAGAATCTCGACCTCCGAGATGGCAAAGCCGCGCTCAATTTTGCCGATCTCCTGGCGAATGTGATAATCCTCCAGAACGAATTCGCTATAGTTCTTCTTCGATGCAAACCACTTGGATTGCCAGTCTTGGGTAATGCCAAGCCTGAATCCATACGGATGTACTTTCTGGCCCACCTAAGCCTCCTCTTTCTCAGCTACGCAGATATAGATCCGGGAGAGGGGCTTGCGGATGATATCCGCACGACCCATGCCTCTCGGGGAGACTCTCTTGACTCCACCCTGCCCGTCGATGAGAATCTTGGACACGTACAGCGTGTCACGGTTCATCTTGAAATTGTTCTCGGCATTGGCAGCGGCAGACAACATAACCTTCTTGATGGTAACGGCAGGCCGATTGGGCAGCGAGTCGAGAATGGCAACCGCCTGGTCGATATTCTTTCCCCTGATAAGGTCAGCCACCAGGCGTGTCTTGAAAGGAGAAAGCCGAATGTGCTCAAGTTTCGCAAATGCTTCCATCTTGCACCTACCTCAATGCGCTCGTGCGCGCGGTTGGAACAGTGTGACCATGGAAGTTGCGGGTAAGGGCGAACTCACCGAGCCTGTGCCCGACCATAGCCTTCGAGATGTAGACGGGAATATGGGTCTTGCCATTATGGATGGCAATCGTATGTCCCACCATCTCCTCGACCACGTAAGAACGACGGCTCCATGTCTTGACGAGCTTCTTTTCACCTTTTCGGTTCATTTCGAGGATCCTGCCGAGCAGACGTTCCTCGACAAAGCCCTTCTTGGTCTTCGTATCGCTCATCGACGTTCTCCTAGTTTATACGCTTCAAAATATACTTGTCGGACTGGTTCTTCTTCTTGCGGGTTTTGTAGCCGAGAGTCGGCTTGCCCCAAGGAGTAAGAGGTCCAGGATGTCCGACAGGAGACTTGCCTTCACCACCACCATGCGGGTGGTCGACGGGGTTCATGGCAACTCCACGCACTGTCGGACGAATGCCCCGGTGGCGGGAATTGCCGGCTTTGCCGAGGACTTCCTTGTTGTGATCAAGATTGCCAACCTGTCCAATGGTGGCTCTGCAGTCCAGGGAGAACTTCCGGATCTCGCCGGATGGCATGCGGACCTGTGCCCAACCGGCCTCCTTGGCAAGAAGCTGAGCTGAGGCGCCAGCGGCACGCGCTATATGAGCGGACTTTCCGGGGAACAGTTCAATGTTGTGGATGGTCGTTCCCAACGGCATTTTGGCAAGCTTGGTGTTATTGCCTGCCCGGATCTCGACGTTGTCACCGGACATGATGGTCTCGCCGACTTTCAGGCCCTCCGGCAGAAGGATGTACGTCTTCTTGCCGTTGGCGTATTGTACAAGAGCAATCAGGGCAGAGCGGTTCGGGTCGTATTCGATCTCGGCCACTTTGCCCGGAACGTTGTCCACGTCACGCGCAAAGTCAACAACACGATAGAGCTGACGAATACCACCACCCTGGTGACGAACCATGATCTTGCCCGTGTTGTTTCGCCCGGCCTGCTTGCGCAAGCCAAAGGTCAGGGACTTCTCAGGAGTGTCCCGGGTGACCTCGGTGTGAATAAGCGTCTTCCTGGAACGGATTCCCGGAGACGTTGGTTTATATGATCTCACAATACTCATGGGGCACCCTCTTAAACGTTCGTGATAACGTCGATCTTGAACCCAGGCATCAGAGCAACAACGGCCTTCTTCTTCGAAGGCGTCATGCCGATCGAAGCCTTCCGCATCCTCTTCTTGCCGTGAGTCCTAAGAACGTTGACCCAAGCAACTTTCACAGTGAACATCTTCTCAACGGCGTCCTTGATCTCCAACTTGGTGGAGTTCTTGACGACGATGAACTCATATCTGCCCTCTTCGGTCATGCTCATGCTCTTCTCGGTGACGATGGGGTACAGCAGGATCTCTTTGCTCATGCATACACCTCCTCGGCGCCCTTCAGAGCCTCTTCGGTGAAAACAACCGTGGAATGCAGGAGCACATCATACGCGTTCAACTCCGAGAAATGAAGCAGACCAAGCTGAGGAAGATTGAGGCCGGAAAGAACAACTTCACCATTCTCTTCAGCAAAGACAAGCAACGCATTCTCAGGAATGCCAGCGGCTTTCAGCGCCGTCAACAGCGCCTTTGTTTTGGGCTGCTCGAGCTTGAGTCCCCGCAAGACCACAATCGCGTTCTCGCCAGCCCGCTGGGCCAGTGAACTAAGGATGGCGCTACGTCTGGTCGACTTGTTCAGGTCAAGTGTGAAGTCTCTGGCCTTGGGACCGAAGACAACACCTCCACCCTTCCACTGCGGCGCACGCTTGTTACCCTGACGCGCATGCCCAGTACCCTTCTGTTTCCAGACCTTCTTCTTGGTCTTGTTGATCTCGCTGCGACCCTTGGTGTTGGCAGTCCCGCGACGCAACCCGGCCAAGAACTTCTTGACGCCGAGATACATGGCCGTCTCGCTGATACTGCTACCAAAAAGTCCTTCGGCGAGTTCAACTTCACCGGCATCGGCGCCAGTGACATCAATCATCTTCACAGTGCTCATGTCTCTACCTCTCAAGCCCTGATCGTCAGGAGCGCGTTGTCTCCGCCAGGAATACTGCCCTTGACCACAAGCAGGTTCTTCTCAACGTCGACTGCGATCACCCTGATTCCTGTGACAGTCGTCACGTGGCAGCCCATGTGACCGGCCATCTTGTGATTCTTGAAAACGCGGCCAGGCGTCAGACGACACCCAATGGCGCCCACGCGACGAAGTCCCTTCGACCCGTGACTCTTGAACCAACCTGCGAAGTGCCAGCGCTTGACGGGACCCTGATACCCCTTGCCTTTGGAGACTGCAGTAATGGTAAGAACTTTGAGCCCGTCGAGTACACTGACGTCGACCGTCTGGCCCACTGTCCCTTCCATGCCACGGAACTCCTTGAGATGCCTCAACGTTGGTACGCCAGCCTTCCTGCAGACGCCGGTCTCCGGCTTGTTGATCAGGGATGCACGCGCCTCCCCGTAACCAAGTTTGACACCCTCATAGCCGTTGCGCTCTTTGGTAAGCACGTCGACGACAAAGCATGGACCGGCCAGTATGACCGTCGCAGGGACGAACTTGTCCTCATGGAACACACTGGTCATGCCAATCTTCTTGCCAATTATCCCCTTGCTCATCTCAGCCACCAGCCTACAGCTTGATCTCGATATCCACGCCCTGCGGAAGGTCAAGGCCCATGAGCGCCTTGGTTACCTCGGGAGTGGGATTGGTTATCTCGATCAGCCTCTTGTGAATGCGCATCTCGAACTGCTCACGCGACTTCTTGTCGACGTGTGGCGACCGAAGCACCGTGAATATGCTCTTCTCGGTCGGAAGCGGAATCGGTCCCGAAACGCGAGCCCCCGCCTGCTGGATGATCTCGACGATCTTCCCAGCCCAAATGTCGAGCGTTCTGTGATCAAACGCTCTTAGCCTTATACGAACTTTTTGCTTCGCCATAGCAACTCCTTAGATGAATGACTGCCCGACTACTCCAGAATCTTGGTGACAACACCAGCGCCGACTGTGTGACCACCCTCGCGGATAGCGAAGCGGAGGCCTTCCTCCATGGCGATGTGCGTCATGAGGGTAACGGTCATCACAACGTTGTCGCCCGGCATGGCCATTTCCTGACCCTCGGGGAGGGCGATGGAACCGGTCACGTCGGTGGTACGGAAGTAGAACTGGGGCTTGTAGCCGGGGAAGAAGGGCTTGTGACGGCCACCTTCTGCCTGGGACAGGATATAGACTTGTGCCTCGAACTTCGTGTGCGGGGTAATGGAACCGGGCTTGCAGATGACCTGTCCACGGCGCACATCGTCGTGCTCGACGCCGCGGAGCAGCAGGCCGACGTTGTCGCCTGCCTCACCGTCGTCGAGCAGCTTGTGGAACATCTCGATGCCTGTGACAACGGTCTTGCGGGTCTCTTCCGAGAGGCCGACGATTTCGACGTTGTCCGCCATCTTGACGATCCCGCGCTCAATACGACCGGTCGCAACAGTACCGCGGCCGGTGATCGTGAAGACATCCTCGACAGCAAGCAGGAACGGTTTGTCGGTCGGACGGACGGGAGTCGGGATGTACGTGTCGACAGCGTCCATAAGCTCCCAGATCTTGTCGGTCCACTCGTTCTTGCCACGAGAACAGTCACCTTCGTACTCCATGGCCTTGAGGGCGGAACCGCGGATGATCGGGGTTGCGTCACCTTCGAAGTCGTTCTTCGTCAGGAGGTCACGGACTTCCATCTCGACGAGGTCGATGAGTTCAGGATCGTCGACTTGGTCTACTTTGTTGAGGAAGACAACGATCCTCGGAACGTTGACCTGGTGAGCGAGCAGGAGGTGTTCGCGAGTCTGAGGCATGGGGCCCTCGGATGCGGCGACAACGAGGATGGCACCGTCCATCTGGGCGGCACCGGTGATCATGTTCTTGATGTAATCCGCGTGGCCAGGGCAGTCGATGTGCGCGTAGTGACGCTTCTCGGTCTCATACTCAGCATGGTGGGCGTTGATCGTGACGCCGCGGGCTTTCTCTTCCGGAGCGTTGTCGATCTCGTCGTACCGCTTGACCGCCGTATGACCCAGGGTTGCAAGGACCTTGGTGATGGCAGCAGTCAGTGTCGTCTTGCCATGGTCAACGTGACCGATGGTTCCGACGTTGACGTGCGGCTTGTTACGCTCAAACTTCTCTTTCGCCATGATAACCTCCCTGTCTGATTACGCCTTACTGGACGAACCCTCGAACTTGGTGACGACTTGTTCCCTCACGTCCTCAGAAACCTTCTGATAATGCGAGAATTCCATTGAGAAAGAACCACGGCCCTGCGTCAGGGAACGCAGAATCGTCGTATATCCAAACATGGTCGCCAAGGGTGCCGATGACTCAACCACCTGCAGGTGCCCACGATCTTGAATCTGCTGGATGGTACCCCTTCTCGCTGTCACGCTACCAATGACGTCGCCGATATTTTCCTTCGGGACGACAATCTCGAGTTTCATGATGGGTTCAAGAAGGAACGGGGACGCTTTTGTGCAACCTTCGCGCAGCGCCTTCGAAGCAGCGATCTTGAACGCCATTTCCGATGAGTCGACTGGATGATACGATCCGTCCGTAAGCGCAACTGTCACGTCGACAAGAGGGAATCCAAGGATAGGCCCCGAGGTGACTGCTTCGCGAACGCCGGCTTCGACAGACGAGACAAACTGTTTGGGCACCGAACCACCGACAGTCTTGTTCACAAACACGATTCCCGTACCGCGCTCGCCCGGAGTGATTCTCAGGACAACGTCGCCATACTGGCCGTGTCCTCCCGTCTGCTTGATATACCTGCCCTGCTGGACGACTTCGCGACCGATTGCCTCACGATATGCAACCTGCGGTTCGCCAACAGTCGCGTTCACCCCATATTCCCGCAACAGACGATCGATGATGATCTCCAGGTGGAGCTCACCCATTCCTGAGATGATTGTCTCAGAAGTCTCTTCGTCTGTCTTGATTCGGAACGTAGGATCCTCGATCGCGAACTTGGCCAGTGACGCGGAAAGTTTCTGCTGATCAGCCTTGGTCTTTGGCTCAACAGCAACCGAAACCACCGGCTCGGGAAAATGCACGGTTTCCAACTGAATGAGCTTCTCTTCGTCGCACAGGGTAGTACCGGTAATGACGTCTCTCGAACCAACGATAGCCCCGAGATCACCCGCCCCAAGCTCCTCGACATCCTCACGCTTGTTGGCATGCATCCGAAGCAGCCTGCTGACCCGCTGCTTGTCCCCCTTGTTCGCATTCACGACATATGAGCTGCTCCTCATGATTCCTGAGTAGACGCGTATGTAGGACAGAATACCGACATAGGGATCGGACACAATCTTGAAGACCAGAGCCACCAGAGGACCGTTCACGTCGCTCATGACGTCTACCTTCTCGTCAGTTCCCGGAATCTTGCCAACAGCCGGCTTCACATCCAGGGGCGAAGGGAGATAGTCCACAATACCATCCAGCAAGAGCTGGATGCCCTTGTTACGGAATGACGACCCAACAAACACTGGAACTATGAGATTCGCAATTGTTGCCCGACGAAGAGCAGGCTTGACATGACCCCACTCCATCGTGCCGGTAGCGACATACTCTTCCAGAGCCTCGTCGTCCACTTCGGCTACTGCCTCGATAAGGTGCTCGCGAGCCTCAGCAACCTGAGCGGCCTCACGTTTTCCAAGTTCAACGGTTTCATAAGTTTCGCCGGTAGGATCAGTGAACATGTACTTCTTGGCTTCCATCACATCGAGGATTCCTGCGAACGTATCTTCCTTTCCGACCGGCAATTGCACCAAGGCAGGCCGCGCTCCCAGTTTCTCGCGAATTGCCGCAACTGTCTTATCGAAGTCCGCTCCGACCCTGTCGTACTTGTTGATATAGACGATGCGCGGAACGTGGTACTTGTCCGCTTGACGCCACACGGTTTCCGACTGAGCCTGTACCCCCTCGACACTAGACAGGATGATTATACCCCCGTCAAGCACTCTAAGAGCGCGTTCCACTTCTGCCGTGAAGTCCACGTGGCCGGGCGTATCAATGATGTTGATCTTGAAGCCCTTCCAGAAAGCTGTGACAACCGCAGACTGAATCGTAATTCCACGCTCACGCTCCTGCGGAAGAAAATCAGTGGTCGTATTGCCATCATCGACATTGCCAAGCTTGTACGTGGACCCGGTGTAATAGAGAATTCGTTCCGAGGTCGTCGTCTTCCCGGCATCGATGTGGGCAATAATACCGATGTTTCGTATGTTGTTCAGATCGTTCTGATTAAGCATGCAGTGCTACTACCCTTCGACAGCGTTCCAACTCTACCAGCGATAGTGAGAGTACGACTTGTTCGCCTCTGCCATCCGGTGGACATCCGACTTCTTCTTGAAGGCGGAGCCGGTCTCGGAAACAGCATCAATCATCTCATATGCGATTTTTTCCACCATCGACTTGCCAGCGCGTTTCTTTGCGGCATCGACGATCCATTCCATGCTCAAGTTGATGCCGCGGCGCGACTCAACCTCAACAGGTACCTGAAGTGTAGCTCCACCGACTCGGCGTGGCTTCACCTCAACCAGGGGTCGACATTTCTCAACGGCCTGCTGGAAGACTTCGATGCCAGGCTTTGCGCCCTTCCCGTCGATGAGCTTGATGGCCCCATACACGATACCCTGTGCCTTGACCTTCTTGCCCTTCTTGAGGATCTTGTTGATGAAGTGGTTCAACAGCTCGCTGTTGTAGATGGGATCAGCCTGAGCTGGCTTGCGGAACTGCCGCTTCTTCCTAGGCATTACTTGCCACCTTTCTTTGTTGCGGCACCCTTCTTGACTCGCTTGGCTCCGTACTTTGAACGTGCCTTCATGCGATTAGCCACGCCTGCAGTATCCAGTGTTCCACGAATGATGTGATAGCGCACGCCAGGCAAATCCTTGACCCTGCCGCCACGAATCAACACCATCGAGTGCTCCTGGAGGTTATGACCGACACCGCCAATGTAAGCCGTGACCTCCATGCCGTTTGTCAGACGAACTCTGGCAATCTTGCGCAATGCGGAGTTAGGCTTCTTCGGTGTCGCGGTCTTGACCTGAGTGCAGACCCCCCTTTTCTGTGGGCAACCCTTGAGAGCCGGAGTCTTTGTCTTGAACTTCGGCTGCACGCGGGGCGATCGCACCAGCTGGTTAAATGTCGCCATACAGTTTCCTCCTAAGGACGTAAATACACATCTCTAAATGATACGCATTAGGGGGCCAGTGTCAAGCGCTCGCCCCCTTGACAAATCACACTCGCGCAGCCCAGACGTCAGTCGCTCGACTCTCTGGCCGCGTTTATGCTAAATCTGATTCCGGCGAGCCTCCGGTACAGGTTCCGCTTGGGTCTTGCGCTTCTCAAACATGAGCTCTGGAGATGATGTGCCAGCAGGAATCGACTTGCCCACGATGACTGCTTCCTTGAGGCCGGTGAGCCGGTCGATCTTGCCCTTGATAGCTGCGTCGGCAAGCACTCTTGGCGTCTCCTGGAACGACGCAGCTGACAGGAAACTATCCGTTTCGAGAGAGGATTTTGTGATGCCCTGAAGGACGAGGTCGAAGGACGCAGGCTTGCCACCCTGCGCGCGGACCTTGCGGTTCTGCAGCAGGAGTTCATGCTTGCTCACAATCTGGTCGGTGAAAAATGTGGTATCGCCCGGGTCGACAACCTTCACTTTCTTCAGCATCTGGCGAATGATCATCTCCACGTGCTTGACGTTGATATCGACACCCTGAGAACGATAGACTTTCTGGACTTCCTGAACCAGGTAGCGGGCCGTCTCCTCGACGCCCACCAGCTCAAGGAGACCCTTAGGGTCGATGGAGCCCTCGGTAAGCTGATCACCCACGCGCACGTGCGCTCCATCCTTGACGCGGAACCTGGTCATCGGCGAGACTTTGAACTTGACTTCGACACCTGTTTTGGGCATGACAAGAATCTGCTTCTTCTCCTCGAAGTTCTTCTCTTTCACATCGACGATGTGCAATAGGCCATCCACCGTCGAGACGACCGCCTGCCCCTTTGGCGTACGTCCTTCGAAGATCTCCTCGACGCGAGGCAGACCGGTTGTGATATCAACGACCGCGATGCCTCCTGTGTGGAACGTGCGGAGGGTGAGCTGCGTACCGGGTTCGCCGATGGACTGAGCCGCGATGACACCGACTGCCTCTCCGACCTGAACATCATTGCCGGTGGACAGGTCACGGCCGTAGCACATGGCGCACACGCCATTCTCGCTCTGACATGTGATGGCAGAACGAAGGCGCACACTGGTAATGCCAAACTGCTCGATAGCAATCGCTGCTTCGTCATGGATGAGACCATCCTTGGGAACAAGAACGATATCTTCGCCCACGACCACCTCGATGGACGTGATGCCGGCGCGTTTCGTTGCCGCAAGCACCTTCTCAGTAAGAGTGTCCCCCTTCTCTGCAAGAGTCTTCTTTCCCTCAGCAGACACGATGTCTGTCGCAACGGGTCGGTCGAGGATACGTTCAAGCGTCGTCTTCGACCAAACAGGGTTTACCTTGATCGTCGATGCGCGAAGCACGATATCATCGGCTGCGTACCGGCCGGCAATCTGTTCGCGGAGACCAACGATGACGGCACCGCCGTCGACGACAGGCTGAACAGTCAAGCCACCAACATACCGCTGGATCTTCAGGAACTTGAGGCCGAGGGCCTCCAGGCGTTTTGCCTGCTCCCACGAGATCTCCTCGCCGGGCTGAATGATGGTCTCTCCGGTCAGAGGATTGATGACCTGTTCGTCGGCGATCTTGCCCGCCAGCTCTTCCGAAAGGGAAGATACCACCAGATTGCCAATCTTGATCTCACGGGCCTGAGAGTGTGTGCAGTCTTCTTCGCGGACCACCAGTTCGTGCGCGACATCGACAAGACGACGCGTCAGGTAGCCCGAGTCAGATGTCTTCAGTGCCGTGTCAGCCTGTCCCTTGCGGGTACCGTGTGTCGACAGGAAGTACTCGAGGACCGACAGACCTTCACGGAGGTTGGACTTGATGGGGAACTCGATAATCTTTCCCGAAGGGTCCGACATCAAGCCTCGGATCCCCGTCATCTGCACAATCTGCTTCTTGCTTCCACGGGCACCGGAGTCGGCCATGATACGCACGGAGTTCTCTTCGGTAAGATTGCGGAAGACGGCCCGTTCGATCTCTTCGCCCTTCTCCTGCCAGACCTTAACCACCTTGAGGTAGCGATCGTTGTACGAAAGAAGACCATTCTCGTAGAATTCGTTGATCTCGCGGACGGTCCTGTCGGCATCGTCGAGGATATGCTGCCGCTCGTGTGGCACTTCCATGTCCGACAGTCCGATAGATATGCCCGATTCGGTCGCATACTTGAATCCGAGTGCCTTGATGTTGTCAAGAAGGACGTTAGTCTTGGACACGCCAAACTGGCGCGAGAAGTCCAGGATCATCGCCTCGATCTCCTTCTTGGGCATCGTCTTGTTCTGGAAGGGGAAGTCACGATACTTGGCCTCACCCTCGAAGATGGTTGTCCGGAGTTCATCGTTGAACACGACGCGGCCTGCAGTGGTACGGATCTTCACGCCACCAAGGCGAACGAGAATCGGGTCGTGGACGCGCAGCTTCCCGGACTCGAAGAGGTAGAGGACGTCCTGCTCGCTGTAAACAGGAGCGGAATTCCACTTCATCGCCTTCATTCTGTCTTTGATCTCATACGTGAGGTAGTAGGCGCCGAGCACCATGTCCTGGACGGGGCCGGCCATGGGGTTGCCGCTTGCAGGCGAGAAGATGTTGTAGGACGAAAGCATGAGCAGGCGTGCCTCCGTCTGGGCCGCAAGACTCAAGGGAAGATGGATGGCCATCTGGTCTCCGTCGAAGTCAGCGTTGAACGGAGTGCACACGAGAGGCGATATCTGAATAGCCTTGTCGTCGATGAGGACGGGTTCGAAGGCCTGGATCGACAGACGGTGAAGGGTCGGCGCACGGTTCAGCAGAACGACGTTGCCCTTGACGACCTTTTCAAGGATACTCCACACTTCTGGTGTGGGCTTCTCGACAATGTCCTTGGCAACCTTCATGCTGCCCACGACGCCTTCACGCATGAGCCGGTAGATGACATGCGGCTTGAACAGTTCGAGCGCCATTTCCTTGGGAACACCGCACTGACTGATCTTGAGCTGCGGTCCTGAGACGATGACTGCACGGCCGGAATAGTCGACACGCTTCCCCAGAAGGTTCTGACGGAACCGCCCTTCCTTTCCCTTCAGTTTGTCGCTGAGGGAACGGAGGGGGCGGCCGTTCGCATTGACAACGGGATACTGACGCTTGCTGTTGTCCAGCAGAGCGTCCACGGCATCCTGGAGCATCCGTTTCTCGTTCTGCAGCAGGATCTCGGGGGCCTTCTCGTCAAGCATCTTCCCCAGACGGTTGTTGCGGTTGATGACCCGGCGGTACAACTCGTTGAGGTCGTCGGACGCAAACCGGCCACCTTCCAGCTGAACGAGGGGCCGAAGGTCCGGTGGAATCACCGGGATCCGGGTCATGATCATGTCCGTGGGCTTCCGGCTATTGTTGATGAGAGCCGTGACCACGTCCAGCTGCTTGACTGCCTTTGCGCGGTCCTGACGAGACTTGCCCTTGATCCGGACAAGGAGATTGTCACGCATCTTGTACAGGTCGAGGTCCTTCAGGAGTTCAAGGAAAGCCTCGGCACCCTTCTTGGCGACGAACTTCTCGCCCTTCAGGCAGCGCTCGCGGTATTCCTCATCCGTGAGGAGCAACTTCCGGACCAGGCCCTCGGCATTGCCTGGGTCCAGGACGAGCCAGCTGCCGAAATAGACGACCTTCTCGACGGCCTTGCTGGGAATCTCGAGGAGGAGCGCAATGTAGTTGACGGCATTACGGAAGTACCAAATGTGTGCTACGGGAGCGTGGAGTTCGATGTGTCCCATGCGCTCACGGCGAACGTTGGAATCAGCTACTTCGACGTGGCACTTGTCGCAGACCTGCCCCTCGAAGCTTTTTCCCTTGAGCTTGCCACAACGGCACTGAAAACTCTTAGTCGGCCCAAAAATGATCTCGCAGAATAAGCCATGAGGCTTCGGTTTGCCACTCCGGTAGTCAAGCGTCTCAGCTTCAGCAACCTCTCCGTGTGACCAACTGCGTATTTCCTCCGGTGACGCCAGATGGAGGGACAGAGCTTCGATCTTGTTGTTTCTCAATCTTCCTCCCTTCGAACTACTCTTCTTCCTCAGCGACCATGGTGGCCTTCGCGTCGGCGATGATTTTCTCAGCAATACGCTCGGGCACTTCCTCGTAGTGATTGACCTTCATCGAGTATGTACCGGTTCCCTGGGTAATGGATCCCAGGTCGATACCATAGTTCAACATCTCTGCAAGTGGGACAGACGCCTTGATGATCTGCTTGCCCTGTATGTTTTCCATACCTGAGATCTTGCCACGCTTGCTCGTAAGGTCACCCATAACGTCGCCCATATACTTCTCGTCGACAATGGTTTCGAGCACAACGATCGGCTCCAGCAGAATGGGGTTGCACTGCTCAAATCCCTTCTTGAACGCCAACGATCCAGCCAGCTTGAACGCCATTTCCGACGAATCAACGGGGTGGTAGGACCCATCAACAACGGTAACCTTGATATCCACCGCGGGGTATCCGGCCAACTGGCCCCTGTTCATGGTCTCCAGCATACCCTTCTCAATGGCGGGAATGTACTGTTTCGGGATTGCTCCTCCGAACACCTTGTTCTCGAAGACCCAGCCGCCACCGCGATTGTTTGGTTCCATCTCAATCCAGCAATGACCGAATTGGCCGTGACCCCCAGTCTGCTTCTTGTGCTTACCCTCCACGCGCGCCTTGCTCTTGATCGTCTCGCGGTATGGCACCCGAGGCACTTCCAGGTCGATGTTCACCCCGAATTTCTTCTGAAGACGCTCCACGATAACCTGAAGATGGGCTTCGCCCAAGCCGCTGAGAATTGTTTCATGGGTCTCTGCGTTCTTGTCGATGACCACAGCGGGTTCTTCTTCTTTGAGCCGGCTCAAGGTGGAGCTCAGCTTGTCGTCGTCGGCCCTGGTCTTCGGTTTGAGAGAGCGCATGAGGAGGGGTGGTGAGAATATAATGGGCACCAGATCGAGAGGGACGTCTTTTGTCGAAATCGTGTCGTTCGTCGCAGTGTGCACCAATTTCGAGATGAGGAGGATGTCCCCGGCGACTCCTTCATCGGCCGGTTCCTGTTTCTTCCCAATCATGTGGAATAGGCCACCGACTTTCTCTGAGACATCTTTCGTTCCGTTATAGATTTCGTGACCAATCTTCCCGCTATAGACGCGTATAAACGACAACTTGCCGACGAACGGGTCCGAGGTAGTCTTGAACACAAGCGCCGCAACATGCGCCGCCGGATCAGCCTGGAGTTCCAGCATCTCATCGGTCCCCTTGCGAGTCGCTTGGACCGAAACCTCTACGGGCGACGGCGCATAGGACGACACAAAATCCATGAGATAGTCGCAACCGACCCCTTTCAGGGCAGACACGCCAAGGACTGGGAACACCTGCCGCTTCTTGAACGCTTTGGTGAAGACCATCACGAGCTCGTCCTGAGTCAGAGTTTCTCCCCCAAGATACTTCTCCATGATGGCGTCATCCGATTCCGCAACAGCTTCCGTAAGAGCAACGCGCGCTGACTCGTAGTTAGACCTGACAGCATCGGGAATGGCATCGGACACAGTCGCTTCGTCTTTGCCGGCTGTATATGCATAGACCTTGCCAGTGAGGACGTTGACAAACGAAGAGAAAGCAGGACCTGAGACAATCGGGATCGTCAATGTGGCGACCTTCTGTCCAAAAGCATCCTGCAACTCAGCAACCCGAGCATCAAAGTCGATATTCTCCAGATCGACCTTGTTGATCACAAATGCGACGGGAATACGCTGCGCTTCGCACAAACCCCAGAAACGCGGGGTCTGGACTTCAATACCAGCCCCGGCGTTGATTACAAGGAGTGCGGCATCAGCTACCCTGACCGCCTCCTGCGCCTCTGTCATGAAATCGGCATATCCCGGGGTATCGAGCAGATTCAGCCGAACCCCCTTGTAGTCAAACTCGCAAAGGCCAATACTTGTGCTGATGTGGCGTTTGATTTCCTCATCCAGGTAGTCGGAAACAGTAGTTCCATCTTCGACGCGGCCAACTCTCTGGCTCGCACCGGCACGGAAAACCAGGCGTTCTGTGATCATCGTCTTGCCAGAGCCGCCTTGTCCAACTAGCGCGAAGTTCCTTATGTTACTCGGGCTGAATCTGCTCACCTTTTCCTCCCCTAGAGAATGCTATTCGTTGTCTTCCAGCACTACTTTGGTACTCTTTGCGTGCGTGTCCCCTGCCTTCGGCAGTGTCTCCAGGTCCAGCCCAAGCCCGCGAAGTTCCTTCACAAGAACGTTAAACGACTCTGGAGAGCCCGTTTCGAAGAGGTTGTTTCCTTTTGTGAGACGTTCGTACGCCACACGTCTGCCCTCAAGATCGTCCGATTTGATCGTCAGCATCTCCTGCAGTACGGTCGAGGCACCATACGCCTCCAGGGCCCATACTTCCATTTCTCCAAAGCGCTGGCCACCGAACTGTGCCTTGCCACCGATTGGTTGCTGGGTAATGAGAGTGTAGCGACCGGTCGAGCGCGCGTGCATCTTATCTTCGGCCAAGTGAATCAGCTTGAGGATGTATGCTTCTCCTACGGTAACCTGGCTATCGAAGTACTTGCCATAGACCCCATCTCGAACGTCCTCTTTGCCGCTGTCATTCAGTCCAGCTTTGCGAAGAAGGGCTTTGATCTCTTCCTCGGTAGCGCCGTTGAACACGGGCGTCACAGCGCGACGGTTCAACTTCCGAGCAGCGATACCCAGACTGGCCTCAAGAAGCTGGCCGATGTTCATGCGTGAAGGTACGCCGAGCGGGCTCAGGATAACGTCGACAGGTGTTCCATCCTGCAGGAACGGCATGTCTTCCTCCGGCAGGATGCGCGTTATAACGCCCTTGTTTCCATGACGTCCCGCAACCTTGTCTCCGACAATGATCTTACGCTTCTTGGCGACATAGACTTTTATGATCCGCTCAACGCCGACGGGAAGAGCGTCACTCGTGTTGTCTTTCGTGATCTCCTGCACGTCAATGACGACTCCGTCCTCTCCGGGCGGGACCTTATAGGAGGTATTCTTGTAGTCACGGGCCTTGTCATGGAACAGAGCGAAGTATACCCTGACCTCAGGGGACTCCTCCTGCTCAGCACGTGGTGTGATTTTGCCCACAAGAACATCCTCAGCCTTGACGTGTGCACCGACCTGAACCACGCCGCGCTCGTCCAGATGGCGTGCGAGTTCCTTGGAGACGTTGGGTGGGTCGCGGGTGATCTCCTCTTTGCCGAACTCTGTCGACCTCACCTCAACCTTGTGCTCTTTGATGTGAATGGACGAAAGGCTATCGTCGCGTACAAGACGCTCACTGACGATGACGCCGTCCTGGTAGTTATACCCCCGCCATGGGACATATGCAACCAGAAGGTTCTTGCCCAAAGCAAGTTCCCCTTCCGCAGACGCATACCCATTTGCGAGAAGATCGCCGACGTATACTTCATCTCCTGTGGAGAGAGCCGGGTGCTGGTTGATACACGTGTCCTGGTTCGTCCGCTTGAACTTCTGGAGCTCGAACACACGAGCCCGGGGGACGGAAACATGGCTCACTCCGTTCTTCGCCATCAGAATCAGGTCGTCGTGGGTCAGCTTCCTCCCGACGGCCAGCTTCTTGACCTTGGGCTTGCGAAGCTGAACGTCCTCAGCCAGCGTCTGACCTGCAAGCGATCCGTTGACTCGGAAGAGCTCATAGCCTGCTGTCTTGGCAGGATCATACGTCAGGATGCTCGCGTTCTTGTCCTTGGCAAAGAGCTCGCGGAGACTCTCCTCGCCCACCGTGCGGCCGATATTGGAACTCAGGTCCCGCACCGATGTCACACCCAGAATCTGATGGCCAAGAACCTGCTGCCCAATGGGAGTCATGGTAAGCGTCTGCAGTTCGACCGACGTGGTCTCGTCGCCTTCCTGTATCGGAAGAGAGCGGATTTTTGCATTGTTGATGAGGCGGCCAAGCAAAGTCTCAGTGATCTTTGTGCCGGCTTTGTGTACCTTGTTCTTGCCTTCCGGCACATCCTCAGCCAGCACTTTCCCGACCAGACTATCATTGGTCTGCACGTCGAACAGGTCTGTCAGCGAATTCTGAACGATGGAGCCTGCGGGAACATATTGAAACGATTCGACCCTGTTATCCGAAAGAGCCTCGACCTGCTCGCGCGAAATCTCGGAGCCTATCAGTTTGAGAATACCCTCTGGGACACCGGCAGGCGCGAAGGAAATGGGCACCATGCGGACATCGCCGAGAATGCCGGGCTCATTTGCATCTGAAGCGAGCATGACGGGAATGACATCCACCGGAATGCTGCCGGCCTGGAGGTCCGCCACGTTGGCCAGAGGCGAGATTCGGATCTGCTCGGCATCCACATACGAGACGATCCCGTCCACATCGCTGAGCACGAGGTCACCGTTGTCATGAACAACCCGTCCTTCCATGGCAGTCGAAACGCGGGCACGATCGGGACGTACCAGCGGCACTGCCTGTCGCTGCATGTTGCACCCCATGAGGGCCCGGTTTGCGTCGTCATGCTCAAGGAAGGGGATCAACGAGGCCGAAATCCCGAATATCTGCGACGGCAAGAGGTCAATGTAGTCGACCTTGCTTGCGGGAAGCTCTTTCGGGAGGATTTCGCCGCCTTCACTGCGCTGCCGGGCGATAACCGTCTTCGACGTCAGATGGCTCTTCTCATCGACAGCAGTATTGGCTTGAGCGATCGAATGGTACTCTTCTTCCTCGGCGTCCATATAGACAACGTTCTTCTCGTCTTTGCGACCATTCGTGACTTTGGCATACGGCGCGGTGATGAATCCATACTGGTCAAGTTTGGCGTATGAACTCAAACTGTTGATAAGTCCTATGTTTCCGCCCTCTGGAGTCTCGATGGGGCAAATACGACTGTAGTGGGAAGAGTGGATGTCGCGGACTTCCACGCCCGCCCGCTTCCTGTTTAGACCGCCTGGTCCGAGAGAGCTTAGGCGTCTCTTGTGCGCAAGACTTGACAATGGATTGATCTGTTCCATGAACTGGGATAGCTGACTCTGCCCGAAGAAGTTCCTGATAGAAGAGATGACCGGCTTAGTGTTGAGGACATTCTGGAGGTTCATCATCTGCTCTGACGAGTAGATCGTGACCTTGTCACGGGTCGCCTTGGCTACCTTCAGCATGCTGTCTTGAATTTCCTCGGCAAGCAATTCCCCTACACGCCTGATACGACGGTTCGCTAAGCTGTCGATATCATCGAAGTTGGCTTTGCGTTCGCGGATGTCAATCAGGTGTCGAATAATGGAGACATAGTCGTCTCTGGTCAGAACGGCAGAATCGCTCTCTGTTCCAAATCGTTTATTGATCTTGTAGCGACCAATCGGCATGAACGTGTTGTATGCCTGGTCGGTCAGAAGAGTCGAGAGCAAACTCTGCGCAGCCTCGAGCGTAAGGCGCTCCTTCGGCTGCATCTCCTTGAAAATCTGCTTCACGGCCTCTTCCTGATTCGTGGTCTTGTCGGCCTTGAGTGTCTTGACAATCCAGCGGTCAGGCTGCCTGCTGCTGACCAGGAACGAGCTTGCGCCATGATTCTCGAGAAGGCTCATTGCTTTCCCGGCGATCGCAGCACCTTCCTTGATGATCTCCTTGCCCTTGGAATCCAGAAATGGCTCGACAGCCGTATACTCGGCTTGATTGAACACCGACCGAAGCTGTTCGGTGGATAAGCGCTCGGTCTTCTCGATGGTGAAAAGGCGCTCGATCTCCTCGTTGGACTCGATGCCAAGAGCCTTGAGCACGAGAGTCATGGGAACCTTGTGAGCCTTCTTCCGAAGACGCGTATAGATGACATCGTCCTTGCCGGCCTCAATTTCCATCCAGTTTCCCCGGTCAGGAATAAGGGTCACCATGTAGATCTGTGCGCCGGACAGTTTGTCCTTCCCGCCCTCGAAATAGACGCCAGGCGAGCGGACCAGCTGTGAAACGATCACGCGTTCCGCGCCATTGATGAGGAACGTTCCAAATGGCGTCATGAGTGGAATCTGTGTGATGATAAGTGGCTGTTCCCGTATCTCGCCGGTTTCCTTGTTGATGAGGCGGAAATTGGCACGAACCATCGCCTCAAAGCTCAGCCCTGCCTTGCGACAGTTCTCCATCGACTTGGCGGGCTGCTCGATATTGTGGTTCACATACTCGATCCGCAGTTTGGCGGTGTCGATGGGGAACACTCTCGCAAAGATCTGAGCGAGTCCTGGTCCCAGAAGCGAGTCGTAAGACGTCTTCTGGAGCTGGAGGAGGTCGGGCATCGCGTAACTTGATTTGATTTTGGTAAAGTCTATAATATGTTCTGCCACGCGCATGGCTCTCCTTTCATATCGGTGTGGGAAAAAGCGGTCAAATTAAGAGTTTACTCCCTTTTGTTTGACAGTCAATAGCATTCTCTCCACGATTTTTGGGGCCTTCGCCAATCAACCTCCCTTGTCAGAGAAACGTGTCTTCACATTGTCCACTCGAAAACGGTCCGCACTGATACAACCGATCAACCTACCACCTGAACAAACCGTATCGCACAAGCACCCCGACAAACCTGAGAGTATCAGTGAGCGTGTTGATTTTGCTCCTTGCCTCCGTCCGGTAGATGGTCCGAGTCGGCACCCAACCTATCCGATACCCTGCCCTGCCTACCTTGAAGATAACCTCAGTTTCCAGGTCATACTTGTTCGCCTTCAGCGGCAGAGAGAGAACCGAAGTCAGCTTGTAGTAGCGAAAACCATTCTGGCTGTCACGGACATTCTGCCCAAGGAACAGGCTGATGAGGAAGGAAGACGCATGGTTTGCGAATCTTCGGATGAAGGGCATCGTCGAGACATTCGACATCCTGTTCCCGATGACCATGTCGTAGCCTTGTTCAGCCGCAGCGATGAACAGCGGGATCTCAGCAGGGTCATGCTGTCCATCAGCATCGATGGTAACCGCGCCATCATAACCACTATCGATGAGATACCTGAATCCAGTCTTGAGCGCAGCGCCCTTGCCCACATTGGACTCGTGGCAAAGGACGATGGCACCCGCGGCACGCGCGGCCCCAGCTGTATTGTCGGCAGAACCATCGTCGATGACCACGGTGGCGGTAACAAATGGACGCACCGCTTGCACGACAGTCCCGATGTTGTGTTCTTCATTGAAGGCAGGAATGACCGCAGCGATTCTCATGCGACAGTGCCCCAGAAATCAAAGAAATTCAGAAACTGTGTGGGATCCTGGTCAACAATAGTCTCGTACTGCTGCGCGAAGTCCACCACGAAAGCTCGCACCCAGGACCGCTCGTCTGAAGCTTCCGGATTGATTGGCCGGCCAAACTCCAGCAGAAACCTTCCGTTTGGCTGTCGTATAAGGAATCCAGGAATTCCAACGAGCTTCCTGCGAAAAGAAAGCAGTGCTGCCCCACGGGGAAAGCGGACAGGATGCCCAAAAAAAACTATCTCCTCGCCACCGTTCGTATAGTCTCGGTCGGAGACAATGGCCGGCACTTCGCCCTCTGGTAGATGTCGGAGGAGCTCCCTCAATCCGAACCGAACGTCGTGGGCAGTCAGCCCAAAACGCACACGGAGCGACTCATAGAGCCGCTGGACGACCCAGCTGTTCTGCGTGAGTGCAATCGCATGCGTCCTGTAGCCAGCAAGGCCAAGCATCGCCCCAGCCAGCTCCCAGTGGCCATAATGCCCGGTAACCAGGCAGAGGGGCCTGCCACCGGATCGCTGGTCGAGGAGCAGGTGTATGTCTGCAAAGTTCACGATCATCGATTCGATGCGAGCATCGCTGGTGGACGGTATCCCGAAGAAGTTGACCAGATTCATGCCAGCCTGGTAGAACGTCCGCAATGCCAACCGTGACAGTTCCCGATGACTTGCTTCAGGCCGCATGATTCTCAGGTTCGCGAAGACCCCTCGCCTCTGCCTGATGTTAAAGGCAAAGTAGCCCCATGCAATCAACCTGGCAATGACTCGTCTGAGCCAGACGGGCAATGCGGCGACAATGCGGAAGGCGACAACATACCAGAAAGCCATCATCTAGCTGCCCGCCAATTCTTCGAATGCAGCACACCAGAGCAACCCAATGAGGGTCTTTGCATCATTCATGCGCCCGTCGCGGCATCGTTCAATGGCTTCGGTGACAGGCATCAGAACCGGGCTGATGAATTCGTCGGAATCCATGTCGGTGGAACCATGCCGAAGACCCTTCGCAATGTACAGCATCAGCCGTTCATCGACGAAGCCGGGGCTGGGCCAGAATTCGATGCACTTCTTCCAGGAGCTCGCAATATACCCGGTCTCCTCACGGAGTTCCCGGCGTGCGGCGGTGAGGAAGTGTTCTCGTACGTCACGGCGCCCGGCCGGAATCTCAAGCATGACCATCTCGGGCGCTGGTCTGTATTGGCGCACAAGCACGACGCGATTGTCGGCGGTCAATGCCACGACACAGACAGCTCCGCCCGCATATGTTACGACGTCCCGATGAGCAATGCGGCCGTCCGGCAATCGGACGACCTTGTCCAGAACCTCTATGGACTTCCCGAGATACACTTGTCGACATGACAAGACCGCCTCGAACATCCGTTGACGTGTCCTCAATGAGACCGGATCATCTCCTTGATTTTCAGAAGCCTCGTGGTATTTGCCCGTTCATTCTCGTCCAGTTTCGACGTAATGAACCGAATCGTCTCCTCGAGGTTGGGAATCATGACATACTCGAGGGCATTCACCCGCCGCCGGGTTCGCTGAATTTCCTCCGCCATCAGACGTATGCTTGCCTCAATCTGAGCTAGCTTCACGATGGACGGCATCAACTCGTACAACCTCAGAAGGGAAGCTTCTACCCCAGCTCCCTCCAACCCGGCAAATGACGGAGACTCGAAATCCGAGATCGAGAAAGACAGCACAGGCAAGGCTACATTCATGACGGTCTTGGTTCCCGCTTCGATGTCGAGACGAGTAGAAACTGTTCGCGAGAGAAGCTCCACGACAACCGCCGGGTACGTGGCGGTTTGACCCTTGAACGCAGCTAGTGCGTCCGGCAGTTCGTGGTCAACATGCGCCCGATAGTCACCATACTCCTCTGCAAGCCTGATGAACGTCTTCATAAGACCCTCGAGCTTGTCCTTGAGAAGTTTGTGACCCCGCCGAGCAAGAACAAAACGCTTCTGCAGCCGCAGAAGCTCCATCCTGGTCGGGTTGACCTTGAGGATCATCGCTCCGCCTATGCCGTACGCTTCGGCATGTACTTCTCTATCATGGCTGGCGAGACACGTTTCAGTTCTTGCAGCGGCAGTATCAAGAGAAGCTCCCACCCGATGGACAGTGTCTGTTCGATCGGCCGATCCTCGTCGCGCCCTTGCCGGACAAAACGACGTTCAAACTCATCTGAGAATTTTACGAAGGTTCGATCCGTCTCTGTGAGCGCCGACTCACCGAGGACAATTGCAAGCTCCTTGGCATCGCGTCCTCGGGCATAGGCGGCGAACAACTCGTTGAGAAGGCCGGCGTGATCCTCGCGCGTCTTGCCCTTGCCGATACCCTTGTCCTTTAGCCGGGAAAGCGATGGAAGCACATCGATTGGCGGGTAGATGCCTGCCTGATGCAGTGACCTGCTCAGGAATATTTGTCCCTCGGTAATGTAACCCGTGAGGTCCGGAATCGGATGTGTCTTGTCGTCTTCGGGCATGGTCAGGATTGGCAGCTGAGTGATCGACCCCTTCTTGCCCTTGATGCGCCCAGCTCGCTCATAGATGGTAGCCAGATCCGTGTAAAGGTATCCCGGATAGCCGCGTCTGCCAGGCACCTCTTTCCGCGCTGCAGAGATCTCACGCAGAGCTTCACAGTAATTGGTCATATCGGAAAGGATGACCAGAACGTGCATTCCGAGTTCGAAAGCCAAATATTCGGCAGCGGACAGTGCAAAACGAGGAGTCGCTATGCGCTCGATAACCGGGTCATTTGCCAGGTTCATGAACAGAACCGACTGGTTGATTGCACCACTCTTGCGAAAATCCGATATAAAATAGTCGGCTTCCTCGAATGTGATACCCATCGCGCCAAAAACGACGGCGAACTCGTCAGTTCCGGAAAGCACCCGAGCCTGCCTGGCAATCTGCGCGGCGATCTCGGCGTGAGGAAGACCGCTGCCCGAAAAGATTGGCAGCTTCTGACCCCGCACAAGAGTATTGAGCCCGTCGATTGCAGAAATGCCAGTCTGTATGAACTCGTCGGGATAGTCGCGCGCATATGGATTCATGGGATCGCCATTGATGTCCAGCACTTTCTCAGGGAGAATCGGAGCAACTCCATCGATCGGTGCTCCGAGTCCGTTGAACACCCGACCCACGATGTCGCGCGAGACCCCGAACTGCAACCCGTGTCCAAGGAATCGAGTCACTGTCTGACCGCGGTCCATTCCCGATGAACCCTCGAAGACCTGAACCAGGACAGTGCCACCGGAGACCTCGAGCACTTGGCCGTGTCTCAGTCCCGAGATCGTGCGCAGTTCGACGAGTTCTCCATATTTGACATCCTGAGCCCCATCCAGAAGTACTAGCGGCCCCACGATTTCGCGGACTGTTCGGTAATCCCTATTCATGGTACTCCTCCCGTGCAGTCGTGTCCATTTCTGACAGATCCTCAAAACCCTTCCCTATCGAGTTCTCAAGCGTGTCGAATGCAGCAAGGTTCGTCTCGGGAATGCTCTTTGAGCGAGCAATCGCGATTCTGACAGGCATTGCGAGAACAGCACCGAGCGGTACGCCCCCCGATGCAGCCTTGCCCGCCAGATGGCCCCACAACATGATGACGTCAAGCATTCGCAGCTGCTTGCGGAGAGAAGTGTAGCTGTCGCCCTCGGTGAAAGCTCCCTGCTGCAGGAAGTCCTCACGTATGGACTTCGACGATTCCAGTACCAGGCGGTCCGCTACAGACAGCGCGTCGACACCAACGAGACGAACAAGTTCCTGCAGCTCCGCTTCCTTCTGAAGCAGAGCTCGAACCTCGCGGATGTCCTGACTCCAATGCTCGCCAAGTTCCTTGTCGTAAAAACGCTCGAGGAGGTTGCTATACAACGAGTAGGACTGAAGCCAGTCGATCGCCGGGAAGTGCCGCGCGTACGCAAGACGGGAGTCCAGTGCCCAGAAGACCTTGACTGCCCTGAGGGTAGCCTGAACGACCGGTTCGGACAAGTCGCCTCCAGGAGGAGACACGGCCCCGATAACGCTCAGACTGCCTTCTCTTGGTTGGCTGCCAAGGCTCAGGGATCTTCCGGCGCGTTCATAGAACGCTGCCACTCTTGATGCAAGGTAGGCCGGATAGCCCTCTTCACCGGGCATTTCTTCCAGCCGTCCCGAAATCTCTCGCATGGCTTCTGCCCACCGCGACGTGGAGTCTGCCATGAGAGCGACGCTGTAGCCCATGTCGCGGAAGTACTCAGCTATCGTGATGCCAGTGAACACCGAAGCCTCGCGAGCTGCGACTGGCATGTTGGATGTATTGGCGATGAGGACTGTGCGATTCATCAGAACCTCGCCGGTCTTCGGGTCCTTGAGCTGCGGGAATTCTTGCAAGACGTCCGTCATCTCGTTTCCACGCTCGCCACAGCCAACATAGACAATGATGTCGGCATTCGCCCACTTTGCCAGCTGATGTTGGATAACGGTCTTGCCGCTGCCGAAAGGTCCGGGAACACAAGCCGTCCCGCCTTTGGCAACAGGGAACAGGGCGTCAATGACGCGCTGCCCAGTCACCAGCGGAGCATCCGGTGCCATGCGCCGCGCATAGGGCCTGCCATTACGGACTGGCCACCGCTGGATCATGGTCATGGGTTGCTCTTCGCCGGACTCGGTTCGCAGGACTGCAACGGGTTCCTCGACAGTGAAGTCGTTCTCTGTTATTGAGACGATCCGACCCGCCAATCCCTTGGGGACCATGATCTGGTGCAGGACAGCCCTGGTCTCCTGCACCGATCCGATGATATCTCCTTCGACGACGACGTCATCCACCTTCACGCATGGAACAAAGTGCCACTTCCGGTCGCGAGGCAGTGCAGGAAGAGCCACACCACGGGGAATGAAGTCGCCATACTGCCCACGGATAGCGTCGAGCGGTCGCTGGATTCCGTCATAAATCGAAGTGATGAGGCCCGGCCCGAGTTCGACAGTAAGAAGGCTCCCTGTCTGGACGACAGGTTCGCCCGGCCCGACGCCGCTTGTCTCTTCATACACCTGGATGCTCGCCATCTCTCCTCGAAGCTCGATAATCTCACCAAAGAGCTTCGCATCGCCGACGCGCACCAGTTCATACATCTGCGGATTCGTCAGATCCTTGGCGACGACGAGCGGTCCGGCAACCTTGACGATCT